>ERZ1292640.2644-Hain-H43-02um-R1-2644-length-14230-cov-4_pt1 | contig 14230 bp, 15 predicted proteins | sample MGYA00564404_ERZ1292640 | MGnify/ENA primary metagenome ERZ1292640 (study PRJEB36523, sample SAMEA6512636) | groundwater metagenome | collected 2019-01-08 | study: AquaDiva: Metagenomics assemblies of 32 groundwater samples
TTTGAAACTGAACTAGCTTCCTTTGTGTGCGATAATCGGTACGAGCAGCAGTAAGCGCAAAGATGCTATATTAGAGTACCGCCCTGACCTTCGGGTATGTGATATACGCGGAACAATTGAAGAACGCTTGCGTCAGCTGGATGAGGGGAGTTTTGAGGCGATAGTCATGGCTCACGCAGCCTTGATCAGGTTGGGGCAGGAAAAAAGGGTTGCGGAAATTATATCTGCGGCAATTATCGAGCCGCATCCTTTGCAGGGAGCTTTAGCGGTACAGGTGCGCTGCCTAGACAGGCAGCTTATACAATTATTTTCTAAATTACATATGATGAAAACATGCGCTCCGATTCGTAATCCGCAACTCATCGGAGTTTCGCTACATGCGCCTGCGGCGCATAGTAGTGCTCAGAGAGGTGACCTATGAAAATTAAGGTGAATGGCAAGGAACGCGAGATTAACGAACGCTCTATTTCTATAGCAGGGCTGCTCAAGCAAGAGAATGTTGAAAACCCGGAAATGGTTTCCGTCCAGCTTAACGGCGAGTTTATCGATAAGGAGAAGTTGGCGGAGACATATCTTAAGGAATCCGATGAAATTGATTTTCTTTATTTCATGGGTGGCGGCCAAGCCGGGTTTATTACCAAAATATTGCATACTAAGTTTTTAAAAGAAGACTCCCACGGGTCTTTGCATATGCCGGTCTATGATAATGTGACCTTTGAATTTAAAAGCGCTGAAGAGCTGGAGCTGGCCTTTCAAGGCAGGAAGCCGGCGCATATGTATTCGCGGATTAGCAATCCCACGGTTGAACATTTTGAGCAACGGGTTAAGGCAGCGGCTGATGCCGTAGGGGTATTGGCTCTTTCTTCCGGAATGGCAGCTATTTCTAATACTATCCTGGCTATTGCCATGGCAGGGGACAATATAATCACCAGTAAGCATTTGTTCGGAAATACCTATTCCTTATTTGAACGTACCTTAAAGGACTGGGGCCTTGAGACTCGCTATACGGATTTGACTAAAGCAAGCCAGGCCGAGAGCCTTATTGACGGAAAAACCCGGGCCATTTTTTTAGAAACAATCACCAACCCCCAGCTCGAGGTAGCTGATATTCAAGCCTTATCTGAAATTGCCAAGGCCAGGAAGGTTTTAATTATTGCCGATACCACTATGACTCCTCCTTATTTATTTTCGGCAAAGGAATTCGGCGTGGATATAGAGGTTATCTCCAGCACCAAATGGATTTCCGGCGGAGCAACCAGCATCGGCGGGTTGATCATTGACTATGGCACTTATGATTGGAAACAGAGCGATAAGCTCAAGCCTGACGGAATAAAATTCGGGCCGCTTGCATTTATTAACCGGCTCCGGCGGGAAGTATATAGGAATATCGGCGCCTGTATGCCGCCTCATAATGCTTATTTGCAAAGTTTAGGCTTAGAAACCTTAGCCTTAAGGGTTGATGTTGCTTGCGCAAATACCCTTAAGCTGGCTGAGTTCTTGCAGAAATCCAGGGTTGTGAAGTCGGTGAGCTACCCCGGGCTTAAGGACTCGCCCTATTATGATATTGCTAAAAAACAGTTTGGCCAAAAAGCCGGGGCGGTCCTGATTTTTGATTTAGCCTCAAAAGCAGAATGTTTTAAGTTTTTAAACGGATTAAAACTAATCCGCCGGGCTACTAACCTTCAGGATAATCGGACTTTAGTTTTACACCCGGCATCAACTATTTTTTGCGAATACGATGATCAGCTTAAGCAAGAGATGGGGGTGCGGGAGACTATGATCCGGCTTTCCGTAGGCATAGAGGATACGCAGGATTTAATCTCGGATATAGAGCAGGGCCTGGAGGCATTGTGATGAATTTAAATGATGAGCAGATCGAACGTTACAGCCGCCATATTATCTTGAGTGATGTAGGCGTTGAAGGGCAGGAGAAAATTTTAAACGGAAAGGTGCTTATTATCGGAGCCGGAGGCCTGGGCGCGCCGGCTGCGTTGTATCTGGCTGCGGCAGGCGTCGGCACAATCGGTTTGGTTGACGCAGACCTCGTTGAGTTATCGAATCTGCAGCGTCAGATTATACATTTTACGCCTGACGTAGGCAAGCCTAAAGTGCTATCAGCAAAAGAAAAGATTGCCGCTATCAATCCCGATGTGAAGGTTGTTGCCTATCAAGAGAGGGTGCATTCAGGCAATATTGCCGGAATTATTAAGGAATACGATTTTGTTATCGACGGGACCGATAATTTTCCCGCTAAATTTTTAATTAATGATGCCTGTGTCTTTCAGTCTAAGCCGTTTTCTCATGGCGGAATTTTGCGTTTTGACGGCCAAGCCATGACCTACGTGCCCGGCCAGGCATGCTATAGGTGTATATTTAATGCCCCTCCTCCAAAAAATGCGGTGCCCACTTGTTCGCAGGCGGGTATTTTGGGGGCTGTTGCCGGAATACTCGGCACGATACAAGCAGCTGAAGCGCTCCGGTTTTTAATCGGCAAAGGAGATCTCCTGGTAAATCGGTTATTGGTTTTTAATGCCATGAATATGAGTTTTCGTCAGGTAACTTTTAAGAAGAATCAGAATTGTCCGGTATGCGGAGCAAATCCTTCAATAAAGAAATTGATTGATGAAGAGCTGCCCGCATGCGATTTGAAGAAAAAATGAGGATATTAAAAAGTGTTATAACTGGATTGGTGAATCACGCAAAAAATGACGCGCCGCTTGAAGCTTGCGGATATCTTGCCGGGGCAGATGATATTGTCACGGTGCATTATCCGTTAACCAATACAGACAAAAGCAGCGAGCATTTTTCTTTTGATCCCAAGGAGCAATTTGCTGCGGTCAAAGACGCCCGGGCAAGGGGATTGGAAATGTACGCAGTCTATCATAGCCATCCTGTAACTTTGGCCCGCCCGTCGCAGACGGATATAAACCTGGCGCATGATCCGAACATGCCCTATGTCATTGTTAGTTTAGCAGAAGGTAAGGAAGATATTAAGGCTTTTACCATACGTAACAACAAGGTTAATCAGGTGAACTTGGAGGTAGTTGATGATAAAGGGATATGATGTGCCCCTTAAGTTAGAGAGCGAAATCGCCGGGCTTGAGGAATTGGTAAATAAATATAAGAGGGGCGAGATTTCCTCGACAGAGCTTAAGGCTCATCGTGTTCCCTTTGGGGTATACGAGCAGCGCCAAGCCGACACCTATATGGTACGTATCAGGTGCGCAGGAGGATTTATTACCCCTGCGCAGCTTGAAGGGGTTTCTGCCATTGCTTTAGAATACGGCATACGCGATCTTCATATTACTTCCCGGCAGGAATTGCAGATTCATTATGTGAAACTTGATGATATCGTTTCTATCATGAGGCGCTTACTGGCGATCGGCCTTTCTACGAGGGGCGGGGGCGGCAATACCATACGCAATATCGTTGCTCAGGTTGATGCCGGAATAGACCCTCAGGAGGTATTTGACGTTTCGCCATACGCAGCAGCGTTGACTACGAGATTGATTGCTGAGAGCGATTCATGGAATCTTCCCCGCAAATTCAAGATCGCTTTTTCCGGTTCTGCGGAAGATAAGGGATACGCTACCCTTTCCGACGTCGGTTTTATTGCCAAAACAAAAGACGGTAGAAAGGGATTTAAGGTTTACGCCGCGGGAGGCATGGGTGCAAAGTCGGCAGTAGGAAAACCTATCCTTGATTTTATCGACGCTGATGAAGTGTATGCGGTGGCAAAGGCGCTGAAAAATGTATTTTTCAAATACGGCAACCGCAGGAATAAGCATGCGGCCCGCCTGCGTTTTTTATGCTTAAGCCTGGGAGAAGAGGAATTCAAAAAACGCTTCCTTGAAGAGTATGGGGCAATCAAGGCTCAAGGGGTGCCCCCCTTAGTTATTAATAGCGAAGCGGAAACGGTTATTGCCCCTGAGATTGTGCAAGAAACCTCTCTTGATGCGCAGGGGTTTTTATTGTGGAGAAAGCGGTTCGTGCATACGCAAAAACAAAATGGGTTGTTTTCAATCTTGATTCCAGTCGAGCTCGGTTTTATTTCTTGTGACACCGCGGTGAAGATTGCGCAGTTTCTAAAAATCTTTGGCAGTGATGTGGTGCGCATGACCAGAGACCAGAATTTTCTGGCCAGGAATATTCCCGAAAAGTATTTGGCTGTTGCGCACAGCTTTCTTAAAGAAGCGATACCCGAAACAAATCTGCCGTCACTGTACGGAAAAATTCTCTCCTGTGCCGGTGCTTCTACCTGCCAGCTCGGTATTTGCTATTCTCGCCAGGCTGCCCGTGCCTTGATCGGTGAGCTTAAAAAAAGCGGCTTGGATCTCGATAAAGCAGGGGATATTAAGATAAATATTTCCGGCTGCCCTAATTCTTGCGGCCAACATCCGGCGGCTGATTTGGGTTTTTCCGGCAAGGCTTTACGCAGCGCTGACGCATTGTACCCGGCGTACAATGTGTTTGCCGGGGCGATTATCCGTGATGGGGAAACCAAACTTGCCGAACAATTAGGCGTTGTCCCTGCAAAGGCGCTGCCTTCGCTGGTAAGAGATTTTCTTTCGGCCTACATCGCTTCGGCAGGGAGGTTTGCTGATTTTCAGGAATACTTTGCCCGCGAAGGGAAAAGCGCCTTAAAGGGAATTATTCTTCGCTATTCTCAAGCCCCGGGGTTTGGCGAAGATAAAAATTATTATTTTGACTGGGGGGCAAGCAGCCTGTTTTCTCTTGCTGAACGCAAGGCGGGAGAATGTTCCGCGGGATTTTTTGATCTCCTTGAAATGGATTTAAACAATATAAGAAAAACGCAAGCCGCGCTTGCCGCAGAGGGAAAAAATAACCTGCGGAAAGAAAAAATGCTTGGTGAGCTTGTTTTCTTCGCAAGCAGGGCTCTTTTGATTACGCGGGGGCTCGATGCCAAAAGCGAAGCGGAAGTGTATACAGGGTTCCTGAAGCATTTCATAGAAGCCGGCCTCATTGCCCAGCCATTCCGGGGTATTATTGCCGCAGCCCTTGCAAAAGATTCGAAGGGCATAGTTGCGCGGGAAAGCGAGGCGCTTGATTTAGCCAAGGCAGTGCTGGCGTTATATTAAACCATGGATAACACTTTTAATTTTTCCCGGTCACCCTCACATATATCTGGCGGGATCCCGCCACAGGCGGGAAAGCCAGGCGTATTTGCTCAGGCGAACACTCAAAAGCCGGATTCTCCCGCGGTGGTCAAAGACTTTCGGGGAGTGGCGTGTCCTCTTAACTTTGTGAAAACCAAGGTGGAGCTTGCAAAATTAAAGCCGGGAGAGATTCTGGAAATATGGCTCGATGACGGCGCCCCCATTGAAAATGTCCCCGGATCAGTGCGAGCCGAAGGGCATAACGTTCTTGGGCAAAAAAAGATAGCCGATTATTGGTCGGTTATTATCGAGAAAAAATGAAGAACAAGGGTAAGGTGTATTTAGTTGGCGCAGGTCCTGCGGGCAAAGATTTGATTACCACGCGCGGTTTGACTGTGTTACGGCACGCCGATGTCGTGATTTATGATTATCTTACTGATGCAGAATTACTGGCGGAAACAAAAGGGGGCGCAGAATTAATTAATTGCCGCACGCTGGGTAAAAGCCATAAAGGCACCGGCCTTAATTCACAGGCCAGGATAAACGCCCTTATGGTCGCAAAGGCAAAAAAAGGCAGGATAGTGGCCCGGCTTAAAAATGGCGATCCTTTTATATTCGGCCGCGCGGTAGAGGAACTTACGGCTTTACGGAAAAACAAAATCGAGTTTGAGGTCATTCCGGGAGTCACCGCTGCGCAAGCTGCATCCGCCTATTCCGGCATACCTTTGACCGGCCGTAGCAGCGCATCCAGCGTTGTTTTTGTCACCGGGCATGAATCGGCAGAAAAAGAAAAAAATACAATTGACTGGGGGGCTGTTGCATCAAACGGGACAATCGTGTTATATATGGGGGTAAAAAATATTGCGAAGATAGCGCATGAATTGATAAAAGCAGGCAAGCCTGCGGCTACTCCTGTTGCCGCGGTTTCCAATGCCGGGAGAATCAACCAGAAAATTTTAGTTTCCACATTAGAAGATATCACTCGGGATGTTAAGAGAGAAAAGATTGCCGCGCCGGGAATTTTTATTATCGGAGAGTCTGTGAAGTTGGAAAAGAAATTTAATTGGGTTAAGAAAAACAGGCGTATTTTAAATACCGGCCTTTCGGAAGCAACCCCTGTTTCCCTCGGCACCCATTTTGGCCTGCCGGTAATTTCGATTCAACCCTTGGATGATTACAATGAATTTGATCGCCTGATTAAAGAGATCGATTCTTTTAATTGGCTTATCTTTACCAGCAAATATAGCGTGCAGTATTTTTTCTGGCGTTTGATGAAAACCGGAAGCGATGCCAGGCAAATACATGGCCTAAAAGTTGCCGCTATCGGCGCCGCAACGGCACGAAGGCTTCAGGATTTTGGGATCAACGCGGATTTGGTCCCGCGCAATGAGTCATCTAAAGGATTGCTGGATGCTTTTGGGAAGATTGGGGTAAGAGGAAAACGAATATTTTTCCCGAGGTCGGATATTGCAGATAAAAAATTACCAAAGGAGCTTAAGGCCCTGGGCGCAGAAGTGATTGAGGTGGTTGCGTATCGGAATGCCCCTGCGCAAAATTTACCTGATTTGGTTGTGGGTAGTTTTGACGAGGCCTTATTTACAAGCCCCTCAAGTGTGCGCGGTTTTGTCGAGCGCTATGGCAAGCCTCCCAAGGACGTAACAATTAAGTGCATAGGCAAAGTTAGCGCCGCACAAGCAAAGAAGTCGGGGTTGCTCGATGGCTAAAAACAATAAACAGGTCAAAACAGGCATAGCGGCTCGGGTTTTAGCAAGAGACCTTATCATGCCGTATTTTATCGTAGAAGGAGAACATAAACGCGAACGTATAAAAACTATGCCCGGTATCAGCCGATTGTCGGTTGATAACTTGCTCAAAGATATCGAATCAGCAAGAAATCTCGGGATAAAAGCGGTACTCCTTTTTGCCGTTCCTCTGAAAAAATACAAGAATGATGCCGGCAGTTACGCGTATTCTTCCGAGAATGTTTTAGTAAAGGCGGTAGCGGCAATAAAGCATGAAGTAAAGAATATAACCGTGATAACGGATATTTGTCTTTGCGCCTATACTTGGCACGGGCATTGCGGCGTACTAAAAAAAGACTCAAAAGAAATCGATCTAAGGGCTACGCTTTCCGCATTAGCCAAGACCGCATTAGTTCATGCCCAGGCAGGCGCGGATTGGGTTGCGCCATCGGCAATGGCGCGTGCCCAAGTTGCTGTTATCAGGAAAGCGTTGGATGCTGCCGGGTATCAGAAGACAAAGATCCTTGGGTATTCCGCAAAATTTGCTTCCCAGTTTTATGGCCCATTCCGCGACGCAGCCGATTCAGTTCCGAAATTTGGCGATCGCAAGGCCTATCAACTAGACTATACGGATAAGCCCAATGCACTTAAAAAAATAAAAGATGATATCCGGGAAGGCGCGGATATGGTTATGGTAAAGCCCGCTCTAGGCTATATGGATGTTATAAATGAGGCGAAACATAAATTTTCTTTACTCTTGGCAGCACCTCGCCGAATCGGAGCGGCGAGTGCGCCACTCTTGGCAGCGTATAATGTGAGCGGTGAATATGCTTTTGTTAAGTATGGTGCGCAGCAGGGGCTGTGGGATGAGCGGAAGATGGTACACGAAATTCTTACGTCTATAAAACGTGCGGGAGCGGATTTCATTATTACGTATCACGCGAACGATTATGCCGGGTGGCGTGCCGATGAAAAGTAGAAATAACAGTCGATTGATTCGTGATGCCTCGCGTTATCTTGTCGGAGGCGTAAATAGCCCGGTGCGAAGTTTTCGTTACGTGGGCATGGATCCCAAAGTCATACGAAAAGGCAAAGGGGCATATATTTATGATTATGACGGCAATAAATATATCGATTATGTTATTTCTTGGGGTGCGGCAATATTAGGGCATGCTCATCCGGCAGTAGTGAAAAGTATACGCGCCGCGGTTAAACAAGGGGTGCATTTCGGAGCAACGACCGTTCCGGAAATTGAACTTGCGCAACGTATCCATAATGCGATTCCTTTAATTGAAAAAATCCGGTTTGTCAATTCCGGCACCGAAGCGGTTATGGCGGCAGTGCGGCTTGCGCGAGGATTTACCGGAAGAGATTTGATCATAAAATTCAATAATTCCTATCATGGCCATGCGGATTATTTACTGGTGAAAGCCGGTTCGGGCTTGGTGACTTTAGGCATTCCGGCAAGTCTTGGAGTCCCCCGGGATTATGCAAAAACTGTTTTGATTGCGCCAGGGGCAGATGCAAATGCGCTGGAGCGGATATTTAGTAAATATGGTAAGCAGATTGCTGCGGTTTTAGTGGAGCCGGTAGGAGGGAATTACGGGGTGACCCCGCCGGATTATTCATTTTTAAGCAGAGTGCGTGATATTACGAAGAGATACGGCGCGCAACTCATTTTTGACGAAGTGATAACTGGTTTTCGCTTTCATTATGGTTCGGTTGCGGAACTGGCGGGTATTACTCCGGATTTGATTTGCCTTGGTAAAATTATCGGCGGCGGACTGCCAATCGGCGCTTATGGCGGGAATAACGAGATCATGGGAAATCTCGCGCCATTAGGCAAAGTATATCAGGCTTCGACCTTTGCAGGAAATCCGATCGTCATGCAGGCTGGTGTGACTACGCTGGAAATCTTGGAATCTGCAGCGAAGGAATACTCGAGAATCAAGGATTTAACGGAATATTTAGTGTTACATTTGAAGGAGCAAGGAAAAAAGAATAATGTTGATGTTCGGACGAGTTTTTGGGGCAGTATGTTCAGTGTGAAATTCGGCAGCAAGAGGCTTTTCCGGAAATTTTACCGTATTCTGCTCGATAACGGAGTTTATTTTGCTCCGTCAGAATTTGAAGCGGATTTTCTTTCGTTGGCGCATACCCAACAGGATGTTGATGAAACGCTTAGAGCGGTGTATAAGGCATTGAAGAAATTATAGAAGGACATTGGTTGACACCCGGCCCTATCGCACTTTGGCATAAAGGATTGCCAAGTGCGCCCCTTCTGGGGCGGATGGGCCGGTGTTCGCTATCTGCGAAGGAGGCGCCATGGTCCGGATATTTGAAGATATAACCAAGACGGTAGGTAATACTCCGCTGGTTAAGATTAATAAGCTTACCCAGGGGGTTGATGTGACCATTTTGGCAAAGCTTGAGTTTTTTAATCCCTTGGCAAGCGTGAAAGACCGGATCGGTGTGGCAATGATCGAGGATGCCGAGAAAAAAGGGTTACTCAATAAGAATTCTGTGATCATTGAACCTACTAGTGGAAATACCGGCATTGCGCTTGCGTTTGCCGCTGCGGCAAAAGGGTACCGGTTGATTCTGACTATGCCGGAAACTATTAGCCTTGAACGCAGGCAGTTGCTGAAGATTCTTGGCGCGGAGGTTGTTTTGACTGAAGGGGCTAAGGGGATGCGTGGGGCAGTGGAAAAAGCCGAAGAGTTAGCCAGGTCGACTTCAAATAGTTTTATGCCGCAGCAGTTTAATAATCCGTCAAATCCCGAGATTCATCGCAAAACAACCGCAGAGGAAATCTGGAATGATACGGATGGGAAGGTAGATATTTTTGTCTCTGGCATTGGAACAGGAGGTACGATAACCGGAGTGGGTGAAGTGCTCAAGCAAAGAAAAGCCTTAGTTAAGGTGATCGGCGTGGAGCCGGCTGATTCACCGGTACTCTCTGGCGGTAAGCCGGGTCCGCATAAAATTCAGGGTATAGGCACGGGGTTTATCCCGGCTGTGCTTAATACGAAAGTCTACGATGAGATAATTAAGATATCAAGCAGCGATGCGGGCGAAGTTTGCCGAAAACTGGCGCGTCACGAAGGCATTTTAGCCGGAATTTCAAGCGGTGGCGCGATGTGGGCTGCATTAGAAATTGCCAAACGTCCCGAATCAGTTGGTAAAACCATAGTAGTTATTTTTCCGGATACAGGGGAGAGGTACCTCTCAACATGGCTGTTTCAGGACAATGGGTAGGCATGAAAGCAGTTGCGCTTCTCTCCGGCGGATTAGACAGCATCCTAGCTTCCCGGATCATTAAGGATTTAGGCGTAGGGCTCATCGCATTTAATACGGTGAGCCCTTTTTGTCTATGTACTCACCAGCAAGGGTGTATCTTTAGAATTTTTAGAAATAGTAAAATATCCAAAGCACGGGTACGGGTCAAATATAAACCCCTGTATTGATTGCCGGATTCTTTTGTTTAAAAATGCTAAGGGAGTTATGCGAAAAGAAGGAGCCGCGTTTATTATTACCGGTGAGGTACTTGGACAGCGTCCAATGTCGCAGGGCCGAGCGCATTAGGGATAGGTTTGTTAACGCCGGTATTAATCGAATTGGCATGCTCCATTGTGGCCAGATACTGTGACCGGACAGGAAGCGGTGAATTGAGGATAAAATGCTTGCCTTCTAGAGAATGCAAGAGCAGTGTAATAAGCACATATCCAATGGAAGAAGAGCGTGTTTTGGCACTAAGAATATAGTGAGTTATAAGATACTGCCCAGAGAGGAGTGATGATGTTCAGCCGAATGCTGTTTGTTGTGTGTGTGTTGTCATTGTGCGCAAACTCTGCCTATGCCGATAGGCGCTCGTATGTCTGGACCTATGAATACATGACTATGGCTAAGGGGATGTGGGAGCTTGAAACGTATGTGACAACCGAGGTCCCTGATTTGCATAAGTCTAACATTAATTCTATCAAGCCGCAGCTTGAGATAGAGTACGGTATAACCGACCGGTGGGATGTTGCTATGTATCAGATGTGGAAATTCAAGAATAAGGCAAAAGAGAATGATAGTGAGTATGAAGGGTTTAAGCTAAGAACACGCTACAAAATCGGAGAGAAGGGGAAGTTCTTTGTTGATCCACTTTTATATTTTGAGTATATCCGGGATGATGATTTCTCAAAACCAAACGCGGCCGAAGCAAAGCTTGTATTGGCTAAAGACGTTGGTGATTTTAATATCAGCTATAATCAAGTTATAAAACGTAACCTTGAAAGAGAGGGAAAAACTGATCATGAATATGCCACAGGTATAAGTTACGCGTTTACGCCGCGTTTCAAAGTCGGGCTTGAATCAAAAGGCAACTATCCTAAGGAAAAGTTTGCTGCAGGGCCTACCGTTTCGTATGCCTTCAAAAAAGCATTTGTAGCTATTGGGGCTGTATTCGGGCTGAACGAAAGAACCGATGATTTGCAAACCCGAATGATAATTGGCGTGCTATTTTGAGTTCTAATTTCCAGCCCAAGCCAGCCACCGCTCTCTATAAATTCCATTGAAACCCTGCCAAAAGAGAGTAAAATAATACTATCTTAAAATATCCTTTCTGTTAATAGGGGTCAGTATAATGGTTCAAGATATATCTAAGATCGGGAAAAGGCCGCTGATTATTGCGCTTATATGTATATTCTATTTTTTGGGAAATACCCTATCTTTATTGAGCCTAGTGATCTTAAAGGACAGGGTTGCGTTGGTTAAGAACGCAGGGGTAGCAATGGTTCCAGTTGCCTTTTTAATTTGTGTTTTAGCGTTGACAGGGATTGTCGGTTATTGGAAGATGCGAAAATGGGGAGTATGGATTTATTCTGGTAGTGTGGCTATTAACGTTGCAAGCGGCCTTTTATTTAAGTTGCGATTGTCGCAGATAGGTATTTTTCAGTATGGGTTAATGTTTTTATGTATTGCACTCGGGCTGTTTTACTTTAATCGTATGACATAGATATAACATGGACAATGTAGCATTGAAAGTGTTTGTGATTCTCGGGCGAAAGCAGGGACCTGTCCCCTCGTTTCTATGCGTAAACTCATTACTATTATTCTTTTATGCCTATCTCTCTTTAACGGGCTGGCTTATCCGGCAAATTTAGGAGAAGAGATAGCCCAGGCCATAGGCCAGCTTGCCTCTGTCTCTATTAAGTTGCAAATGAAGCTTTATGTTTTAAGCGCATTCTATTATTTAAAGAACGAACGTTGGCCGCAGGACAAACAGGAATTTGCGGACTTTTTTGGAAAAATGGACGAGGAAAGCGAAAAAGAGATTAGTTTGCTTATGCAGTCATCTCAAGAAAAAGATACTGCGCCAAAAGCCGGGTCAATAAAAGAAGATATAGATTCCCTCTCGAAGTTGATATATTACGATTTTTTTCCATTGGATAACGGCGATCTTTTGATTGAAGGCGGCTTTAACCAGGAATTAACTAAAGAGTATACTGGCGGCATGAATAAATTTCCTTTTAGCACTGTTGCCCATAAGACAGAAGAAGGCTTTTCTTTTTCTCCTTCTGATAAGGCAAAGCAAAACACGGGTTACTTAAGCATGCCGTTTAAATTTAAAATAAAACAATCACCGAAAGATCAACCGGCAGAAAAATAGGGGGCACTTCTAATTATGTCCGGCTACTACACGGCAAAAAGAGACAAGAACCTTTATAATCCTGAAAGCGCAGAGCCCTTTAAGCTCAGCCGTTCCAAGATCGAGCTTTATATGAAGTGCCCGCGGTGTTTCTATCTTGACCGCAGGCTGGGGGTGGCAGCGCCGCCGAGCGCGCCGTATACCTTAAATAGCGCGGTTGACGCGCTGCTTAAGAAGGAGTTTGATCTATTGCGTAAGAGCGGCGAGGCGCATCCGTTGATGAAGAAATATGGGGTTGACGCATTCCCGGCAAAGCATGAGCAGATTGAGGAGTGGAGAAATAATTTTAAAGGCGTTCAGGTGTTAAATAAACCTGCGAATTTACTTATCTTTGGGGCAATTGATGACTTGTGGGAGAATGCTAAAGGCGAATATATGGTGGTGGACTATAAGTCTACCAGTAAGGCCGAGGAGATAAAGGCCCTGGACAAGAGCTGGCAGGACGCATATAAGCGCCAGATGGAGATTTACCAGTGGCTGCTGAGGGGTAATGGTTATAAGGTTTTAAATATGGGGTACTTTGTATACTGTAATGGCAAAACAGATACGGATAAATTTGGCGGGAAGCTGGAGTTTACCCTAACACTTATTTCCTATGAAGGCGATGACAGTTGGGTTGACGGCACCATAAAAGATATACATAAGTGTTTAAATAGCGATACTATTCCCGCATCCGGAAAAGACTGCGATTTTTGCGCGTATAGAAAAGCTGCTTTTGAAGTATCGGAATCATAGATTATAAGGCGTTTCACATAACCCTGTCCGAATCAACCATTTCTAAAACAAATCCAGAGAAGAAAATAATCTTAGTTAGATTTTCACTCCTTTTGCGTCTATTTATAGTAGAAAGGAGACTCATATGGGCGAGCTAGTTTCGGTAGACGTAATTGCAACGAAGATTATGGAGGCTAGAGGCAAGAGGGCGTAGCTATGCTTTCGAGCGTATTGAATAGCGAAAGAGCAATACAGGTTAATATTCTTATCCTGGAGGCAGTGACGAGCTTCTCCCTGACGCGCGATATTCTTGGGCGTCCTGGGGCGGCATGTCTTCAGAAATAAAACTTGACAAAAAAGGAGAAGATGTTATACTTTTAAAGACAGCGATGTTAAAGAGGCAAAGAAGCCCCAGGGTCGATTTGGGGTTTTTCTATTTTTAAGGACAAGGACGCCCTTTTTAAAGCAAAGAATGCTTTGAAAAGGGCTTAATTTTTTTAAAAGACAAAGGCGTCTTGAATCCAGCGATGGATAAAAGTCGCCTTTTTTATTGAGGACATAACTTACGGAGCGAAGAGAACATAAGTTGTATGGCTGAAATAATCCCGATGGAACGCCGGGATAGAAAATAGGCGGGAAAGGAATAGAAAAATGAAAAAAGTGAAAATTTTCTTAATGTTTTTTACAATGAGCGCTTTAAACTTGAATGTACTTTATGCTACTCCTACAACACATATCTGGGCTCCATCAACAGATATCCAGCCTTACAAGAAAATACACGTTACCTCAGATTTTTATTTTCCTACAACTAGCAAAGGCACTAACGCGGATAATTATGACCAGCACAATTATGTTTTGCAGGTTTACGGCCTGACTTTTAGTTTATTGTCTGATAAGCCAGAGGGCAATGGTTTGGCTTCCGATAGCCAAAGCCATAAGCCGCAAGAGAATCTTTTAGGAAA
>ERZ1292640.2646-Hain-H43-02um-R1-2646-length-14225-cov-4_pt1 | contig 14225 bp, 14 predicted proteins | sample MGYA00564404_ERZ1292640 | MGnify/ENA primary metagenome ERZ1292640 (study PRJEB36523, sample SAMEA6512636) | groundwater metagenome | collected 2019-01-08 | study: AquaDiva: Metagenomics assemblies of 32 groundwater samples
TCAATCTTCGTACAAAAATGGTATCACCGGATGCCTACTTAATTGAATTAGGGAAGGAAATTTCGGGTGTAGAGAACATTCCTGGAAACCAAATCGAATCGGCAGCATCCTCAAGTTGGGACGCATGGATCAAATATTACCGACCAAACGAAAATTCGCGCAATTCATCGGTTTCCTATTATGACAAAGGGTCAGTTTTGGGTGGGATCTTAAATATGTGGATCATTCAAAAAACGAATGGTGTTAAATGTTTAGACGATGTATTTCAATTCTTATATAAGAACTTTTATTTGAAGCAAGGGAGTGGTTTTACGGACGCGGAATTAGAAAATGCCTTTAGTGTGGTGGCTGGAACATCCGCGGCTGATTTCTTTAAAGACTATATTTATGGTGTGAAAACACCTGATTATGCGAGCATATTTAAGCCTTTTGGTTATGTATGGTCGGATAATAACGTAGGGAAATCAATTCCATTTGCAGGATTTACTTCGACTGCAGGAAAAATCACCTCAATATATAAAGGTGGACCCGCCTTTCATGCCGGATTAAACGTAGGCGATGAAATCGTTCAGGTAAATCAGGCAGATTTCGCTGGTGTGGATAAATTATTAGCCGATAAAAAGCCTGGCGATGTACTGAAATTCCAAGTAAAAAGGGATGGATTGGAGCGTACATTTGACTTAAATATAGTCCAAACACCATTGAAGGCATTCGCTATTCAATCAATCGAAAGTCCAAGCGCAACGCAATTGGCTTTACGTAAAAAGTGGTTGAGTCTTTAATTGATTTGCTTGCCCATCTCAGCATACATTTGCTGAAAGGTTGAAATAACAAATGTTTGAAAGGAGGAGCTGGTTGCCAGCTCCTCTATTTCATTTTGGCCTGAAAAGTCTAAAACAGAGAATTTATAACTCTGCTCCAATTGCGGCGTCTCGAATTTGAGAATGTATTTTGAATTCCATTCAAATAATGAGATACGCATCTTTTCATGCGGGATTTCTTTGATGAAATGCATTAATCGTGGATGATTTTCACGCTTTGAATCACATCTCCTTCACGAACTTGGTCAATGATATCCAATCCTTCAACAACTTTACCAAAACAAGTATGCTTACGATCTAAGTGTGCCGTATTGTTTCTTGAATGACAAATGAAGAATTGAGATCCACCTGTATTTAATCCACGGTGTGCCATCGATAAAACGCCACGGTCATGGAACTGATTGTTTCCAGTTAATTCACATGGGATTGAATAGCCGGGTCCACCTGCACCTGTACCGTCAGGACAACCTCCTTGAATCACAAAATCCGAAATCACACGGTGGAAAGTTAATCCATCGTAAAAGCCCTTTTCTGCTAAATCAATAAAGTTTTTAACGTGCAGTGGTGCGTCTTCTGTATAAAATTCGATTTTCATTAACCCTTTATCGGTCAACATTTCTGCGTATGCCATCTTTTTTTAATTAAATTTGAGCCACAAAGATAAATATTAAAATGAAAACGAGGTACTTCATCCTGCTAATGTCCATTCTTTTTACTGCTTGTCAATCGGATAGCGATAAGCGGGAGGCAACCGACTTTTTCTTACGTGGGAATACGAAATTTAAAGAGAAAGAGTTACATGAAAGTATCAAGTGGTATACTGAAGCAGTTCAAAAACAAGAACAATTTCCTGATGCCTATTATAATCGGGGGCTCGTATATCAATCCTTGGAAAAAAATGATGAGGCATTAGCTGATTTTACCAAAGCCGTTGAACAAGACCCAGCCTTTGCTCCTGCTCTCTATAAAAAAACAGAGATCTTACAATCGATGGATCGCATTGATGAAGCTTTAGTTTCTGCGCAGGATTTGGTGAAGAATTTTCCGGATTCATCGGCCAACTGGTCATTGCAGGGGAATATTGAAATGCAAAAAAGCCTTTGGAATGAGTCCTTGGCCTCTTATGATCGTGCCTTAGCTTTAGATAAGAATTCAGTTGAAACGATGATTAATCAAGGAGTCGTTTATCAAGAATTAGACCAATTGGACTTAGCAGAAAAGATGTTTCAAAATGCCCTAGCTTCTGGGAAATTTAAGGATTTGATTTACAATAACTTAGGCTATCTCGAAATCCGTCGGATGCATTGGGATTTAGCGAGTAAATACGTCAAACAGGCTTTGGAGATTGACCCCAAAAATCCGCTGTATGTGAAGAATTGGGAGCGGATCCAACAAAAATCAATGCTTGAATAAGTTCATATATTCTTGCAAAACGCGCGTATTTTCAGCAGAATCAGTGAAAATTTCCAATAATTTTCCTTGTTCACTCGGTGCGAAGAAATCACTCAATACGGAATTCAACTCGTTGAAATTGTTTGCTTGATGGTAAATAAGTCCGGCATCTTTTGCAGCGTTTTGGGCCGTATGGCTTTGCTTAGTTACCATGAATTCGGCTAATTCAGCCAGGTCTTTCGCTCCATCCAATATCTGAAATATTGCTCCACCGGCATTATTCATCACAATGATGCGCAAATTTGTTCCTAAATAATTGTTCCAAAGCGCGTTTCGGTCGTATTGAAAGGATACGTCACCTAGTAAGGATACACATATTTTTTGTGTCGATTGGCTTGCTCCCACCGCGGTGCTCAAACAGCCATCAATGCCACTTGTTCCACGATTCGCGAAAACCTCAATTCCATGTAATTTAGCTTTGGTCCAATTAATGTATCGAATGGCAAGTGAATTACCGACATGGATGTCGGCGCCAACTTTCGAAATTTGCTCTATTAAGGTATTGTAGATCTGTAATTCGTTCCAGTTCCTATTTTCGAAAAAGGTTTTTTGTATCGCAGGATTCCAGCTTGTAAAACTTGTATTTGCTTGTAAGTCTTTGGAAACAAGTTCTTTAAGAACAGTACCAGTCTCTATGTGAATGACATCCGTCAAGGAAAGAAAAGGATCAGGCCTTTCGATCGGATTTGGGTGAACTAAATAGGATGCTGTCGGTTTATAGTTTCGCATCATTTGTTTGATGCGTTTACTGACAAAGGATTTTCCGAAATGTATATGGAAATCGGCCTGATAATTAGGCCATAGCCCCTCATTAGCCAAAAGCAAATCATGATTCAATTCGCACGCGGCTGGTAAATTTGCCGTTGCATCTCCGATGACCGGAATTCCTTTTAAAGCCAGGCGTTCGAAAAGCTCGTTTTCAAATTGGTCATAGGGTCGTTGGCCAACTGTGATGAGGATTTTTTGCGTTTCGATACCATCTAATATCGCAGCATCCCAATTCAAAACTTGATTTATTGGAATGGTCGCCACAGGACTCATGCGAGCAGGCAACTCCTCTCCTTTAGTTGGATAAAATGGTTCGGCGATTGGGATGTTCATGTGCACCGGTCCTTGTGGGAAGTTTAGGGCATTTTGGACCAATTGATGCGGTTGAAATGCTTCAAAGGATTCAAAATGCTTGACATGTTTACCGAATAAGTGGTTTTGGTAAATGGTTTGTCCATCCCATTGCCCAATCCACTCGGCGGGCCTGTCGGCCGTTAACACAATCAAAGGAACTTCTTGAAAAAATGCTTCAACCACCGCTGGAGCAAAATTCAAACCTGCTGAACCCGAGGTACAGCAAAGAATGACAGGCTTTTTTGATTTCAAGGCAAGGCCTAAGCCAAAAAATCCTGCCGAACGCTCATCTGTGATGGAATAACAGCGAAACCCGCCGTGGCGTACGAGGGCCAACATGATAGGCGCGTTGCGCGAACCTGGACATATAACTGCTTCATTTACACCTTGTTGGCATAAATCATCAATTAAATCCACAAGTCCTGCTGGGTAGGCCATAGCAAAAAAAAGCCTCAAAAGAGGCTTTTTACAACTTATCCAAGATATGTTTTTAATGCTTTACTACGCGAAGTGTGACGGAGTCTGCGAATCGCTTTCTCTTTGATTTGTCTTACACGTTCACGAGTCAAGTTGAATTTCTCCCCGATTTCCTCGAGTGTCATCGCATGCTCTCCGTTTAAACCGAAGTAAAGCGTCACGACGTCAGCTTCACGTTGAGTTAAAGTTGATAATGCACGCTGAACTTCTCTACGCAATGAATCATTGATTAAGCCCGAATCAGGTTTGTCTTCTGAATCATTTTCAAGAACATCAAGTAATGAGTTTTCCTCACCTTGAACGAAAGGAGCATCCATGGATACGTGACGACCTGAAATTTTCAAGGTATCAACTACCTCACCGGTAGAAATTTCCAATACTTCGGCTAATTCTTCAGGAGAAGGCTCACGCTCAAATTTTTGTTCTAATTCCGAGAAAGTCTTTGAGATTTTGTTCAAAGAACCGACACGGTTTAAGGGTAAACGAACGATACGGGATTGTTCTGCTAATGCTTGTAGGATCGATTGACGAATCCACCAAACGGCATAGGAGATAAATTTAAATCCACGTGTTTCATCGAAACGTTGAGCTGCCTTAATCAAACCAAGATTACCTTCGTTGATTAAATCGCCTAAACTTAAACCTTGGTTTTGGTATTGTTTCGCTACGGAAACCACAAAACGCAAATTCGCTTTCGTTAAACGCTCTAAAGATAATTGATCCCCATCACGGATTTTTTGAGCGAGGATTACCTCTTCATCCGGAGTTAATAAATCGACTTTACCGATTTCCTGCAGGTATTTATCAAGTGATTGACTTTCCCTGTTGGTAATTTGTTTGCTAATTTTTAGCTGTCTCATAGGATCTTACAACAGATTGAATGGGCAAAAGGTTTCGCTTTTGCCCATTAATTGAAAATATTACTCCGCTTGTGCGGGAGCTTCTGGTTTTGGTAAAAGAACTTTAGCAGATAAACGGAATTTGCCCGTTTTCTTATCTACCTCAACTAATTTTACTTTCACTTTATCCCCTTCTTTGAAAACGCCGTCCATCGTATCGATGCGATCCCACGAGATTTCAGAGATGTGCAATAATCCGTCTTTTCCTGGAAGGAATTCAACGAATGCACCAAAAGCTTGGATATTCTTCACTTTTCCTTCGTAAACCTCTCCTACTTCTGGAACGGTTACGATGTTTTTCACCATACGAACTGCTTGCGCCATCGCATCGCCGTTTGAAGAGAAGATACTTACGTATCCACCGTCTTCTTTTTCTTCAATCGTTACGGTAGCACCCGATTGTTTTTGGATATCTTGAACGACTTTACCACCTGGTCCGATTACGGCACCGATTTGGTCTTTCATGATTTTGATAACCGTCGCACGAGGAGTTTGAGGTTTGAAGTCGGCACGAACAGCTGGCATCGCTTTCTTCATCTCATTCAAGATGTGTAAACGACCTTCTTTTGCTTGTGTCAAGGCTTCTGCCAAAACTTCGTAAGACAAACCTTGAACTTTAATGTCCATTTGGCAAGCCGTGATACCATTTTCAGTACCCGTTACTTTAAAGTCCATATCGCCTAAGTGATCTTCATCTCCTAAGATATCGGATAATACTGCGTATTTACCTGTTTTTGAATCCGAGATCAATCCCATCGCAATACCAGAAACTGGCGCCTTGATTTGAACACCCGCATCCATTAATGCCAAAGTACCTGCACAAACTGTTGCCATAGAAGACGAACCGTTTGATTCCAAGATATCAGAAACCACACGTAATGTATAAGGAAATTGCTCCATGGGTGGCAACACTTTTCTAATAGCACGCATGGCCAAGTTACCGTGTCCAACCTCGCGACGTCCTACGCCACGGTTTGGCTTAACTTCTCCTGTTGAGAAACCTGGGAAGTTGTAGTGCAACATAAATTTATTGTAACCTTGAGTCATTGGTTGATCGATGATTTGCTCATCCATCTTCGTTCCTAAGGTAACTGTAGTCAACGATTGCGTTTCTCCACGTGTAAATACCGAAGAACCGTGTGGTGTAGGCAAATAATCTACTTCACAGGTAATTTGACGGATTTCGTTCAATTTACGGCCATCTAAGCGGTAACGCTCTTGTAGAACCAATTGACGAGCCGCCTCCTTCTCGATATCGTGTAAATACGTTTTTGCCATCGAAAGGCTCACCAAGTGATCTTCTGGCAAAGTTGCGATGTACTCATCAACGATTGCTTTGAAAGCCGCTTTACGCTCATCTTTCTTTGGATTTGCTTGTTTGGCTACGGTTAGGTATTTATCGTAGTAATTTTTCCATAATTCAGCACGCAACTCTTCGTTGTGTGATTCGTGTGAATATGTACGTTTTTCTGTTTTTCCACATGCAACAGTTAATTCGTTCAATGCTTGGCACTGAATTTTAATTGCATCATGCGCGATACGTAATGCTTCTAACATTTCTGTCTCAGAAACCTCATCGCCTTCGCCTTCTACCATCAAAATGTCGTTTGCGTTAGCCGCAACGATTAATTCTAGGGAAGCACCTGCTAATTCGCTAACACTTGGGTTAACTTTATATTCACCATTGATTTTCGCAACGCGAACTTCTGATATTGGACCATTGAAAGGGATATCTGAAACGGCCAAAGCGGCAGCAGCAGCTAATCCTACAAATGCATCAGGAAGAACCTCTGCATCTGCGGAGATTAAATTGATTAACACTTGTACGTCTGCATGGTAATCATCTGGGAAAGTTGGGCGCAAAGCGCGGTCAACTAAACGCGAGATAAGGATTTCATAATCAGAAAGGCGAGCCTCTCTTTTTAAGAAAGATCCTGGAATACGTCCATTGGACGCGAATTTTTCTTGGTAATCAACTGATAAAGGAAGGAAATCTACACCTTCTTTGGCCTCTTTGTTTGCTACAACGGTAGCGAGCAGCATCATATTTCCTGATTTCACAACTACAGATCCATCCGCTTGCTTGGCTAACTTGCCAGTTTCAATTTGGATTTCCTTGCCGCCGGGCATCGAAATATGCTTTGTAATGATGTTAAATGACATACGTTTCGGAATAAATTTTCACGCAACCTTGCGTGAGTAGAATGTTTGTTTGATGAATTCAAACGGGGTAAAAACAAATAAAACAGGGCTCCTAAATGAAAGGAACCCTGCTTGTATTTATTTACGAATACCTAATTCAGCGATGATCGCACGGTAACGTGAGATTTCAGTACGTGTTAAGTAATCTAGTAAACGACGACGCTTACCTACTAATTTCAAAAGTCCTAGGCGTGTGCTGTGGTCTTTCTTGTTTTTCTTAAGGTGCTCAGTCAAATGATTGATTCTGAATGTGAATAACGCAATTTGCGACTCAGCAGAACCAGTATCGATTTTTGACTTTGCTTTCCCTTTTGATTCGAAAATCGATTCTTTTACTTCGGGTGACAAATACATCTTTTACCAGTTTATAAAGTTTGAAAAATTAATTCGCAAAATTACATAGAATTGTCGGAACGAGCAAATCCTTAGCTTGAATATTTCTGAGGTAGTATTTTCCAGTTTTTGGCACGTTCCCAAAGTACGCGGTAGAAGTCGGATTCAAACAAGCGAGAGTCGTTCAAGGCAATTTTGAGGAAGTACATTCCGATGAGTGTTAGCAGGCCATTTGAAATCCAGGCACCTATTTCCACGAGGACCTTCCCTTCTTTGGCCATTTTATCGCCTTGCTGGGTCAAGATGTACATTAATATAAAGAAGGAAACGGCTACGACCACAGGAACTCCGAAACCTCCTTTTTTAATAATGGCTCCTAATGGGGCGCCGATGAGGAACATGACTAGGATGGCCAGAGACGTTGTGAACTTCTTATGCCATTCCAACCGAGTCGTTTTGAGTTTGTCTTGCCGAGTTTCTAGGGATGTCAAATTTGTTTGTGCGAAGGTCTGCATGTTTTGAACCTGTTGGATCGCGATGTCCATTGGATCTCTGTTGGGCTTTTCAGTTAGCCCTTTTTTCAAGCGATTTGCCACCCATTTGGTGTTTTTGACAACCTTGATTGATTGATAGATTGGTTTATGAAAATACAAGAAGTTAGGCCCAATGGAGCGAATAAAGCCTGTTTTCATGATACGCATGACCTTTTGGAGTGAGTCTTCGTCCGCCTGTAATTGCAAATTATTTCGCATGATTTCATAATGTGCGAATTGACTTTCTTCTGTTTTATGTAGGTCAAATGCGTCCAATGACATCACAATTTTACTCTTTTTGAAATGGTGCAAGGCCAAATCAGATGCATCTAAATTGCTTCCCCTGTCGGCATCTTCGACATAATCTTTGCCATTGAACAATTCGAAAACGAGGTATTTCTTTCCATACATGGTGTACATCAAGCCGGAATCAGCCAAAGTTACATGTCGGTTCCCGTCATTATGGGTATGATCGTAAATTATGAGGGATTTCAGCGTTTTATTGTCGGGGTACTTCTTTGCCACCTTAATCGCATAACCGGGTAGGTCGGAATAAAATATTCCTTCCTTGATATTTAGTGTTGTTTTGGTGGTTTTAATATCATATAAGAGCCCCCAGCCTTTTAGATTAGCCCATGGCATTGCCACATTGTTAAACCAAAACATGAAGCCTGATAAGAGGATGGCTACGATCATGATGGGTCTAAAAACTCGAAAAATAGAGATTCCGGCACTCTTAAGGGCGGTTAATTCAAAGTTTTCTCCCAGTTTTCCAAAAGTCATTAAGGATGAAAGTAGAACAGAAAGAGGAAGAGCCAGCGGCAAGGTAATGAGGGAAAAATAGAAGAATAGTTCGATGTACACACCTACTCCGAGGTCCTTGCCGAATAGGTCGGCAAAGTAGAACAAGACCAAACGTAATAAAAAGATGAAGATTACGATCAGTGTCGTTAGGACAAAGGGTCCCCAGAAGGCATTTAGTACTAATTTATCTATTTTACGCATACTAACTCCCTACGATCTCTTTGAGTTTATCGGTTAAATAATCCCAAAGTTCTTGGGCGTCGTCGGCCGACTTGAATGTAGATGCTGAATCGGTAATGACCAAATAGGTCGTGTTACTGAGCTCGCTGACGTCTAATTTGAATTCGATGCAAGCGCTATGGGTAGCTTGGTCAGCCTGTGTAAAGTCTAATTTGAAGCTTTTGTTCGATTTATTATGAACAATTGTTGCGGGATGGTTTTCATTATCCCAGAAAAAATTGAAGCCTTGATTGGTCTGTACCGTAACCTTGTCGGCAAACCATTGCTGTAGCCCAGACGCGGTACTTAAATACGGATAAAGTACTTTGGGCGAGGCTTTTAGCTCATATTCAAATTCGTAGCTTGAAGCGGGCATAATGCGATAGGGTTTTCGTGGAAGGGTCAAAAATACTCCCTTTAAACAAAGGTAAACGAATTCGGAGAAATCGCAAATCAGATACAAATTTAATAAGTATTCATAAAATATTTGTGACTATTGCTCCTTTCGATTACCTTTGCACCATATTTCGGCGGGGTAGCTCAGATGGTTAGAGCGTTGGATTCATAACCCAAAGGTCGGCAGTTCGATTCTGCTCCCCGCTACGAAAAAAAAGACTCCGTGATTTTCGGAGTCTTTTTTTTGTCCCCAGGTTAAAACCTGGGGTTATAAGCTCAAACTTCAGTTTGGGGATTGCGAAGTCTTATTTTGTCCTCAGGTTAAAACTTGGGGTTATAAGCTTAGACTTCAGTTTGGGGATTGGGAAGTCTTATTTTGTCCCCAGGTTAAAACCTGGGGTTATAAGCTCAGACTTCAGTTTGGGGATTGCGAAGTCTTATTTTGTCCCCAGGTTAAAACCTGGGGTTATAAGCTTAGATTACAGTCTGAGGATTGCGAGGCGATCTTCTACTATAAATCCTGATAGGAAAGTACTTCTACTCCAAAAGTTCTTAAGAAATCTACTCCCTCATCTGAAGCTAGACCCTTGTAGGCGGCGTAACTGTTTAAATAAATGACGCGTTTGATTTTCATGCTGAAAATGATTCTGGCACATGAAATACAAGGAGAAAGCGTCACATAAATAGTCGATCCTTCGATGGAAGCCCCATTTTTAGAAGCATATAAGATTGCATTTTGTTCGGCATGCAAGGCCAAGGAACAAGATCCTTTGGAATCTCTTGGACAGCCTCCCTCTTCGTGAAAATCTTCGTCGCAGTTGTGTGTTCCTTGCGGCGGTCCATTGTATCCAATGGAGATGATGCGGGTGTCTTTGGTCAACACAGCTCCTACCTGCGCCCGCGTACAATGCGATCGAAGAGCTAAACTCTGTGCTAAATCCATGTAGATGGAGTCGAAGGAGGGTTTCATATCCAATTAAGAGTTAAGAGGTAAGAGGTAAGAGGTAAGAGTTAAGAGGTAAGAATTAAGAATTGATGGTAATCAAATATAAAGAGCACCACCCCTAAACTTTAAACTCTTACCTCTTAACTCTTAACTATCTAGTGGTGTATTCCACCCTCACCGTGCACGTGTCCGTGGGCGATTTCGTCGGTAGTTGCTTCTCTGATTTTGATTATTTTTCCAGTAAAAATAAGTTCTTTTTCTGCCAAAGGGTGATTGAAATCCATCATGACATGATCATCGCCAATGGAAACGACCATTCCCTGCATGCGATTTCCTTGGTCATCGGTCATGGGGATGTAATTGCCTACTTTCAAGATATCGTCGGCTTTTTGGCCTTCCACTTCGAAAATGGATTTAGGTAAAGAAATGATGGCATTGGGGTTAATATTCCCATAAGCATCTTCAGCAGCAATGTTGAAATTAAAGGTATCTCCTGCTTTCAAACCTAATAAATTAGCTTCAAAGCTTTCGGGTAAGCCGCTTAGGCCATGTATAAATACCATCGGCTCGTTTTCATCTACGATTTCAACGACATCCGGTTGGCCATTCTCATCAGGAAATGCTAATTCATACGAGATGAAAACAACGGAATTGGGTGCTATTTGCATGAAAGGGTGTTTTGATTTGAAGGGCAAAGATAGGGAAAAGAACTAATAGCTGAGAGATAAGAGTTAAGAATTAAGAGGTAAGAGGTAAGAGGTAAGAGTTTGTGGTGTTGCTCTGTAATTTTGATTACTCTTAATTCTTAACTTCTATTTATCTTTGTGCTTTATGACTAGTGACTAGTGACTAGTGACTAGCGACTGAATCCCATGCAAAAAACAATTCAAGAAGTACTCAAAGACATCAAAGCAAAGAAATTCGCTCCTATCTACGTATTACATGGGGATGAGCCGTTTTTTATTGACCAAATAGCTGATGCGTTTGAGGATCAAGTATTAACGGAGTCGGAGAAGAGTTTTAATCAATTTGTGTTGTTTGGCAAAGATCAGACGATGGGATCTGTGATTTCGTATGCCAGGCGTTATCCGATGATGGCGGAAAAACAGGTCATCATTGTCAAGGAAGCCAGTTTCTTAGAGGCTTTGGCCAAAGGAAAAGAGGCCAAAGGAAACGAAGACATGAAGGCATGGGAGGATTATTGTGCTAGGCCGACGGATTCCACCCTTCTGGTATTTACCATCAAGAGTTTGCTGAATGAGAAGGCCAAAATCCTGACTTTATTGGAAAAGACCGGTGTGGTTGTATGTTCTAAAAAAGTAAAGGATGGCCAAGTGGGATCTTGGTTGAAGGATTATTTGGCTCAGCACCAATTAGGGATTCAAACGGCGACATTGGAGTTGATGGTTTCTTATGTGGGCACCGACCTGCAGCGCATGGCGCATGAGGCTGACAAACTGATTGTTAATTGTCCTGCGGGTGCTGAGATTGGTCCTGAAGAAGTTGAGAAATATGTGGGGATCAGTCGGGAATATAATATTTTCGAATATCAAGCCGCATTGATGCAGCGTAATGTTGCCAAAGCGCAAAAAATAGCCTTTTATTTAGCGGATAATACGAAGCAAAATCCCTTGCCGATTATGTTGGCGACCTTATTTGGGACATTTTCCAAAGTTTTGATGGTGCATGATTCAGGTTCCTTATCTGATGGGGAATTGGCGAAGCAGATTGGTGTAAATCCTTATTTTGTGCGTGATTATGTGACTGCAAAGCGAAATTATCCCCTGGCGAAGGTTGTTCGGATGTTGGAGGCAATTAAAAATGCCGACTTGAAATTCAAGGGCATCTTAGGAGCAGCAGAAACAGACCGAGATATCTTGTTGGATTTGAGCTTCGAGCTCTTACATCTTTAGTTGATTGCCGAATAATCACTGGCCTTGATGTAGCCTATTTGGCCATTAACGATGCAGGTCACCCAAATATCTTGGGTATTCCAATAATTCACTCGATTTCCTTTCTTAAGTATCTGTTTTACCGGTGCTGCGGAAGACGCATAGGCACGTAGATAGGCTTTGTCTTTGGTAATTATTCCAAAACGCAATAATCCTGGCAAATTCGTGAATAAACCTAGAAATAGTAAGTAGGCACTAAGTAAGAGCAATTGCATCCGAGGAATGCGGCTATTACGTAGGAATTTGCGGAACAGCATGACGATAGCATAGAGGCCGAGCAGCAAGAGAATTCCGAGGAGGTAGGGGAAAATGGAGAAATAGATCCATTCGACTTGATCAATGAGTGACACGGAATACCCGTCTAAATGTTGCTTCTCTCCTATTTCGGCCAGCCGATTTGCGATAGCAGGTGTATTTTGTTTGGCGTGAATGCTGGATAATCGATATAATTCGGAAACCCAGTCATTTTTTACCTTCGCGATATAGGCTAATTTGAATTGAATATTTTCGAATTCGCTGGAATTTGGATTCAAGTTGTGTAGGTAAATACGTTCGGCCTCCAGCAAACGATTGGATTTAAATAAAGAATCTGCCAAATGAATTTGCTTTCTATCTATTTGGCTATGAACAAATTGACTTAAGCCCAGATAAAAAAAACAAAAAAATATAACTTTATTTAGAAGCCTTGCTTGCATAATTCGAAAAACACTACTACTTTTGCATCGCAATAAGGCAATAAAATGCTTTAAAAGCAAATGAAGGTCGGTCAGTGATCGAACTTCCCTTCGACTCCCGAGTGGGTCAATTAATATACAAGCTTAGGCTTGATGATTCCGTAGCTCAGTTGGTAGAGCAATACACTTTTAATGTATGGGTCCTGGGTTCGAGTCCCAGCGGGATCACAAAGCTCCGAAGAAATTCGGAGCTTTTTTTATGCACTAATGTGAGCGGAAGAAATCGTACTGCAAGAGTGAAAGCGAGACAAGCTTGCTTGATTGAGCTTGAACGAATTGCAGTACAGCGAGCGTAGCGAGTACTTCCGCGAACACAATTACACTAAAAAAAGCGATTGATCATTTTACAGAGTTTTGGGTAAGGTCAATGCGGTGGGAAGTCGGCGCAGTGAAACGAAGCCGACAATCAAAGCGAGATTATAAAATTAATACCTCAAACTTTTTACACTTTTCACCTCAGCAGCCAACATTTCTATGGTTTTGGAATCGAAAAGTTCTTGTAGTTCGCGCTTTATATTTTTATATTGAGCATGCATCGGGCAAGGGCTTTTTTCAGAACATTCTTTCAACCCTAAAACACATTTATCCAAAGTAGTACTCTCACCCATTGCATCTATGATTGTACGAATTGGCAATTGTTTTGATTCATTGAGTAAAAAAAAACCGCCATTTGGTCCAGGGGTTGATTTTATGAGCTCTTTTTTGGTTAGAATTTGCAAAATTTTAGCGGTAAAGTATTGAGGAGAATTAATTGCAACTGAGATTTCTTCAATACCCAACTTCTTGCTTAAAGAACTATTTTTTGCAATAAATATAGTGGCTCTTAAGGCGTACTCAGTTGCTTTGGAAAACATAATAACTGCTTTTCGTTTGTTTCAATTTACAAACGAATTTAATTCTAATTAAAGGATAAACCACCATGAATAATCCTATTGCCAAGAAAAATCCTGAGATAAAGAAGGCAATAAAATAGGGAGACAAATTTTGCATCATTATAGAATAACTTATTTGTAATTTACTCATTTGCCACATAGATTTTTCTAAACCTGCACCAATAAGACTCAACCAAAATACCAATAAGGAAATATTAACAATCCAATAGCCCCTAATAATTATTGCCTTATATTTTTCTACCCGTATGCATGAATCATTAAACACATCAATTACAATTGCCAATAATAAAAAAGTATTAATACCTATAGTGGCACCCATGGTATGCGCTACAGTTATATGAGTGCCATGGGTATATAAATTAATTCCTGGTATCGACATTAAAACAGCCAATAGAAGGGTCAAAAAAACCCAAAAATCAGCAGCTGCTAAAAACCGAAAAGA
>ERZ1292640.2647-Hain-H43-02um-R1-2647-length-14224-cov-33_pt1 | contig 14224 bp, 10 predicted proteins | sample MGYA00564404_ERZ1292640 | MGnify/ENA primary metagenome ERZ1292640 (study PRJEB36523, sample SAMEA6512636) | groundwater metagenome | collected 2019-01-08 | study: AquaDiva: Metagenomics assemblies of 32 groundwater samples
TAGCCGAACTGCTTCAGATCGATGTGCGCGTCCCATTTCTCGTTCGAACTGAGGACGGCGTCCCAGTTCACCTCGTGTCTCTGATAGGCGGCCGTGCGCACAAGGATGGCGCTGAGCGTGCTCTCGGCCCCGCGAATAGCTTCGTTGCGGTAGTTGCGATCTCGTATGTCGCTCACGAAGGCGCGGAACTTGTTCCGTTCCGCATCGGGAATGATGTTGTCCACTTTGGCGTCCCAGGGCTCCTCTCCGTAAATCTTCACGCCGCCGATGTAATGCGATTCCGACGTGCCACGGGTCCCGAAAAAGCGCTCTCCGGCGTCGCTCCAGCCCTTGAGAAACTGCGTCGAATGGAAGCTGACGATGACGTTGTTGGGGTAAGTGAGCTGCCCGACGAAATGGTCCCAGATGTCTCCGAAATCCGTCCGGGCCTTGCGGCCGCCCTTGGCGAACGCGGAGACCGGGTGTGCCTTCAGAATCCAGTTGATCTTGTCGATGCTGTGCACATTCTGCTCGACGATGATGTCTCCGGACAGGATGCGGTCGCCGCCCCAGGCGCGGATGCGGGCCTCCGCCGGACTAAGCCCCGGTGGCAGTTTGCGGCCACCGCCGCCCCAATAAAAGTACGATTGTCCGCTCACGATGGAGCCGATCGCACCGGCGTCGATCCTCCGCGCCATCTCCTGCATGGCCGTGGCCCACGGCACCTGGAGGCCGACGTGGAAGACGATCCTGCCGTCGATGCGGCGGCCGAGATCCAGCACCTTGAGCGCGCCCGCGACGTCCGTTGCCACCGGCTTCTCGCAGTAGATGTGCTTGCCCGCCGCCGCTACCCCCTCCAGCACCTCCGGGTAGAAATACGGGGTGATGGCAACGAGCACCGCGTCGAGATCGGACTCCGCCAGCCGGCGGTGCGCCTGCCATCCCTGGTGCAGCCGTGACGGGGCGATCGGCGGCATCCCCTGCTTTTGCAGAACCTCGTCCAGACGCTTCTTCGCCGCGGTGACCCGGTCTTCGAACAGATCGGCGAGAGCCACCAGTTGGCCGCCCGCTTCGGTGATCAGGACACTGGCATCGTGCTGCCCGCGCCCTCCACACCCGACCAGGCCGAATCGTATGGCCTGGCCGGACTGCGGGACCGGTGGAGCCGCCGCCGGAAGGGTGAGAGCCGAACCGGCGCACGCCAGGAATTCGCGGCGGCCGAACTTCGACGATGATCCTCTCAACGTAGCCTCCTGCTATTTCAAAAGACTTCCATTGGCCGTAATCAGAAGTAGATCCTCAGCCCGGCCTGGATGCGACGCGCCTGGCGCGTCGCCGTGTACTCGCCGAAGCGGGCGTTCACCTGGTTGCCGTTCGCGTCGAACCGCCCGCTGACATCCACGGCGCTGAATTGGGCGTGATTGAAGGTGTTGTACATCTCCCAGCGGAACTGCACAATCTTCGAAAGCTCCCGACCCCAGGGGAAGTCCTTGATGATCGAGATGTCCCAGTTGTTGATGCCGGGTCCGCGAATCGGATCCTTCGCCGCGTTGCCGATGCCGAAATCCGCCTGGGTGGGGGGCCGGACGACCTCGGTGCGGAAGTGCCGCAGCCGAGTGCGCTCGCTCTTGGGAAGGTTGGGGTTCCCTGTCAGCACCACCCGCGAGTCGATGCCGGCTCCGGCGGCGCCCGTCAGGTCGATAGACTGCACAAGGCTGTAGCCCAAGCCCATGGGAGCGCCGCTCATGAAGGTGTTGATGCCGCTCACGGACCAGTGGTCGAGCACCCAGCGGCTGAAGAAGTTGTTCCAGGCCGGACTGGCCTCCGGCAGACGGTAGTTATAGTTCACCACAAGATTGTGTGTGCGGTCGAAGCCCGCCTTGCCGTAGTGCCGCATACTCGCATCGAGGAACGGGTTCAGAACCGTGTCGGAATCCGCCAGGTCCATGGCTTTCGACCACGTCCAGCTCGCGCCAAAGGTCAGATTGCGGGTGAAGCGGCGATTCACTTGTGTCTGGAGCGAGTGGTAGTTCGAGTTGCTGGAGAACTCAACGTAGCTGATGTCCTGGAGGCCGCGCACGGGGCGGAGGAAGTCCGGCGACAAGGGCCGATTGCCGGTGAGCGTCGGATCGATGCTGGACGGCCGGAAGTTGGCGCCGTAAGGCACGCCATTCAGGTTGCGCCGCTGGCGGAGGAACCTGCCCAGGGTGCCGACGTAGGAGATATCCACAACCGTGCCAAAGCCCAGGTTGTGCTGGACGCCAAAGCTCCAGTTGTGCATCTGCGGCGGCTTGTAGTCTCGTTCGAAACCGAAAACGCTGGAGGGACCCAGGCTGACAGACGTCCCGAGGAGGTCGCGGATCGTCGTGTAGTTGATGGAGGCAATGTTCGTGATGGGTGGCTGCACCAGCAGACCCAGGATCAGGTCGACGTTGAACAGGTCGTAGAAGCTTCCGAAGCCGCCGCGGAGCGCAGTGCGACCGTTGCCGAGGATATCCCACGCGAAGCCGATCCGCGGAGCCACCTGGACGGGCGGCGTATTGGCGACCCGCTCGCGCAGAATCTGCATGCCCTCATAGAAGTTTCCCGCTCCGGGCGCGAGCGTGCCGATTTTCACTTCCGGCAGGATTTCCCCGGTGTTCGGATTCCTGGAGAGGCGGGGGCTGGAGGGGGTCGCCCGGTAGGGCTCGATCAGCCGCGGGGCGTTGGCCAGCTTGAAGCCGTCCGGCGAGAAGATCGTGAGGTCGTCGCCTTCGCTCCAGATCGGGTCGATGCGGTGGAATCGCACACCCACGTCCACCGTCACTCTCTGGTGCACGCGCCAGTTGTCCTGCACGAACCATTCCCAGTTCAAATAGCGGCCGTGGCCCACCGGGTGCCGGCTCGCCTCGGTGTAGGAGTTCACCGATCCCAGCATCGCGTTGGCGAAGGCGTGGTTGGAATCGAAAGGATTGTTGACGTTGCGCGAAAAATCGAAGGTGCCGTTGAAGGGCGCGTACATGCGCTTGTTGTTGGCCACCTTTTCCATATAGACGCCGGCTTTGACGTTGTGCCGGTTCCAGACCTTGCTGATATTGTTCGAGAGAATGTAGGTGTTGAAGGCGCCGAAATAGGGGAAGCGGCTCTCGATGAACAGTTGCGACGCACCCACGACACCTCCGAAGACCGCGTTGGGGATGACGTTCAGGGGGTTGTTCTGTGGATAGAACTGCGGGATGTCCAGCCCCAGCTTGGCGCGGTTGTTGGCGTCGAGCGTCGCCTGACTCACCGGGCTCACCTGCGAGCGGGCGCGCGTGATGCCGAAGCTGAACTCGTTCACCAGGGTGGAGTTGAAGGTGTGAATCAGCGTGTTGGCAAGGCCGCGAGTGCGCAGATCGAAGCGCACGCCCATCTGGGGAAAGAACGACGACGCCAGCAGGGAGCGGAAGTCGCCCTTCCACCATTCCTTGCCATAGACGCCGCGGCTGTAGAAAGTGGTCCTGGGGCCGACATTCCAGTCCACGCGGAGAATCTCTTCGTGGCGGGGCTGCTCGTTGATGGACTCAAACACCGCGTTGTAGGTGCGGCTCGGGTCCGTTGTATTGGGCTGCGGGAAGACGTTGAGCAGGCCCTGGCCGTTCTTGTCGATGCGGTTCTGCGGGAGAATGTTTCCCGGGAACGGCGCCCGGTTGTTCAAAGGGTCGAGGATCGGTATCAGCACTCCGTTGGTGTCCCGGGTGTCGGAGAAGTCCCCCCGGCGCTCCAGTGCGGTGGGGAAAGTGGCGCGCCCCTGGCCGCTTGGGAGCTTTCTCGGAAGGAAGTCCTGGGACCAGAAGAAAAACAGCTTGTCCCGGTTTCGGTTGAAGTTCACCCCAGGGAGGAGAACAGGGCCGCCAACGTTGTAGTAGGGGTAATTGTAGCGGTAGCGCGGCCGGGGCAGGCCGTTACGGTTGTTGAAGTACTCATTGGCGTTCAGAAACTCCGCGCGCTTGAAGTACGCCGCGGTGCCGTGGAAGTCCTTGCTGCCGCTCTTGGTCACTGTGCTGATGGTGGCGCCGGAGCTGCGGCCATACTCGGCCTGGTAGTTGGTCAGCATCACCTTGATCTCGGCCACCGAATCCATGTTGGGGGTGAACAGGGGGCCGCCCATGCCGCCGACGTCCACGGCCGAGATCCCGTCGAAGGCGACATTCACCGTTCCCACGCGCGCGCCGTTGATGTTCATGCCCGCCACACTGCCCAGCCCGGGTGCTTCGTGGGCGCCGACATCGACCACTCCGGGCAGCGTCCGGACGATGTCCATGACGTCACGGCCTTTCACCGGCAGCGCCTCGATCTGTGAGGAAGCCACCAGTCCGGCGCGCTCCGAGCTCTGCGTATGAACGCGCGCGGCTTCCGCCGTCACGGAGACGGACTGCGAAAGTTCGCCCAGTTCGAGGACAATGTCGGATACCGCAAGCCTCTCCGCGGCGGAAAGAACGATGTCCCTCTTCTCGGAGCGCTTGAAGCCCTGCGCGGTGACCATGAGCACGTAGGTTCCGCGCAGCACCTGCGTGAAGAGGAAAGCGCCCGACGGGTCCGACGTGGCGGTCCGCCTCTGCGCAGTCTCCATGTGAACGAGTTCCAGATCGGCGTTTGGCACCACGGTTCCGGAGGGATCCAGGACCCTTCCGGAAATCTGCCCAGTGAGCCCTTGCGCGGCCGCGGGCGCCGCCATCACCATCATGAGGGCGACCAGGGCCGCAATTTGCACAGAAGCGGAGCGGAACAGCATAAGCACCTCCTCGCGAAACTGATGTAGCGCGAATAGTCAACTATATGATATACTATCAGCTAATTGAAATGTCAAGCGGGAAGTTGGCCGTGCCGCGCCTCCCGCCTGGGGGCGGACGCGTGCCGGTGGCATTCACAGGCCAGGCGGGGCATGCGCACCGGGCCGGATCCGGCGCCCGGGGCTGCTCCAGCTTGATAAAACATCGATGATTTGAGACACTTTTCTCCCGTGGAGGCAGATCTTGGCATCAGGAATCGCGAGTTTCTCACTCTCTTTGCTGGCGGCGGCGCTGTCCGCCCAAACGGTGATACCCGGCCGGGACTCCGGCAAGCTTCAGGTGCTGATCCTGACCGGCTACAACATGCACGACTGGCGGAAGATGACGGCCGAACTGCGCGACATTCTGGAGCGGACGGGCAAGTTCCAGGTTCGTGTCAACGAGGAGCCGGCGGGAATCACCGACACCACCTTCCAGGGCTACGACGCGGTCGCGCTCAACTACACCAACTACATGATGAGGTTCGGCCCCACCTGGCCGGAAGCGACCCGGAAGGCGGTGTTGAATTTCCTGGCGAGGGGCAAGGGCCTGGTAGCCTTCCATGCTTCGCTGAGCGCCTTCGCCGAGTGGCCCGAGTACGAGAGAATGATCGGCGGCGCGTGGCGGGAAGGCTCGGCGCATGCCCCCTATCACCCTTTCAAAGTCGAGATCAAGGACCGCGAGCATCCCGTGATGCGCGGGCTTCCGGCCTCGTTCCTTCAGCCCGACGAGTTGAACCAGAAGCTCCGCATGCAGCCTGGCATCCGCCTGTTGGCGGGCGCTCACGACGATCCGACGAACTGCACCGGCGGCGGCCGGCCCATCTGCGGATCCGGGAATTTTGAGCCGCTGATCTGGTCCCTGGAGTACGGCGGGGGGCGGGTGTTCACTACAGCTCTCGGTCATGACATGAAGTCTCTGGCGACGCCGGGATTCATCGCGACTTTCCAGCGCGGCGTGGAATGGGCCGCCACGGGCGAAGTCACCATTCCAGTGCCGCCCGAGTTGGCTTCGCGGTAGGGCTGCGAGGGGCGTTATGCCGGCGGTTGAATGGAAGAAAGGCATTGTCATCCGGGCTTTCGCGGACAGTCCGGACTTCCTCGGCAGCTCTGGGTTTCTCCGGGAGACGGAAGATTTCTCAGAGGTGTTCCGTCGTGCGCGACGGGCCGGCTTCCAAGGCGTTCAGCCGTACCTGGAGATCGCGGGAGGGGCGCTCAACCTGGAGACCGGCCCCGGCGTTCTGGCAGAGATCGCCCGGCGCGCCGCGGACGAAGGCATCGAACTGCCCAGTCTCGAGATTGCGCCGCTCCAATACTCCTTCACGTCGGACGACGAAGCCGAGCGCCGGGTGGGAGTTGACGTGGTGGCGCGGGCCATCGGCGTCGCGTCGGGGCTGGGATGCCGCGGCGTGCTGGTGATCCCCGGTTATGTCGGAAAGATGTGGGACCCGGCCACGGACCAGGTGGACTATGAACACGCCTGGGAGCGCACGTTGTCGGCGCTGCGCCAGCTCGCCCCCCGCGCCGAAGACGCCGGGGTGACGATGCTGCTCGAGCCTGTCTGGAACATGTTCCTGCTGAGCCCGCTCGAGATGCGCCGCCTGGTGGACGAAACCGGCAGCGCGCGCTGCGGTGTGTTGCTCGACACCGGCAACGTCACGCTGTTCGGCTTCGCCGAGCAGTGGATCCGCATCCTGGGCCCCCGCTTGCGCGAGATGCATCTCAAGGACTTTCGGCGGCAAGTCGGCAGCATCCACGGCTTTGTGCCTCTGCTTGCCGGCGACGTGGACTGGGTTGCGGTTGCCGCGGCGGCCCGGACGGCCGGTTTTTCCGGCTACTGGATTGCCGAGCAGTTCCCTTATCCGCACCACGGCGAAGCCGCGATCGTGCATGCCTCAACCGCCATGGACCGCATCCTGGGCCGCTCCGGAGGGCATCAATAGTGACCGGCAAGACTCGCATCGGGCTGGCCGGACCGGGAGATATCGGCCGTTTGCATGCCCGCGCGCTGAAGCGGCGGAGCGATGTCGAACTCTCGGTGGCCCAGGGGCTGGACGCGGCGCGCTCGGAGGCGTTCGCGCGAGACTTCGATGCCCAACTCTACCCCGACTACGCTTCCCTGCTGGCGGAGGAGTCCGTGGCCGCCGTGGACATCTGCGTGCCGAACGACTTGCACCGGCGCTATGTCGAGGAAGCCGCCGCCGCCGGCAAGCACGTGCTGTGCGAAAAGCCCATGGCGCTGAACGCCGCTGACGGCGAGGCGATGATCGAAGCCGCGCGGCGGGCGGGCGTGGTGCTCATGATCGCGCACCCCTTGCGCTTCTGGCCCGAGTACGTGAAGATCCGCGAAGTGATCCGCGCGGGGACGCTCGGCCGCTGCGCCGCCATCACCATGCGGCGCATGCTCTCACTGCTCATCAGCGTACAGGGCGAGTGCGGCTGGCGCCACAGACCGGAGCGGATGGGCGGCGCCGTGCTGGACCTGCAAATCCACGACATCGACTTCCTTTGCTGGACCTTTGGCCTGCCGGAGCGCGTGTACTGCGCGGCGGCGCGGTCGGCCGACGGCGGTCTGAATCATGTGTACTCGACGCTCTCCTGGCCGGGCGGCCCCGTGGCGTTTGTGGAAGCCAGCTACATGCTCCAGGGAGACCCGATGGTCTTCACGGCCAAGGCCGTGTGCGAAAGCGGCACCTTGGACTATGCGCTCGACCTCCGGCACTTTGACATGCACGAAATGGCCGGCCCCGAAGCGGGGGCAACCGCCCGTCAGGATCCCGCGACGCTGCTGTGCTACCGTGCCGGGCGGCCGCCGGAAACGCTGGTGCGCCAGGAGCCCGAAATCCTGGACTACGTGTTCGGAGCCGAGTTGTCCTACTTCGTCGATTGCGTTCAGGGAAGACAGCGGAACGACATTGCACCCGTCGAACAGGCGCTGGAGGCGTTGCGCGTGGCCCTCGCCTGCCGCGATTCGGCGCTCAGCGGGGTTGCGACGGTGCCGTGTCCGGCCGGCGCGCCAACTCCAGGAGACTGACGTGCCGTTCGCGCACGAGCGAGAGGAACGCCGCCGCCATCATCAGCGCGAGGGCCGCCACCAGGATGGCCGTGCCGAAGCTGCGCTCGCGGCCGACGAGGATGCCGGTAAGAATGGGAGCAAAGATGCCCGCGAGGTTCCCCACGGTGTTCTGGTAACCGAAGACGCGGCCCGCGATGGCGCTGGGCGCCAGGGCTTGGGTGAGCGCCCAGAAGTTCGCGCTGGCGATCCCTATTCCTGCCAGCGCCACGACCAGAACCAGCGTGGCCGCTGCCGCCGTGCCGGCCCCGCGCAACCATAGCAGCGCGACACCGGCCCCGCCCAACCCGGCGCACACGAAGTTCCTTCGAACCGCGATGGGGCGGCCCATGCGGCGCACCACGCGGTCCGCCGCCCTCCCGGCGAGCAGTCCCATGACCGCCGTACCCAGCAGCGGCAGACCGGTTGCGACTCCCATGTCCGAGTACGACAACCGGTGCTGGAGTACGAAATATCCCGGCAGCCAGGACAGGTAGAAGTACCACGCGTAGGAGTAGCAGAAGGATCCAATCGTAATGCCCCAAAACGCGCCACTCCGCAATACCGCCCCCCAGGCCGCCCGGACGGGTTCCGGGCCCCCCTGCCGCCATTCAGGGATGTGTGGCCGAGCGGGAGCGGCCAGCAACCACGGCAGCAGCCACGCGCCCCCCCCCAGCCCAGTCAGCAGAAACAGCAGCCGCCAGCCAACCCGCTCCAGCAGGAGCCCGCCCAGCAGCGCGCCCAAAGCCGGGCCCAACATCATGCCTGAGAGATAAACAGCAGTGGGCAAGCCCTGCTCGTCGCGGTGGAAAGCACCCCGGATGTAGGCCAGGCTCGCCGGCGCGGCAACGGACTCGCCGATACCCAGCAGCAGGCGTAGCGCGAACACCTGGCCCACCGAGCCTGCGAGGCCCACGGCCGCCGAAGCCAGCGACCACAACAGGAACCCGGCTGTGTAGGTCCACTTCAGCCCGTAACGGTCCACCAGCCATCCGGCGGGTATCTGCAACAGGGTATACGCCCAGAAGAAGGCCGAAAGCAGCATACCCATGGCAGCGGGCGTGATGCTGAACTCCCGCATGATCGGGACGGTGGCCACACTCAAGGCGCCGCGGTCCAGGTAATTCACCAGGATGGCGCCAAACAGCAGAGCCACAGTCCACCAGCGGGACGAGGCGGTCATCGCTCAGCCGACGACCGCTGGGTCGGCGGGGACCGGCTCGCGCTCTTCCGTCCAGCCGAGCCGAAACGAGATCTGCCGTGCGTAATTCCGGACCAGTTTACCGATCCCCTCCCTCCTCCGTGCGTCGATCTGCGACAGCAGGCCCGACAGACCGATGGAGGCCATCACCTCGCCGTTCGCGTCCAGGATTGGGGCCGCGATGCAGCAGCCGTCCATCTCGTCTTCGCTGTCGTCCAGGGCGAAGCCCCGCTCGCGGGAGCGCCGCAGATCCTCGAGCAGCATTGGCAGTTCGGTGATCGTGCGGTCGGTTTTGCGGGGCAGGGGGGCAGGTCCGAGAATGTCGCGAACGCGGGACTCCTCCAGAGGCATCAGCAACGCCTTGCCCACCGCCGTGCTGTGCAGGCTGTTGCGCTTGCCCACCCAGGTGTTCAACCGGATAAATCCGCTGGGATCGGTCTTTTCGATGTATACCGCCTCGTCGCGCTCGAGCGTGGCCAGGTGGCACGTCAGACCTGAGGCGGCCGTCAGTTCTTCCATCAGAGGCGACGCCAGCGCCCTCAGGCTCAAAGCGTGCCGTGCCGCGGCGCTCTCGCGAAACGCCAGCAGCTTAAAGCCAACCGTGTACTTCTTGGATGCCTCGTCGCGCTGCACGTAGCCGCACTGCTGCATTGTTTCCAGCAGGTAGAACGCCGTGCTGTAGGGCATCTGGTGGATGCGGCTGACCTCCTGGACGGTGAGCCCGGTTGAACTCTCATTCAGGCTGTCGAGGATCGCGAAGGCCCGCTTCACGGCGGGGACCTGGTAGCCCTTTAGCCCCGTCTTTCTCTTGGTGGTCATCGGTCGATCATGGCGCTGGGCGCTGGGCGCTGGTCTCTGTTGACACGGTCCGGCGATTAGTATACGATGACCTCGTATCAATTAGCAAATAGTCTCTCGATTCCCATGAAGATCACGCGGGTTGAAACGATCCTATTGAGCGCGCAGCCCGAGCAGGAGATCCGCTGGTCCGGAGGTGTCCTGTCCACGGTGCATGCTGCTCTGGTTCAGGTTCACACCGACGACGGGGTCACCGGGCTGGGGGAGACCTACGCAGGCATTTTCGCGCCCCAGGCGGTACGTGGGGTGGTGGAGACCTTCGAGCCGCTGTTAGTAGGCGAGGATCCCGCCGACGTCGCGCGTCTGTTCCAAAAGGTCTATTCGAAGACGCTCTTCTGGGGGCGCACCGGTGTCGGCATCAGCACGCTCGGCGCCATCGAGACCGCGCTCTGGGACATCCGCGGCAAGACGCTCGGGGCGCCTGTCTACGAACTCCTCGGCGGCAAGGTCCACCAGAAGCTGCCGTTGTACGCAAGCGGGGGCCTGGAAAGACCCCTCGAGGAAATCATCGGAGAAATGCAGGGCTACCGGCGGGCCGGTCTGAAGGCCGTTAAGATTCGTGTCGGCATGGGACTGGCGCGCGATGTGGCGAAGGTGCGCGCCGTCCGCGAAGCCATTGGTCCGGATATGAGCCTTATGGTCGACGCGGTCCAGGGCCACAACCCGGAGCCTTGGACCGCGGCCGAGGCCGTCCGTGCGGGTTTGGCGTTGAGGGACCTTGATATCCGGTGGTTCGAGGAGCCCTGTGCGGCGACTGACTACGCGGGCTACGCCCACGTTCGCCGGCACGTACCCATCCCGATCGCGGGTGGGGAGAGCTCCACCTCCATCCACGAGTTCCGCAACTTCTTTGAAGCCGGAGCCCTGGACATTGTGCAGCCGGACGTCGCTCATGCCGGCGGGATACTGGAGTGCCGGAAGATCGCCGCGCTCGCCCAAAGCTACGGCGTCGAGGTGGCGTTCCATTCCTGGTCGTCGTCGATCGTGCTGGCCGGCAACTACCATCTGGCGTTCGCCACACCCAACTGCCGGGTGCTCGAATACCCCACCTGGGGTTATCCACTCCGTGACGAGCTCTTCGAGGAGCCGCTGCGGATCGAGGACGGCTATCTCTATCCGCCGACAGCCCCCGGTCTCGGCGTGCGCATCAGCGAAGAGATCCGGCGGAAGTACGCTTTCCGCGAAGCACCCGGGGTCCGCATGGAACGGGCGGTGGGCGCAACGGAGGTGTAGCGGAATCGAGATGCTCATCGACTATCACACCCACTTCATCGAGCGCGCTCACTTTGGCCCCGAGTTCACGCGCGAGTGGGACGCCCGCGGGGGAACGGGCGCCTGGCCGGAGATTAGCGCCGAACAGTTCGAGAAGGCCACCGAAGGCTTCGACAAGGTGATCGTTTTCGGCATTACCGCCCATGCCCTCGGCATCCGTACGCCCCACGAGCACGTCGCCGGCCTCGTGGCGCGCAACCCGCGCAAGTACATCGGTTTCATGGCGCTCGACCCGAGCCGTCCCGATGCCATCGAAGAGATGGAACGCGGGAGGCGCGACTTCCGGCTGAGGGGCATCAAGATCTATCCGGTGATGTCGCTGTTCAACCCTGCCGATCCCCAGTACCGCGCCTTTTTCCAGCGGGCCGTGGAGCTGAGGCTGCCCGTTCTGGCCCACATGGGGACGTCGCCGGCGACGCGTGGGCCGCTGAAGTATTCCCTGCCTCTTCTGATCGACGACCTGGCCATCGCCTTGCCCGATCTGCGGATCATCATGGCCCACCTCGGGCATCCCTGGCAGCGGGATGCAGCCATGGTCATCCGGAAACATGCCAACGTCTATGCGGACATTTCGGGCCTTTGGCACCGCCCCTGGCAGGGATACGAGGCCCTGGTGGTGTGCATCGAATGGGGCGTGACCCACAAGCTGCTCTTTGGCTCCGATTACCCCTTGTGGGAGCCGGCCGCCGCCGTGCGCGGGCTGCGGAACCTGAACAGCCAGGTGTCGGGGACGCCGCTGCCCCAGATCCCGGAATCACTGATCGAGGAGATCCTGCATCGCGATGTGCTCGCCGAACTCGGCATTTCCACGGAGTGACTTATGCATGCTACGCAGCAACGAACCCTCTTGCGTTCCGCGGAGCTCGATGGCCAGTCGCGGCGGTTCATTCCGGGAGGCGTCAACAGCAGCACCCGACGGCTGGAGCCCCCGATTCTGTTTGAGCGGGCTTGTGGCTCGCGCGTCTGGGACGTCGACGGCAACGAGTACGTGGACTATCACGCGGCGTTCGGTCCGATCATTCTCGGCCACTGTCACCCGCGCGTCGACCGGCGGGTGAGGGAGGCAATCTCCGGCATCGATCTGATCGGCCTCGGCGCCACCGAACTTGAAATCGAACTGGCGCGGAAGATCAACGCCCACGTCCCTTCGGCCGAAGCGGTGCAGTTGTGCAACTCGGGTTCGGAAGCCACTTTCCACGCGGTGCGCCTGGCGCGCGCCGTCACCGGGCGGAAGAAGCTCGTCAAGTTCCAAGGGTGCTACCACGGCTGGCACGACTACCTCTGCATGAACATCATCAGTCCGCCCGACCGGATAGGCCGCCCGGATCCCGGCTCCGCGGGTATGCTGCCGGAGTCGATCGAGAACACGCTGGTGCTCCCGTTCAACTGCGTCGACGAACTCGAGCGCACCTTCCGCCAGCAGGGCCACGAGATCGCCGGCGTCATCCTCGAGCCGATCCCGCACAACATCGGTTGCGTCATGCCCCGGCCGGAGTTTCTTGACGCCCTCCGGACCCTTACCCGCAACCACGGCGCATTGCTCATCTTCGACGAGGTCATTACCGGTTTCCGCCACGCTCTCGGAGGCTATCAGGCGATCTGCGGCGTCACCCCGGATCTGACCACGCTGGCCAAGAGCATGGCGAACGGTCACCCTTGCGCGGCCATTTGCGGGAAGGCCGAGTACATGAGCCGCTTTGCCACAGCCGGCGGCGATGTCTTCTTCGCTGGAACCTACAACGCCCATCCGGCGGGTGTCGCCGCGGCGCTCGCTACCATCGAGGAGCTGGAGGACGGCTCAGTGTACCGGCACACCTTCGCGCTGGGCGACCGCGCCCGGCGCGGCCTCCAGGAGATCGTCGACCGCGCCGGTGTGCCCGGCTGGGCTACGGGTTTCGGCTCCGTGGTGCTCCTGTATTTCTGCGAGCGGCGTGTGGCGTCCAGCTATACCGACCTCCTGGAATGCGACACCGAATTCGACGTTGCCTTTCGCAGGGGGCTGCTTCAGCGCGGGTCGCTGGTCCTGCCGCTGGCCTTCAAGCGCCTGCACATCAGCGCCGCCCACACCGAGGCGGACGTGGATCTCTTATTGGAGCACGCCGAAGATGCCATCCGCGAACTGCATCGCGCACCGAGCGGCGTGCCTGTTGCGGGTTCCCGCTGACGAGGGGGGGGCGTACGCGCATTCTCGACGCTCACCACCACCTGTGGGACCCGGACGCGCTGCGATATGAGCGGCTGGAGGCAATCCCGGCTCTCCACCGGCCGTTCCTCGCGCCCGACTATGGGCAGGTGGCGGAGCGCAACGGCATCCGAGCCTCGGTGTGCGTGGAGGCCACCATGGCGGGGGCGGATGGCCATCGGGAAACCGAGTGGCTGCTCCAGGAGTCGGCCAGGTCCGCACATGTGAGACGGCTGGTGATCTGGGCGCCGGTCGAGAGACCGGACCTGCCGGGATTCCTCGACGCCGCACTCGCGGCGGGCGGCGGCCGGATCGCCGGCGTGCGCCGCGCCATCGAAGGCCAACCGCCCGACTTCTGCCGCAGCCCCTCTGTCCTTGCCGGCGTCCGGTCACTGGCTGGCCGAGGGCTGAGCTTCGACCTTGTGCTCACGCCTGACCAGATGGGCGCGGCAACGGCTCTAGTCGCTGCCTGCCCCGAAGTTCGGTTCATCCTCGATCACGCGGGCAAGCCCGCTGTCGGCGGCGCCTTCTCCCAGGCATGGAGCGCCGCGCTGCGCGAAATGGCTCGCCTTCCGAATGTCGCCTGCAAAATCTCGGGATTGATCACGGAAGCGGACCTCGAGCGCTGGACGCGCGAGGACATCGAGCCTTACGTCCGGCACGCCATCGAATGCTTCGGGTGGGACAGGGTTCTCTTCGGGAGCGATTGGCCGGTTTGTCTGCTTGCCGGTGGCGTGGAGCGCTGGCTAGAAGCTGTGATGTGGTGCCTGCGGGACGCAACTGCCGAGCAGATCGAGTGCCTGCTTTGCCGCAACACGGCCCGTAGCTATTGCCTTTCTCTGTTCACCTGACCTTCACGGGCAACGGTTGCCCAAGGAACTCCTGGAATTA
>ERZ1292640.1339-Hain-H43-02um-R1-1339-length-20415-cov-12_pt4 | contig 14223 bp, 13 predicted proteins | sample MGYA00564404_ERZ1292640 | MGnify/ENA primary metagenome ERZ1292640 (study PRJEB36523, sample SAMEA6512636) | groundwater metagenome | collected 2019-01-08 | study: AquaDiva: Metagenomics assemblies of 32 groundwater samples
TTAAAGCCGGTTCAATCTTAGCGGTAAGCGATAATGTGATTACCGGAGAGATGGGATTTATGAATCCGCTTTATTATCTGGCGGAAAGCAATTTAATTAAAATCGCTTTGGAGTTAGTTAAAAAATTAGAGGGCAAATAATGAAATTTTCCCCGCTTTTCTGGCCGATACAATTAAAAGGCAATATCATTTACATTTTAGATGAAACTAAACTGCCGCAAAAATTAGTTTATCTAAAAGCTAAGAATTATTTAGAGGCTTGTTCGGCAATCAAGCAGATGAAGACTCGCGCTGTAGGCCAGGTGCTCCTGGTCATGTACACATTTATTTTAAGTAATCGGCAGAATAAGGAGTTGGCTAAGGTTGCCCAAGCGATTAATGCTACCCGGCCGACGCTGTCCTTTAAATTTTTAACCGAGATGGTGTTGGGTTGGGTCAAATCCGGGGCTCCCTTAGAGGACAGTATTTTAGGGTTCTTAGCAATGCTTAAGGCTAAGCGGATTGAGCAGGCAAGCCAGACTGCCAAACTGCTCAAAGACGGTGATGTAATTCTTACGCATTGCAATATTAGCGGGCTGATGCCCTTGATTGCCGAGTTTGCCAAAGAGCAGGGCAAGGGAATTAAATTTTATGTTACGGAAACCCGCCCATATCTTCAAGGCTCTCGGCTTACTGCCTGGGAGATTATGCGCGCCGGTTTTGATGTCACGATTATTACCGATAATATGGTGGCCTATTTATTATCATTAGGCAAGGTGACTAAAGTTATCGTCGGAGCGGACCATTTAACTCAAAACGGCGATATTGCCAATAAAATCGGCACTTATCAAATCGCGGTGGTGGCTAAGTATTTTAAAATTCCTTTTTATGTAATCTGTCCGCCCGCATCGAAATTGAAAAGCGGTAAGGAGATTAAAATTGAAATCCGCCCGCCGGATGAATTAAAGATTTATCAGGGGCTATACTTAGCGCCTAAAGAGGTTAAAGCGTATTATCCGGCTTTTGATGTTACTCCGGCGAAATTAATTACTAAGCATATCTATTTAGGAGTTTAAATGTCCGAGCAGGAATTAAAATTAGAAATTATTCAGGTAGGCCAGAGGCTTTATGCCGCCGGATTGGCGGTAGCTAAATCCGGGAATTTAAGCGCCCGGATTGATGATGAGAATATTTTAATTACCGGTTCCGGCACGTTTTTGGGCCAGTTAAAAGAAAGCGATATTGTTAAGGTAAGTTTATCCAGCGGTAAATCAGAGGCAGGATTAAATCCTAGCTCAGAACTGCCTTTGCATAGCCTGGTTTATAAAAATTTTACCGCTAAAGTAGTAATTCATTGTCACCCGCCTTTAATCAACGGGTATTTTGCGGTAGTCAAAACTCTTAAGGCGATGAGTTTTGAAACAAAATTTTATCTCGGAGATATTCCGGTAATTCCTCAGGAAACCCCTACAGTTACCGATCCGGCAGCGGTTAGCGCTGCTTTAAAAACAAACAATCTCGTGGTTTTAAAAAACCACGGAACGGTGGCGATTGGCGATAAGTTTGAAGTTGCCTTAAGCCTTACTGAAGCCCTGGAGGAATCTGTGAAAAGCGCAGCCATTGCCCGCCTCTGGGATAAGAACATTTTAGATGATTTAGATGTTGCTTTAAAAGATGATTTAAGGCGGAATGATTTAGCTCACAGTATGTTCAGCCGTGAACATATCCAGGCCATCGTAGATTTGGTTAATCAGGATGAATTTATCGCCCAGAAAGGTAAAGAGTTGGATCTGACTGTAAAATTAGCGATTAAGCTTGATGATAGCGGTGCTGTCTACAAATTTAATTTCGAGCAAGGTAAAATTGTAAAACTTGATGCGGATAGCGATGCTCCTTTTGTCATTTCCGCTCCGGCTTTAGTTTGGGAGCAGGTATTTTTAGGTAAGCTGGATTCATTTGTGGCGGTAACTCAAGGAAAAATGAAATTAAGCGGCCAGTTAGGCCAGCTCTCTAAATGGTATGTTCCATTTAGCCGTTTGTTCGCTATTTTTAAAGAGGTGAAGATAAAATGAATTTAAAATGCCCGCTTTATATTAACGGCCAGTTTATTGAGACTATTGAAAAACAAAATATTATTAATCCTTCAACCGGCAGGGTAATTGCTGAGGCTTCCATTGCTTCCATAAAAGAAGTGGAGCTGGCTATATCTAGCGCCAGGGAGGCTTTCGATCACGGCCCTTGGCCGCAATTCTCTTTACTCCAACGTAGAGAGTTTATCTTTAAAATCGCCCAAGGCATTTTAGATAACGCCTCTGAACTGGCGCAATTAGAGACGCAGAATACCGGCAAGCCGATTAAAGAAACTACTTTTATGGATATTCCTTCTAGCGCCAAAACCTTTGAGTTTATGGCCAATAATTTTATTGATTATCTAGGTGATGAAAAGCTGAGCATTTTAGATGATGCCAAAGCGATGTTAATTCCTGAACCTCTGGGGGTGGTCGTTTTGATCGTTCCCTGGAATTATCCGCTTTTAATTACTTGTTGGAAATTGGCCTCGGCTTTAGCTGCCGGAAATACGGTTATTCTCAAACCCTCCAGCCTTACTCCGCTTACGGCTGTGGAACTTGCTAAAATTATCCATCATGCCGGGCTGCCTGCCGGAGTGGTAAACGTAATTAACGGCGCCGGGGCAAAGATCGGGGAGGAGCTTTGCGCCGATAAGCGCGTGGATATGATTTCATTTACCGGCAGCAATGAGACCGGTAAGCAGATTCTGCAGTATTCTTCTAAGCATGTGAAAAAGTTACTTATGGAGCTGGGCGGGAAATCAGCCAGTCTGATATTTAATGATGTTGATTTAGAAGTAGCGGTAAATAGTTCGTTGGCCTCTATATTTTTAAATCAGGGCCAGATGTGTACGGCGATGTCGCGGATTTTTGTGCAAGAGGGTATCTACGATAAGTTTTTGGCTAGTTTTCTAGAAAAAGCCAAGCGCATAAAATTAGGATTAGCCGATAACTCTGAAACTCAAATGGGCCCGTTAATTAGCGACGCCCAGCGCAAGAAAGTCATTGCTTATATTGACAAATCAAAAGCCGAGGGCGGCAAGGTTGCCTGCGGCGGAAAAATACCGGAAAATGCGGAATTAAAGAATGGTTATTTCTTTGAGCCTACGGTTTTGGTTGATTTAAGCGCGTACTCGCACATATTTAAAGAAGAAATTTTTGGCCCGGTAGTGTTGATTCATAAGTTTTCCGGTTCAGATGAGGCGGCGACTCTGGCTAATAGCGTGGATTTTGGTTTGGCTGCTTGCGTTTGGACCAAAGATTTATTTCTGGCCCAGGAATTGGCCGGCAAAATTAATGCCGGAACGATCTGGATTAATACTTATGGCATGTTTTATGATCAGCTTCCTTACGGCGGTTTTAAACAGAGCGGATTCGGTAAAGAGCTTGGCCGGGAAGGATTCCTGGAATATACCCGTTTAAAAAATATCATTGTCGACAAGTCTGCTGATGGCAAGCCCCTGGTTAATTATTGGTATGGATTCTAAATGAATATAGCCAGTGTTTTAGAACAATGTGTAAGAAAATACGCTGATCAGGCGGCGATTGTTTTTCGTCAACAAGAGTTGTCTTTTGCCCAACTCAGAGATAAGGTACTTTCTTTCAGTCAAAGCCTGTTAAATCTAGGGGTAAGCCCGGGGGATAAAGTCGCGATTTATCTTCCTAATTGGCCGGAATATATTATTAGTTATTTGGCAATCTGGTCGATTGGCGGCTGCTGCGTGCCTTTGGATTTTATGCTCACCGAGGATGAAATAGTCTCCTGCCTAGGCCACTCCGAAGCCAAAATTTTGATTACTAAACATAAAGCTAATATTTCTTTTGCCGAGCTTAAGGCTAAGCTTCCTCTATTGCAAGGGATTATCTGTTGTCAAGGCGAAGATAAAGAAAGTTTAAATTTTGATAATCTCCTGAGTGAGGTTAAAAGTTCATCTTTAAAAATAGAAAATAACGAGAAAGATTACGCGATTATTTTTTATACTTCCGGCACTACCGGTAAGCCCAAAGGTGTTTTGATTAGTTACGCCCAGCTGGATGCTCCGGTAAAATCCATGTCTTTTTTTGTGAATTCAGATCTAAGCGCCAAAGATACCACGTTATGCGCTTTGCCATTTTCGCATTTAGGGGGGTTGATTTATATCCAAAATATGATTTCTTTTGGTTTAAAAGTTGTTTTAATGGAACGTTTTATGCCGTTAGATTTTTTAAAAAACGTCCAAAATTATAAAATTAATTTTTTCTGGATTGTTCCTTCGATGTATTACGCTCTCCTGCAATTAAAAGAGTTTGAAACCTTTGATTTATCAAGCCTGCGTTGGATCGTTACTTTCGGAGCTTCGAATTCCCCGGATGCCTTGCGCCGCTTCCATCAATTTTGCCCTAAAGCTAGCCTTTTAAATGGCTGGGGCTTGACGGAAACCAATGCCCCGACCGTGGTTTTGCCTATGGGTTCAGAGAATATTGAAAGCGTGGGCCGGGCTGCTCCCTGGATACAAGTGAAAATATTTTCCGATAATGATCAGGAATTAAAGACCGGCAGCGTGGGTGAAGTTGTCGTCAAGAGCTGGGTAGTTTGTGATGGATATTTTAAGGATGAAAAATTAACCCAGGAAACTATCCGCGACGGTTGGTTTCATACCGGTGATCTGGGTAAGTTTGACCAACAGGGTTTTCTTTATATTGTCGGCAGAAAAAAAGAGATGATTAAGGTCGGCGGAGAGATTGTTTTTGAGCCGGAGGTAGAAGCAGGTTTGCAGAGGCATCCGGATATTGCTGAAGCTGCGGTAATCGGAGTAGCTGATAGATTAAGAGGAGAAGTGCCCAAGGCGTTTTTAGTTGTTAAAGAAGGTAAAATGGTTTCCGAGGAAGAAATACGTTTTTTCTTGCGCCAGCATTTAGCGCATTACAAGATCCCGCATTATTTTGAATTTCGCACGACACTTCCCAAAAACCGCACAGGTAAGATCGATAAGGGGCTGCTCAGGGCCAGTTAGGATTATGATGCAAGATATTAAGGAATTAAGCTTACAAGAGCTAGAAAATAAATTGCAATCTTGGAACTTTCCCAAATACCACGCCCGACAAATATTCAGTTGGATTTATCAAAAAGGCGCTTTTGAGTTTAGCAGCATGAGTAATTTGCCGCAAGCTTTGAGAAAAAAGTTAGCCGATGAATTTTATATCTTGGGGCTTGGCTTAGCGGATTTGCAGGAATCTTCCGATGGTACGAAAAAATTCCTTTTTGAATTAAAGGACAAGAATCTGGTTGAGGCGGTAAGTATTCCGTCAGCCCGCCGGGCTACCGGTTGCATTTCTTCGCAAGTTGGCTGTAAATTTTCCTGTAAATTTTGCGCCAGCGGCCTAAAAGGATTTAAGCGTAATTTAACCGTCGGTGAAATTCTGGATGAGGTGCTTTATTTAAAAAATAATAAGCCAGGCGCTGCGTTGACGCATATCGTATTTATGGGTACCGGCGAACCGCTGGATAATTACGAAAATGTGCTTAAATCTGTGCGAATAATTAATTCAGTCGATGCTTTGAATATCGGCGCCCGACGCATCACTATTTCAACCAGCGGAATTATCCCGGGGATACATAAGCTTATTTTAGAGGATTTGCAGATTGAGCTTTCCATTTCTTTGCACGCTGCCGATGATAAAGTGCGTTCGCAGATTATGCCGGTGAATAAAATTTATCCCCTGGCGGATTTAATCAAATGCTGCCATGAATATATTGCCCGGACTAACCGGCAGATTACTTTTGAGTATATTCTGATTAAAGGTTTTAACGCTGGCTTAGCTGAGGCGCAAGCTTTAGCCGGCCTTTTAAAAGATTTAAGGTTGGCTAAGGTAAATTTGATTCCGGCTAATCCAATTCTCGAATTAAAAATTGTCCCTCCGACGGAGATAGAGGCAGAGGAATTTAAAGAATGTTTGTTTAAATGCGGGATTAATGTTACATTGAGGCGGGAGCGCGGGCAGGATATTGATGCCTCTTGCGGCCAATTGAGGTTAAGGCATGAAGATAAATAAATTACAGCTAGGTTTTATTATTTTTAGTATTATTTTATCCGGTTGCGCTAAGCCAGAGATCAAAAATCTGGGCGCAACGGGCAAAAATATTATTTGTTTCGGAGATAGCATCACCTTTGGTTATGGCGCATCGAACGGAGAAGATTATCCGGCGTATTTAAAAAAGTTGACGTCAATCCCGGTAATTAACGCCGGCGTGGATGGGGATACTTCTTTTTCGGCTTTAGAGCGCCTGCAAAATGACGTTTTGGCCAATGACCCGCGCCTGGTAATTGTGGAGTTTTGCGGCAATGATTTTATTAAAAAGATTCCTCAAGAGGATACCTTAAAGAATCTAAGTAAAATTATCCAGCGTATTCAAGAAAAGGGCGCAATGGTTGCCCTGGTGGATATTAGTTCGGGAATGTTTTTTCAGGAGTATCGCAATGCTTTTAAAAAGTTAGCTGCTGAAAAAGGTGCGATATTTATTCCGGTAGTTTTAAGTAAGATTATTACCAATCCGGTGATGAAAAGCGATTTTTTTCACCCCAACGCGCGGGGGTATAAAATTGTTGCCGGCCGGATTTATAATGCAATTAAGCGGTATATTAAATAAGATGAGAAGAATAAGCTTAAAGCAGATGAAAACAAATCAAAAAGGAATTGTTTGCGATATTTCCGCCGGATCCGCTTTAGTGAATAAATTTATGAGTATGGGGATATATATTGGCAGGGAGATTACTAAAATTAGCCATATCGGTTTAAAAGGCCCGGTGGCTATCAAGGTAGGCCGGAGCGTCTTGGTCTTAGGGCATGGAGTGGCTGATAAAATCGAAATGGAAATCCAATGATTAAAAAAATATTTTTAATCGGCAATCCTAATGTCGGTAAAAGCGTGGTTTTTTCGCGGCTTACCGGAGTAGAAGTTATTTCTTCTAATTATGCCGGCACAACGGTTGAAATTACGCGCGGTTTTTTAAAGCTTAATAATAAGGAGATTGAGGTTGTGGACCTGCCGGGCACATATTCTCTGGAGGCAAGCTCTAAGAGCGAAGAAGTAGCCGTAGCTTTATTAAAAGAATGCCCTCGGGAAGAATGCGTAGTGGTAAATATTCTTGATTCGACTAATCTGGAGCGCAATCTTTATTTAACCTTACAGCTTATCGAGGAGGATCTGCCAATAATTGTGGCTTTAAATATGTGCGATGAGGCTAAACATCGCGGAGTAAGCCTTGAAACAGACAAGTTGGAGAAAATTTTGGGAGTACCGGTAATACCCACCTGTGCTATTACTGGTTTAGGCATAAAACTGCTTTTAGAAAGAATCAGTGAGGCAAAACCGGTTGCGCGAAATAAATTTTCTCACCGGGAGCGTTGGCAGGAGATTGGCAACATTATTGAACAGGTGCAGCAGCTGACCCACCGCCATCATACTTTACGGGAAATTTTAGAGGATGCTTCGGTAAGGCCGTTTAGCGGTTCCCTGATTGCTATCGGGGTGATATTGGGCTCATTTGAATTTGTGCGTTTTATCGGTGAGAATCTGATCAGCCGGATTGCCGATCCCTTATTCTTTAATTTTTATCAGCCGCTTTTAATTAAGTTTAGTTCTTTTTTAGACCAGGAAAGCTTTATCCATCATTTATTAATCGGGGACTTGATTAACGGACAGATTGATTTTAAGCAGTCTTTGGGCTTGTTAACGACGGCTCCTTATATCGAGTTTGCCATGGTGTTGCCGTATATTATTTCATTTTATTTTGTTTTGGGATTGTTGGAAGATATCGGAATTCTGCCGAGGCTAGCCATGCTTTTGGATAATCTTTTGCATCATTTGGGTTTGCACGGTTTTGCGATTATTCCGGTATTATTAGGTTTAGGTTGCAATGTCCCCGGGATTTTAGCTACGCGTAATCTTGAATCTAAACGCGAGCGTTTTATCGCCGCCACGCTTATTTCCATCGGAGTGCCTTGTGTCGCGTTGCAGGCAATGATTTTTGGCCTGTTAGGTAAATTTTCCGGGCTGTATGTTGCCGGCGTGTATCTAGTGCTTTTAGCGATTTGGCTGATTTTAGGGGTAATCCTTAATCATACGGCGAAAGGTTACAGCCCTGAGCTCTTAATTGAGATTCCTCCGTATCGGTTTCCTTCACTGACAACTTTATGGAAAAAATTATTTTTACGCATCAAAGGCTTTTTAATTGAGGCTGCCCCGCTGGTTTTATTAGGTGTTTTAATAATCAATGTTCTTTTGTATTTTAAATTATTTGATTTTTTTACCGGTATCTTTGCTCCGATAATTAAGGGGTTGTTTGGCCTGCCTAAAGAGGCAGTGGTTTCTTTGGTGATGGGGTTATTTAGGAAGGATGTAGCAGTAGGCATGCTTATGCCGTTAGCGTTAACGGTTAAACAGCTTTTTATTACCGCAGTATTATTGGCAATATCTTTTCCCTGCGTGGCAACCTTTATCGTATTTTTTAAGGAGCTGGGACTAAAAGACCTGATCAAAGCTGTTCTGATCATGCTTTTTGTCGCCCTGGTTACCGGCTCGCTGCTTAATTTTTTTATCAGGTGATTTAATCAGTATTAGATAAAAACAAGGAGACGGTTCTCTAAAACGGAGAACCGTCCCCTTTATTACATTAAAAAAATACCGGGAGAGGGACTTGAACCCACATGAGGTTGCCCTCAACAGCTTTTGAGGCTGCCGCGTCTGCCATTTCGCCATCCCGGCATATAATTTTAGGTTGACGCTAAGCATTTTATATTCTAAAATAGCAAAGGTCAAGTAGTTAAATTTTGGGGCTGTAGCTCAGCTGGGAGAGCACAACGCTGGCAGCGTTGGGGTCAGGAGTTCGATCCTCCTCAGCTCCACTTTTCTATAATTCTTTCTCCTATAGCCTGCAGCTCAAATTGTAACGTCGTATCGCAATAAGTCAGTGCACAGACTCCCATATAATCTTTTCGCATAGTTTTTATACCTTTTGTCCTGTTATCAGCTTTTGTTTTATAAAATTGGCATAGGGGAATTTTGGTAATTTTTGACCAAAATCGCTGCAGTTTATTTATGTTTTGATCCCATCTTGGCATTATCCTGCATCGTAGTTTATCTTCGCGGATACGAAAGCAAGTTCGTAGTAAATTAAGAAAAGCCACTATAACTTTTGGATCTGAGTTACCGAATGTCATTGATTGAGACGATGGATATTTTGATCCTTCGCAAAGATAAAGCAACCCACAGATCAGCTTGCCAAGTTTTGGATTTTTAAGATGGATGTTTTCAAAATGCCTTACAGAGTTACGGATACTTTCTTTCCATTGCTCAATTTTCTGACGGTTCGCTTCAACAGCCAAATGCCTTCCGATTGCCGCGGAACTGACTATTTTGGCTTTAATTCGTTCATCCTGCTGTTTAGTTAGCTGGATATCCTTGACCCAGCTAGAAATAGTATTTTTAGGGATTTTCATTTTCAAACGAATTTCGCCTATAGACCAGCCTTTAATCCTTAAATTACGCGCCTCTTGTTTGATTTTGTCTGAGTATATAGTTGTCATTGTAACCTCCTGCTACAACTGACGTAAAACTTTAACTTTTCTAACGCAGTTTTTAATAGATTTCCAAGTATATTTATAGTATAATTTAATAAATAAGGAATGAGCATACTTATATATACATACTAATACAATCATACAATTAGTCAATAAAAATGTTAGCGCAGAATATAAGGAGACTAAGATTAAAAAAGGGGCTATCGCAGGAGAAACTTGCTCGTTTAGCTGATATTGCCAATGCTACTCTTGTAAAAATTGAGTCCGGAGCAGCAAAAGAGCCGACTATAACGACTGTCGCCAAGATTGCCTCGGCGTTAAATGTCTCCATTGATGAGTTGGTGGGTAGAATTGGGAAGAAGGGTTAGGTTAAATTTTTTATGATATTAGGCGTGCATGTTTCCGGAGCAGGCAAGATTTATCAGGCATTGGATATTGCCCATAGTTTAGGCTGCGATACGATGCAAATTTTTAGCCGTTCTCCGCAGGCCTGGCGTCATGGCAGCCAGATTGCTCCGGAAGATATTAAGGAATTTATTTGCCGGCGCAAGAAATATAAAATCAACCCGGTTTTTATTCACGTTTCTTATTTGATTAATCTGGCTTCTCCTGAGCCGCGTCTTTATCAGGCCTCGATTCAGGCCTATATTGAAGATATCCTGGAGGCGGATAAATTAGGCGCTGATTACATCGTTACGCATATGGGCAGCCATAAAGAAACTTCTGAGGATGCCGGAATCAAGAGGTTAATTGAAGCGTTGAATATAATAATAGAGAAAACCAAGGATTCCCAGGTGGGGATATTATTGGAAAACACTTCCGGAAGCGGATCCTGGTTAGGCTATAGATTTTATCACCAGCATAAAATTATTAAAGGCATTAAAGTTAAATCGCGTGTAGGTTTATGCTTGGATACCGCGCATGCCTATCTAGCCGGTTATAATTTGGCAACTAAAAGCGGCCTGGATAAGATGGTCGATGAGATTGATGAGATGGCCGGGACAAAATTAATTAAGCTTGTCCACCTTAATGACGCAGCCGGAGAATTAGGTTGTCATCATGACCGGCATGACCATATCGGAGGCGGCCATATCGGCCTGGCCGGGATGAAAAGAATTATTAATCACCCCAAGCTTAAGAACATTCCGATGATTTTAGAAACACCCAAGACTACTTTAGACAGCGATAAAGATAATCTGGCTTTAGTAAAAAAATTAGGGCCTAAATAAAATGCATTACGATTTTAAAAAGATTGAAGAAAAATGGCAAAAAATTTGGGCCAAGAACCATGCCTTCCGCGCGCAAGCTGATCCGGGGCGAAAAAAATATTATCTTTTGGAGATGTTTCCTTACCCTAGCGGTAAAATTCACATGGGCCATGTGCGTAATTACACCATCGGCGATGTCGCCAGCCGTTTTAAAACCTTAGAAGGGTTTAATGTAATGCATCCGATGGGTTTTGACGCTTTTGGCCAGCCGGCGGAGAATGCGGCGATAAAAAATAAAACTAAACCCGCTGACTGGACGCATAAATGTATTAAGGAAATGGAAACAGAATTAAAGAGGATGGGTTTTTCCTATGATTGGGAGCGCGAGGTTTCTACTTGCGATAGCGATTATTATAAGTGGAACCAGTGGATTTTTTTAAAGATGTTTGAACGCGGCCTGGCCTATAGGAAGGCTTCGGCCGTTAATTGGTGCCCCAGCTGCCAGACGACGTTAGCTAATGAAGAGGTAATCGAAGGCGGATGTTGGCGCTGCCATACAGAAGTCGAGCAAAAAGATCTAGAGCAATGGTATCTAAAAATTACCGAATATAAAGAAAGATTGCTGGAAGATTTAGGCCAGCTTAAAAATTGGCCGCAGCGGGTTCTGGCCATGCAGAATAACTGGATCGGTAAAAGCCAGGGCGTGGATATTTATTTCCGGATTAAAGATAGTGATAAGGCGATCCCTGTTTTTACTACCCGGGTGGATACTATTTTCGGGGCAACTTATATTGTTCTGGCTCCGGAGCATCCTTTAGTTTTAGATTTAGTCAAAGGTAAGCCTCAGGAACAAGAAGTTTTGCAATTTATTAAAAAGGTTGCCGGAGAGAGTAAGGTCGTGCGCACTGCCTCCGATATTAAGAAAGAAGGGGTATTTACCGGGAGCTGGGCGAGGAATCCGGTAAATAATGAAGATGTGCCGATCTGGATTGCCGATTATGTTTTAATGGAATATGGGACTGGGGCGATTATGGCTGTGCCTACGCATGATCAACGAGATTTTCTTTTTGCCAAAGAGCATAAATTACCGCTGCGCATGGTTATTGAGCCCAAAGATAAATCCATTAGTTCTGCGGATGAGTTATCTGAGGCCTATGAGGGGGATGGCCGGCAGGTAAATTCCGGAGAATTTAACGGGCTAGATAATCAAGAAGCAAAAATCAAGATTGCCCGATGGATGGAGGATAAAGGCATCGGCAAAATTCAGACACATTTTCGCCTGCGGGATTGGTTGATCTCCCGGCAGCGTTATTGGGGCACGCCGATTCCGATGATTTATTGCCCGGCCTGCGGGATTGTTCCGGTTCCTTATAAAGATTTGCCGGTAAAGCTACCGGCTGATGCGCCGATTACCGGTGAAGGGGGAAGCCCTTTAGGTAAGGTTAAAAAATTTGTTGAAGTAAACTGTCCTAAATGCCGAGGAAAAGCCAAACGGGAAACCGATACGATGGCTACTTTTTTCGATTCTTCCTGGTATTTTTTAAGATTTTGTTCGCCTAAATTTAATCAAGCGCCTTTTGATGTCAATGAAGCCAAGTACTGGATGAATGTTGATCAGTATATCGGCGGCATCGAGCATGCCATCCTGCATTTATTGTATTCGCGTTTTTTTACTAAATTTTTTCAGGATTTAAAATTGATCGATTTCGCTGAGCCCTTTGATAAGCTGCTTACTCAAGGCATGGTCTTGAAAGACGGTGAGGTAATGTCAAAATCTAAAGGCAATATTGTGGATCCGGACTCAATGATTAAAAATTACGGCGCCGATGCCCTGCGTTTGTTTATCTTATTTGCTGCTCCTCCTGAGACGGAATTAGAGTGGGAGGAACGCGGATTAGAAGGGGCATATAAATTTTTAAATCGCGTCTGGCGGGTTCAGGAAAGTTTAAAAGATAGTGCCGATGCGCAGATATTAAAAAGTTTGCATAAAACCATAAAAAAAGTAAGCGCGGATTTTAGCGAGTTTAAATTTAATACCGCGATTGCCAGCCTTATGGAGTTGACGAACGCAATTTATCAGTCGGGCGCGGATAAGCAGGTATTTGCTAATCTTATAATTATGCTTAGCCCGATTGTCCCGCATTTCTCCGAGGAGCTTTGGAGAATCCTAGGCAATAAGGATAGTATTTTTAAAGCTTCTTGGCCGAAATTTGACCCTCAGCTATTGATTGAGGAGAATGTGGAGTTGGTAATCCAGGTTAATGGCAAGCTGCGCAGCAAAATCGAAGTGCCTTGCGGTATATCTGAAGATAAACTCAAAGAGTTAGTGCTCAAAGATGAAAAGTTAATTTCCTGGCTAGAAGGAAAATCTCCGAAAAAAATCATCATCGTCCCGCAGAAACTTATCAATATCGTTATATAATATCTTACGTGCCTGTCTTGCCTGTATTTTCTCGGGAACGCTGGTTTTGCCCCTGCGTGGCAAAACTGCGCTCGGGTCGGCTGGCGTCGCTCTGCCGGAATATCTATAGCCGGGCATCCGTGCCCGCTCCTGGCCGACACGTCCCTCGAAAACACAGCCAAGCCATTCGCTATGAATATGCTATAAATGACACTGACAAGTTTCGCAGCGAATGTCGATTTTAGCAAAAGCAGCTTGAGCAGCGCAGGTATCCCCGCGGAGCTTTAGCGACAACGCGGGGACGGCGAGGATGTTTGAGTGGTTTTTGCCGGAGCAAAAACCACGAGTTCCGCAGCCGCTAAGCTGCGAAAGACCTTTTGCGTTAAAAAATCGACCTGAGCGAGAAACTTGGCAGTGGCATTATATTATTCATATAGCCAAGACAGATGCGTGAGAATAATTATTGACCGAGGACGTCTTTAATATTGAAAAGTAATCTTGGGTAATTGAGGGGTTTTTCGACATAGACGGTGATTCCGCTTTTGGCTGCGATATGCTTGTCGATTTCTTCGTGTTTAAGCGAGGTAGCGATAATCGGAATATGAATAAAATCCGGCAGGTTTTTTATATCTTGAGCAACCTTAAATCCGCTTTCATCCGGCAGTACTAAATCCAGAAGTATACAATCCGGTTTCTCAGCTTTTAACTTTTCTATTCCTTCTTTGGCGCTATAGGCGATCACTACTGCATAGCCTGCTTGGAGCAACTCTTCCTTACTTTTCTTGGCGATATTATAATCATCGTCAATAATCAGGATCTTGAGCATAACTAAAGTATACACTAAAAAGCTCGTAAAGTGCAAAGAAAATAGTTAGATTTTCGGGTTTTAGGCGTCTATTGCAGCAGGAGGGTAAATTAATGCTTGATTTTACTTCTGAAGAGAAGAAAGTGGTTTTATTTGTTTTAGGTTTAGCGTTTTGCGGGTTAATTATGAGTAATTTAGTCAA
>ERZ1292640.2441-Hain-H43-02um-R1-2441-length-14855-cov-4_pt1 | contig 14210 bp, 27 predicted proteins | sample MGYA00564404_ERZ1292640 | MGnify/ENA primary metagenome ERZ1292640 (study PRJEB36523, sample SAMEA6512636) | groundwater metagenome | collected 2019-01-08 | study: AquaDiva: Metagenomics assemblies of 32 groundwater samples
TAGGGCCTGTTCGGTCGTGATGCGCTTTGCTACCCCGCCTTCGTGGGTCGTGAGGGACGGGGGTTTTACGTTGATCTTCGCCACGGTTCTTCTCCTTTCGTCCGGGTTTTTGACTACAGGCGGAAACTCCCGCCTCGGGGTGGGAGTTACCGGCATTATGGCCTCTGGGGGACACGTGATAGCCAGAGAGCACCAGACCGGGATCACTCCCACCCCGAGGGGGGAATCCCCTCATTCGGGGTATCCGAGAGAAGCCATCGTTTGGTAGTAATCCCCCCGGTATAGTTCCAAGTGTTCTGGACAAAGGGCGGCTACCGTGACGATTTTATCGTTTATTCTCGATACCCCTGCGCCTTGATGCGTGAATTCGGTTGCCCACTGCGGACAGCCCGTCCATCCACAGATTATACGTTCTTCTTTGTGGAGCAGGTACGAAACAAGCGTTGTACTCGGCATCGCGATCCTCCTTCGGGCTTTGACGTGAAGATTTTTGCGCCTTTATGCTTCGATGTAGAAGTCTTCTTCTTGTTCGAGTAGGATCAAGAATTTAGGGAGGGCATGAAATCTTGTGGCACTGTTGTCATCGAAGTGAACGATAACCTCATCGCCCATTAGGTCAACTACGGTTCCCGTTTTACCGGGATAACTTATATCCGGGCATGTTACTCGCTGTACTCTATCCCCTACTTTGAACATCGTTATCTCCTTTCACGCATCCAAAGAGAAGTCTTCCTCGGGAATTTTGATGTGCTCCAGATTAACTGGATACGATCTAAAGCCCTTTATTCCGGAATCCATATCTACAATAACCAAGCCGTGTTCAATTCGGACTACTATGCCGACTTGTCCCGCCAGCGAGACACCGGTCACTCGCACAACCCTGTCGCCTATCTTGAACATACGGTCCTCCTTCACGCATCCAGGTAGAAGTCTTCTTCTGGTGTAATTAGTAGGGCAAGGACATCCCGTGGGACTTCGGCCCAATTAACGGGGATTATTTAGCACCCGGTATCCAACGAGAAGGGAATGTGCAGAAGATACATACCGTTCCATTCGATCACTTCCATGGTCCAATACGCCCCTTGGTAGATTCTAACCTGTTCCCGTTCATCTGTGCTATCAATCAAGATGCGACAGGATAACCCACCCGCGACACTTCTTGCGGATGGATCGTATGGCAGTTCGGTTGTCTTACACAAGAATCGAGGCTGCTTCATGCCACATACAGGACATGGTACTTCTTGGTAGTTATAACGCATGACCAAAGCCTCCTCTCTACGCGTCCAAGTAGAAGTTTTCTTCGGCTGGTCCAACGAGGGTAATTTCGTATTCCCGCATATGCCACAAAGGAGGGCCACCGTCGAAACAGACCTGGTAGAGGTCACTCCTGTCGTGGGAATTCCGTGAAGCAGAATCTCCGTGCTTGAATAATCCAAGAACGGTTCCGGTCTTGCCGGGGTAAAGCATGTTCGGGGTATTGCCAACGCTTTTTATCCGGTCCCCCTTGGTGAACATCGAGCCTCCTTTCTTTGTGACAGAGCTTGGTGATCCCGCGAGGAATCGAACCTCGTTTCACGGCTGAGCAGCCATGCGTCCTCACGCCAAATATGGTAGAGGCGTTTCCAAAGTAGACGACGGGATCGTTTTGGTGTACTCGCGCAAATTACTCCGTGTGAATTTCGCCGGTTTCAATCAGCCCCTTGAAGCACTCGACACAAAGTGCGGAACGTGCGTAGGTTTCGGATTCGTTGTCCTCCACGTACACATCAGCAGGCTTGCCACAGATCGAGCATGGAATCACGGCTATCGCGCACATAGTTACCCCCTTTTCGCGATCATGGAGCAGCCGCCTCCGCCAGTCGGGGTGGGGCTTGTCCACACGATCACGGTATCTTGGCTCCAATCAATTGAATCCTCGGCCAACGCGCTTACCCGGTACGTATGCGTGATACCAGGCCCCGGCTCGGCAATGATTACCGATGTGGCGGAAAACATGCTCGCAAGAAGCACGTTATCATCGAATACTCGGTAGACAATTTCCGTGCCCGGAGTCACGGGCGAACCATCGTCTCGCGTTGTCGGCCTATCCCACGACATTGTGAAGCCGAACACGAAAGGCGACAGCGCAAAGACAACAGCCGGGAATAACCGTTTCACAACTCCCTCCTTAAAACAGGATTGTCTGGATCGTGAACGACTTGCCAATGAATTTCAGTCCCTTGCAGAAGTCCACCAGTTCTTTCCGGCAGTAAGCACGGAAGACGAGCACCTGTTTCCCCATCTTGTACGTGACATCCCACATCTGGCCCCTCCTTCCGCCTCGTTTCCACGGGCTGGAAAAGAATTTTTTGGTTGTTAAAGAGGTGCGTGTGATGGGGTCTGCGTCGGTACCGGGTTACGGGATTCCCAATGCACGCGTGAGACTGGGGCCGTGAAGACAGCCCCTACCGCGAAGGTAGGGAGTTGCCGGATTACGGTGCGGAGGCTTCTGCGATCACATGCACCTAACGATTTCGTGATAGGAAGCGGGCAACGACCACTACCAATCGGCGTCGGACGTTCCGCCGTACTATCGGGTACGGGGTGGTGGCCTGGTGTAGGACAGGCTCCTCGTATCTTATCGTGATTCTTCCTTTCCCCCACCGCTACGAGGCCGTGAGAACAGCCTCCCCTGTACTACACGCGGGATTGTCACTTGCACTTTGGATCGGATCAATCGCCCGCTTCCATTCAAAATCCCGCAGGACGTTCAATGGAAGCGGGGGGGACAAGCTCCCCCCCCTGGATGGACCGTAGAGGCAGCACACTCATAGGGCCGTATTCTGCGGGTAGACTTGTCCTTTGTCCTTAAGGTTCGCAATTGCCGAAAGGATCGTTTGGCCGGAGCCACGGCGTTTGTCGGAAAAGGCAACCCATTCTCCGGACACTTTGTGAATTGCCTGTACGTTCTTCTCTCCCCACGCGACAACTTCCCACAGTTTTTTCAGCACGTTAGGCTCCTTCCGTTTTGTATGGGAGCGGGTTCCCCGCGTCACGCCGCCACCGCTCCCTTCTCATAAACCAAGATGGCCGACGCAGGGGAGTGCGCGACGTGACACCACCGAAGGTTAGCGAGTTGTTACCTCCTTGCAAGTGACTCTTCTATGTATCCGACGATTTGTTTGGCGTAGAGGAGCGGGATGTGAAGCGTGATATCGTGGTGATTGTATATATCAAAACTTCGACCCGTCATGATTGACTCGGCGACATTTAATCCGAGATAGACGCGATGATCGCCAGTTCTACGTATGAATTCCGTTTTGATGTCGCCAACTACCATAAGCTCCATCTTCATGGCCTACTCCTTTCAAAGGATTTCGTGTTCGCTGACGATGCGGACCACCACATCGTATTCACTTCGCATGGGTTACCTTCCTTTTACCTTGAGGATGTACTTTTCGCCGATAATCGTTACTTTTCCGTCCAAGCCATGCCTGAATCCGAGGTGATACGAAGCGATTGCGGTTGCTGTGAGTAGTAGGACCAAGAAGAGTGCGACGAAAGTTGCGTCGAAAACCCGGACAATAAACCTTTTTTGTCGCTGTACCATCTTTGCCTCCGGATTGCTTTTGGCGGGGGAGGTTGAGGTTAACTTGGGGCTGATTACCGGATGGGAGGACAGTCCCCAGGCCGTTGTTTCGTCCGTTTCACCGGGCTATTACCCAATACTCGGAACCTCAGACCCCGCCAAAAGCCGGGGGATTAAAAGTATTTTTTGCGTTCTCCGCGCATGATCCTGGCGATTTCTTCCGCCCCACGCTTCGACAAAACCCGCTTGTCGCTGAACACAAAGTATTTGTCGTCGAAGGCGACGTTTTTCAACGACTTAGCCAAGGTGCCAGCGTTCGTTGACACGTGATGGCCCGAACCTCCACCACAATGCGCGCACTTGCGGTGCGTTATCGGGTAGATGTTATTCCTGACTGGGCACTCCGTTTCGGTGTCAGGCATTTGTGGCCTCCTTTGACGAGATGCTTTTTAGAACCAGAACAATTTGACCAATTTCACCTTAATGAATATATTAAAGACTTCAAGTCCAAATGCCAGGATAAGGCCGGACAGTATGATCCCGAAGATGCACACGTACCTCACCGCCCTGTTCATCGCGGCCTCCTACTTCTTGATCTTTTTGATTACGTTCAGGGAGAACATGAATTCCTCCCCCCCTGCCTCGAACATTTCGAACCGGGGCGAATCGGTTTGGGCCACGATACGCGACTTCCCCGTGGTCGAAAGGCCGAAGTCCCTTGAAAGATCGACTGTCAAGCTCAGCACTCTTGGGGTCGGTGCAAGTCCCGACATTACGGACGGGGCGGTAACAAGCCACTCGATGTTCTTCGCCATCGGTTTTACCTCCTTTCAGCCAATGTCCACGGTTTCGTAGTGACCGTTCAGCCGGGCAGCATACTCTTCCGCATCGGGTTTCGTGGGGAATTTCATCGGTTCGCCGTTCTCTTTGGTTACGATGGCTATGTTTGAACCGTCGTACCACCAGTTCACGATTACGTACATTGGTTACCTCCTTTCAGTGGGTTCCCATCCCTTTTTGGTTCTGATTACCTCCGCGCCTTGGCTGTCCGGTCTTTGCTTTGTCAACGGCAGGCTTCCTCCGCGAGTGCAATCAGGTCAACCGCCGCCGCCGCCGTCGCCGCCCAGGCCGCCGCCCTCGCCGCCGCCTCCGTCGCCGCCCTCGCCGCCGTCGCCGCCCATGCCGCCGCCCTCGCCGCCTCCGCCGCCGCCGTCGCCGCCGCCGCCTCCGTCGCCGCCCTCGCCGCCCATGCCGCCTCCTTAGTCCTGTTTTCCCCGTTTAGCCAGTTATCGGCCCACGCATTCCAGCACTTATCCCTGTAGACCTTTTTAGCACACAGGATGCCGAATTTGACTCTTTGTTCCACGGTGATTTTCGGCAGGGGGATTTCCTTGGTAAGAGTCGCGGTGAGAACGCCGACTTTCAAGCCGTGGTCGGTTTTTTCGACTTTGCCGCGTGCCTCGAAAAGACGGGGGTTGTCGATTTTAGCGTGGATGGGATTCAACAGGATCGCAAGCAGCGGGTGAGTGTAGAAATGATAGTACCCCGGACCGCACAAGTCGCCCTTGCCGTCCAGTGGTGGAGCCGGGGTGTTGAGTTCCCATTGGTGACCGCCGTAAGTCCGCATATTCTGGTCCGTGAGTTTGTACAGAGCATCCATCGCCCCTCCTTGTGAGGCTTATTTTTATGGGGTGATTACGTGACCACCATGAATAGCTCAAGGAGCGTTACCTTCACGCCGGGGCGGGCAAGGAACTGTGGCGGTGGGATCACATCCTTGTCGAGGATCGGGTGATACGTCACTATTGCCTTGGTTCCCCATATGTCGGCGGGGAATTCGACTTGGAACGTCCAGGCCATTTTCTTCCCCATCAGAAACCACCCCTGTATTCCTCTTCCGCCTGGTCGGCACATGCGTTGCATTGATAGCCGAGGGCGCGATCCGCCGGGATCAGGACGTTTTTCCGGCCACATGCGGGACACGGCAAGTTCCTCGGGTTTCGCTTTGTCGCGGCCCTCAACGCTGACCGCCCGCCCGGATCGGCAAAATCGCCGTAGTCGGTCTCGTAGTCATCGCCGTACTTGTACATCGGAGTCCTCCTTTTTCACCATGTCGGTGTGTTTGCAGTATCCATGGAACAGCCCCGAAGGACACGAACACGTGATCTTGTTGTTTTTCGACGTGACTTCGTACACTTGCGATGGTTCGCCGCCGCCTTCCCATTTGGATACGATCCAAACGACTACGGCACTTTTTAGGGTTAGCGATTGTTTTGCGACCAGGTATTCCTCCATGGCTACACCGATCCCTGACAGGCTACGTCCAGGGCATCCTTGAGCGAAGGGATCAAAACCTTTTTGATTTCAGTCCCCTCCCCGTGGCACTTCCGGCAGGCGATCCTCCTGAGACTTTGCGTGATCTTCCATCCGAGTCCGTGACAGCGTGGGCATTTTCTTACGATGACCATGCGCCCCATCGGTTCCTCCTTCGTGCGCGATAGGCTCGCGGGCCTTCAACCGGGGGTCCGGTCGTTTCTACGTCCCGCCGTTCCTGATAGGTCGGTGACGTGATCGTGACCGGTTCTTTGTAGACGGCGATCCCTACTTGTTCGCGACTACCCTCATTTACTCCATTGGAAGGTGTCCACTACTTTTCAGGGCCGTCCTATCCCCCCGGTTCAAGGTCCGGGAAGCCTACAACTCTCAATCGTAGTATCCGCCCTCCCGAGAATGGCGGCAAACCTCTTTCTTACGACCGATTTCCCGACATTTACCGCAGCGCGGCTCATTGTCGTGAAGCCCGGCGAGCGGGTGTCCAGACCAGCATTGTTCACCATGTGGGCATTTGTGTGGTACATGGTGTTTTGGACGTAGCGGATTTCTAAGAGCAATGTTTCTGCCGCACATGTGACAACTCTTATATTTGGTTATCACTTCTTCCTCCTTTCGCAAGGTTAGAATAAACCAGTCGTGTTCAAGATATGCCACAGCAAGTACAGGAAACAAAGAGCGAAGCCCGGAACGATCCAACTTCCGGAAAAGTCTTGCGAGTTCCTTTTCATTCGTGGCCTCCTTTCGTGACCTTCGTGATTCGTGACCAAGAGGGGAAGGGGTCTTTGCTGACCCCCTTCCCTTCCGGTTTCCGAGAACCGTTCCTGGTAATCTTGTAGATGAGAATTCCTCCCAGGACCAGTTCCTATCGAGAATCTTTCTTCTTTTCGGTCATTGACCCCAGGATGTTTTATTTTGACCTCCTGCTCGGTTAAGTACATGAAAACTTAGGCGGATTCGGCCTTCCCGACCTCGCCCGCGTCGGTAAAAACCGAGAGGCGCTTTTCCGCCACGGCCTTCATCTTTGAAAACTTCTCAATCTTCGCGTCGATTGCATCAAACAATGCTTCTGCTTCGGCACGGTTCTTGCCGAGGGTTTCCAGTTTTTCCGTCAAACCATTGACATCCGCCGTCAATGCCTTGACGATGACCTCGTCGGAGGTCGGTGCGAAAACGGGCGGATTCGGGGAAGACGGTCCCCGGGGACCTCTGGTCTGGATCGGTCTTGAGGTATCTTCAAACGTTTTGTCCTTGGGGAAGTGAGGGATGAACTTGCGCGTCCCGTCCTTTACTTCTTGAACCCCGGCGCTTGCGCCACAAGGGCAAATGTATCGTTGATACGGTCGGCCGTGTTTGTCCCTGCCGTTGTTGATTGTTTCGTTTTTCGGCGCATTGTCAACTGGCGTGGTACTCATCTTGCATCGGTATACGTTTGACATCGGGTTTACCTCCCTTATGTAGCAGGAGGTCAAAATAAAACATCCCAAGATCAATCGGTATTAGTACCCTATACTAATACCTCAACCGGCCTGCCCGGTTGTAGTCGGCACGCTATTTGCGAGGTATACATCCCCACAACGTCCGGAGCAAGGGTCCGCCTGAATCGCTTGCTCTACCATGTTTACCCTCTACCTGCCAACAAGGTTAAGGTCGCCTGGTCTGGCTTACCCTGCCCGGCGCATGGTACAAGGCTGTAACGCGGTGCCGGGCAGCAAACAGGTGCCAAAGACCCCTTAGTGCCTGTGCAGGTTAGCCCACCGCGTGGGGATCTACCGGTACGCACCCTGGGCATGTGCCTACCAGGAGCATACCGTCCTTATGTGGCCTATGCAAGCAAAAACGCATAATGCCAAAAAATAAATATTAGGCACCTGGCACGATTCTTTCCCGGTAAACAGGCACGAAAATAGCATACGGAAAACGGCACGCCTATTGCCTACATGCAATCCCTATGCCAACTTTCTCATTGGCACGCATTTTGTTTAATGCAACGTTTATGCCATTTAGTTTGTTGGTACAATCTTTGTTTGCTGCAATCCTTATGCCACTTAACGTATTGGCACGATCTTTGTCTACATGCACGTGTTATACCAACTTTACTTATGCTATGTGCGTGCCAACAGGGTAGGGGTACCACTATTTTGCTGGCCTGTGGTTCGGCTATCTGGCGGCTAAAGGCTATCCCTCGCATGTTTATCTACCATTTGCGAGGTATTTACACCATTTTTTGAAGTAGGCAAAGTAGCATTGATGGCACTAATTTTTTTTTGGAGAAATTTTTAAGGAACCGTTTTGAGGAAGCTCTCTAAGAATTAGAACCTATTACACCTCTGGATCTCATGTCAAGTCCGGAATCATCAATGATTTCAAGGGGGGCATTGGCTTAACACGTTGATTTCATTACAGATTCCATTTTAGATTCACGTTGCCTATTTTTCTTCCACCATTGATTTTGTTAAAGATTCCGACTGCATTATGTCAAATACGGGCGAAAAAAGGGCGATTTATAGCACCGTTAAAACGGAATCCTCCCCGCCAGAGCTTACGTATAAAGGGCTAGCGGGCCGGGTGGGGTCCACACTAAAAACCCAACCCTTTGTTTATAAGGGCTGGCGAAGGATTTCAGCGCCGCAGGTCGTTGCAAGCACGAAAAACACGAACGCTTCGTTTAAGGTTTCAGCGCCGCAGGCTAGCGGGTTAGCGCCGCAGGCCGATTTTTCAGGGGTTCCACCGCCAGAACGAGTCGTCCTTAACGATTCTTTTCAGGTGCGGCAGCAACAAGCCAAGTTCCTCCCTGGAAAAGCGTCCCAGTGGCGTAACGAACTCGCGGCTATCGCTTCCCCCGTACCCAGGTAATTTATCCAATAAACCCAGGTTAGCCCTGCTTCTGACTATACGCTTCACCGCCAACTTACGGTCCTTCCCCCCGTAGGAGTACATGCCAAGCCACAGTGAGGTTCCAGCGCCGCAGGCTGCGGTTTTTTCGTCTAGCGGGATCTCGCCAAAATCCTCGACAAGCGCATCTAACCTTGGGTTGTAAGGCATGGACTCTCCTTTCTTTTTTTAGGGTTGCAGCACCGCAGTTACCTTTCTTCTCTTTTTTTTCCTTCCCTTCTATTCTCTTTTCTCCCCCCCTTCACTTCTCTATCTCCCTATTGCTACCCATCTATGTTAGTAAGAAGAACTAAGGTCAAAATCAACCACAAACCTTACTGCAAAGAACTACCAGAGCCGGGAACGCGTGTCAAGTGTCACCAAAAAGGTACACTCCTATCTATGTGGAATACTAGACGAATCAGCCTAACAGGAATCGGTTCCAACAATGGGTCACGCGGAAATAGGGGGGGCACAGGGGGGGCACATTTGTAACTATGCGAATCTAAAGGGGGAAAAAGCGGCGGAAACTTTTTCCCGTTCGCAAGTTACCGATTATGTTGAAGATTCAAAGGAATTTCGTAAAAATCGCCGGTCCGGTTCGGTGCCGCACCTGCCAAAAAATTTTGCCAAAAATTTTGGTTCAAAGTTTTAGCGCCGCAGGCCGAGAATTCCCTTGACACCGTGTGGCATATGTGGTACGCTCACCATTAAACACACCAAATAGCCATAAAACAAGGAGGTTTGCAATGGCCCCGGTATGGTACACCGTGAAAGAGTTCGCCACAATGTTCCTGGTAAGCACCCAAACAGTACGGAACCTCTGCCGTAAAGGAAAACTGGCGGGGGCGGTGCGGATTGGCAGGCAGTTCCGAATACCCAAGACCGCCCCGGCGTCAGCAAGTGCGCTAAACCACAAAGCCAAACCCTTGGCCTGCGACGCAAGCACCCCGGAACCCGCCTTGGACTGCGGCGCGGAACCTTTGGCCCGCGATAGGGTTTATCCGGAAGATTTTTAACCGTGTTAGGAGGTGGAGGAAGGAATGAATATAGAACACGATTATGGAGGGGGTACAAGGTATGAAGTTCATGTGGCGGGAGGGGGTTATCCCAAATGATAATCGCCGCCAATTCAAAACATCTTCCCCTGAAAGACGAATCGGTTCAGATGGTCTGCACTTCGCCCCCCTATTGGGGTTTGAGGTCGTACATCGGATCTGGAGAGATAAGGAAGGTGCATGAACTCGGCCTTGAGAAATCACCCGAGGAATATGTCGCCAATATGGTCGCCGTATTCCGCGAGGTGCGGCGGGTACTGAAGAAGGACGGGGTGCTGTGGCTGAATTTGGGGGATTCGTACTGGGGAAGCGGGAAGTATTTCGGATCGGGTGGTAAGGGCGAATCTTCGGGGAAACAACGAACAAATAAAGGTTCGTATATTGACGAAGCAATCCGCCCGCCAGCGCTCGAGGCGCACGACATACTAAAACCAAAGGACTTAGTTGGTATCCCTTGGAAATGCGCCTTCGCCCTCCAAGCGGACGGATGGACGCTGCGAAGTGATGTTATATGGAGCAAGCCTAATCCCATGCCGGAATCGGTAACTGATAGGCCGACTAAATCCCACGAATATTTGTTTTTATTTTCTAAAGCCGAATGGCGCGGGGCAGAACGGGGACAGTTCTGCCACATATCAGATGACGACGCCAGATGGTTGGCATTGTTCATTGACACCGAGGGGAATATCTGTGTCAAACGGGTTATTAGAGAGGAAAGCGGAAGAACGCAATATGGGGTACAGGTTACGTTTGCCAATACAAGTCGTTGCCTATTAGATAAGGGACAGCGGATCGTAGGAGTTGGCTCCATCCATGAAAGGTCGGGCAAGAATGCCCCAATGTTTTATTGGCAGATAACGGGACAACAAGCGCGAGATTTCCTACATCGAATCTATCCATTTTTGATTGTGAAGCAACGGCAGGCGGCGCTTGGTATCCATGTTTGCGACGTGCTAAGTCGTAATGGGAAGAAAAGGCCGGGGGGATACCGCGACCCCGACCACACCATATTTCTTGAATCAGCTTGGGCGAGAATGAAATCGCTCAACCATTTCGGTAATCCCGATCTTTCCGATGTTCCTTCTCCCTTATATGGTCGATGGGATAGCGCGAAGTATTACTACAATGCGGAAGCGATAGCGGAGAGGGCCACAACCGGTTTTGATTGTGAACCAGGAACAAATAGAGACAGATATGATGATTCGCAAATGGGCTCCTGCCCATCCGGGGGAGTCCGCCCCCGGATGCTTAAACAAGACCAAACCGGCAATCCCACATATACAGGATTCAACGCCCGATATAAAGACTCCCCTGTATTTGTTAGGAATAAACGCACCGTCTGGCATATCGCCACACAATCTTATTCCGGCTCTCACTTCGCCACATTCCCCGAGGAGATTCCGCGTCTATGTATCCTCGCCGGTTCTCGCCCCGGCGACGTAATCCTTGATCCTTTCGGCGGGAGCGGGACGACCGCGAAGGTCGCGCTTGAGCTCGGGCGCAAACCCGTCCACATCGACCTCGGATACCACGATCTTGCGAAGAAGCGATGCACCACGACCCCGGCAATGGCGGGGCTGATGTGATGAATTGGAGGAATGCAACGATGAAAATATTTCTATTCAGGCCGAGGTGGGATTATTGTGGCGGGGGGATTGTCGTAATAGCCAATACCGTAGAAGAGGCGTGGGCCTTGGCGAGACAAGAAGAAGAAAAAGAAAAAGAAATTCCGGGGCGTAGCTGGAAAGAATACGACAGGGAAGTCCGCGTTCTAACAAATCATGATTACATTGCGGATGTGGGGACTTGGCAGGTTGTCGATTCTTTCGACGTAAGCGAGAAAACGCCAAGGGTGGTGCTATTTGACTGGAATCACGCCTAGGGAACCCCGTGTGGAAAAACCGAAGACCACTGGCGATTTACTTAAACAATTTCCAGCAGGATCACGGGGGCACCGCCAGAAGCTAAAGCGGTGCAAGCGATGTGGGAAAACCATCGCCGAGGCCAACCCAAGCAAAAACCTGTGCTTCGCCCACCTGCGCGAGGCGGAAGACATACGGATCGGTATTCGGAAACCTGTTAACGAACCGGGACGGTACCGCTAATGGCTTTGTCTTAAATTCCCTTGACTTGTTCTGAAAACCAAGGCACGCTATCCGGGTGAAACGACTACGGGCATACAAATACGAGTTGCAACCCAACGGCGAACAAATCCGGAAGATGCGGAGGTTCGCCGGGTCCTGCCGGTTCGTATTCAACCGGGCGTTGGCGCTCCAGGCGGAAAACCGGAAATCCGGTGAAAAGAAGATCGGCTACGTTGGATTGTGCAAAGAAATCACCGGGTGGCGGCACAACCAAGAAACCGCGTGGCTGGCGAATGCGCCGATACACCCGCTCCAGCAGGCGCTAAAAGACCTAGAAACCGCGTATGCGAATTTCTTTGCAAGGCGAGCAAGATTTCCCAACTTCCGGAAGAAAAACCGGAACTCGCGGTTCCGGTACCCAGACCCCAAGCAGATCAAGCTCGACCAGGTCAACTCCCGGATTTTCCTACCCAAGCTCGGGTGGGTGCAGTACAGGAACAGCCGGGTAGCACTTGGAGATGTGAAGAACGTAACCATCCGGTTGGAGGACGGACGGTGGTTTGCTTCCATCCAGACCGAAAGAGAAGTCGAGGTTCCGATCCACAAATCAACCTCGGTGATCGGAATCGACCTGGGGATACGGAGGTTCGCAACCCTGTCGGATGGATCGTTCCTGGCGCCGCTAGGTAGTTTCCGAAAGCACGAAGAAGCGTTGGCCAAAGAACAGCGGAAACTCAAGAGCATGAAAGGGCCAAGAGACCGGAAGAACCCGAAGAAACGACAGGCACCGTCGAACAACTGGAAGAAACAGCAAGGCAAGGTTGCAAAGATCCACTATCGGATTGCTTGCGCACGCCGGGACTACCTGCACAAGGCCACCACCACGATCTGCAAAAACCACGCGGTCGCGGTGGTGGAAGACCTGCGGGTGCGGAACATGTCGGCCAGCGCAAGCGGTACGGTGGAAAAACCGGGGAGGAATGTCCGGCAGAAAGCAGGGTTGAACAAGGCCATCTTGGACCAAGGCTGGGGTGAGTTCCGGCGCCAATTGGAATACAAGATGGAGTGGGCCGGAGGACAAGTAATAAAAGTTCCACCCCAGTACACCAGCCAGGAGTGTCCAACCTGCCGGTATATGTCCAAGGGAAACCGGAAGACCCAGGAGTCGTTCTCCTGTGAGAACTGCGGATTTGCCGCAAACGCCGACCACGTGGGCGCGATTAACGTGGAAAGGGCAGGGCTTGCCCGGATGGCCTGTGGATCGAACGGTGCTTTAACGCCGTCGGAAGCAGGAACCCGCCGAGGGGATCTGCTCCATGCGTAGAGGAGTAGAACCGGTAGGAATCCACGCCGTTCACGGCGGGGAGGAAGTCAATTGTTCTTTGAAAGCACGTAAATAACCATTATGGCCCAAAACTCCCTTGGCCCCGACAATGGAACCGGCAACGAACTCGTGCCGCAGGCTGGCGAACTTGCGCCGCAGGCTAAGGTTTCAGCGGCTACGGAACTCGGCCAAGCACACGCCGCCTTGGTGGAAGAAGCCAGCAAAACATACGTACCGTATGCGGTAAGCGGGATAAAACCGGAGACTCGCGGTAGGCCCAGGGGTAGTTTGGACGGCCGGAAGCGTAGGGCTTATTCCAAAAGATCAAAACGGCCCGCTGTTATGCTGCCGGAACCAACCGTGCAACATATGTTCGATACCTACTGTACCGCACCCAACCACGCCTACGTGGCGAGAACCTGCGGCGTGAACGCATCCACGGTGCGACGGTACGCACACGACCTCGACTTCGAGGGACGCAGGCAGAAAGTCCTGGAAGAAGCCCGGAAGAAAGCCGACTACACGTTGGTAAAGGCAACGTCCGATTCCCTGCTCATGCTGCGGGCGTTAAAAGGTAAAATAGCGCAGAAGATAAACTCCATAGCGGCGCAAAGCCTTAACACCGATTCCATCGTTACCGATTTCGAACGGCTCGTTAAGCTGGAACAAGTTCTCCTGGGCGGGGTGGCGGATCGCACCGAACACCAACTTACCACGCACGAGGAGCGGATTCGTAAACTCCGCGAGGAACGGGTCTTGGCCCTGCCGGGTAGAACGAATTGACGCAACTCGTGGATAAGACAACCGGGGCCGTCGCGGAACGATTGCCACGACGCAAGAAAGGCTCAGGGCGGTCCCCCATGAACCCGATTGATCTCAAGGAAAACCGAAAACTGTTCGCGCCCAGAAAAAGCCGGAAGGGAAACATAACCCACCAATTTCACCTCTTAATTCTATTACCTTTAATTTTA
>ERZ1292640.2652-Hain-H43-02um-R1-2652-length-14205-cov-5_pt1 | contig 14205 bp, 7 predicted proteins | sample MGYA00564404_ERZ1292640 | MGnify/ENA primary metagenome ERZ1292640 (study PRJEB36523, sample SAMEA6512636) | groundwater metagenome | collected 2019-01-08 | study: AquaDiva: Metagenomics assemblies of 32 groundwater samples
ACCAAGGTTCGACCGGACAGACTGATTCATACCAAGGTGAAACTGATCATCAAGAGGCCTCGACTGATTACAACGATTATTCGTCAGATCTCAAAGATACTACTTCTAGCGGAGATGCAGGTTACGTAGAGGAAACTCCAACATGGCAGGAATCCGATTGGGTGACAGCGAACGCGGATGGTTCAGTACAGGTCGCTCTTCCTGAGGGAGTGAATATAGATCAAGGCGTGGCAAGTTTTCCTGTTGATATCGCGAATGAATCACTTCCAATACCTGAGGGTGTGACGATCCAAACCGATGGTTCTGTCAATGTCGCTTTGCCTGAGGGTTCTGAGTATAATGCTGAAACCGGGACACTGATGCTTTCACAAAACAGCGAGCTCGCCCAAAGTATCCCCGATGATGTGCCTCATTTTACTACCCCTGATGGTGATGTCCGCGTGACGTTGCCTGAAGATGGCGTGACCTATAATGCAGAAACCAACATGCTCAATATCAGCAATGATTGTGTAAATGACATGGCTCCAAGCAATGTCGAGTTCGCTGAAGATGGTTCAGTCAATGTGCAATTACCTGAAGGAACCGAACTGAATGCCGATGGGTCGGTTAATCTTTCAGCAGAACAAGCGGATTGGATGAATAATCCTCCTCCCGAATATGCAATGGAAGGTCCGGATTGGGTCGATGGCAACCCTGATGGTTCTGTCACGATGACTCCGCCTGAAGGTGTCGAAGTCAATCCTGATGCAGGAACAATGACTATGTCAGTTGAAGCTGTGACTGAGCATTTCGAAGAGCAGATCCCGGATGATGTGACTTTAAACCAGGATGGCACGATGAACATAGGGGTTCCGGATGGAACTCAGTACGACATGAGTACAAGAATGCTTACGCTCCCTGAGGGAGAGATGCCAAATCCTCAAGACACGCCGCCGGAGTTCAATGCTCATCTCAACGCTGATGGTACAACTAGCCTTACACTTCCCGAGGGTGTTGATTATAATGCAACTGACGGGAGCGTCCACTTTGATAATTATTGGACAAACCAAGTAGCTCAGTATGAACATCCAAATATTGAGATTTCTCCTGAAGGGCAGATCGAAATGTCGCTGCCGACCGGGACCGAGTATCATGACGATGGATCATTTACCATTCCATCGGAACAAGCAGATTTTGTCTCAGATCCAAACCCGGATTATGCTTGTAACGGGCCTCAGTGGGTGTCAGTCGAAGATAGCGGAGCCATTAAATTTGAGCCACCCGCGCAAGTGCAGATCGATGGCGATGCTGGGACGATGACTATGCCGATAGATGTGGCAGTTGAACATTTCGAGGCGCAGATCCCGGATGATGTGACACTAAATCCAGATGGGACGGCAAATATGAAGCTTCCTGATGGAGCTGAGTACGATGCGGCGGGAGGTACGCTTACTGTTCCAGCAGGAGAGATAAAAGATGTTGCTGAAATTCCACCGGCATTTAATCCTCAAATGGCGGCAGACGGAACCGTTACAGTGACGTTGCCTGAAGGTGTTGATTACCAAGTGCAGACTGGCGAACTTCATTTTGATAATTATTGGACCAATGAAATGGCTCACCAGACTTATCCATCTGTCGAAATCACACCTGAAGGCGCTATTGTCGCTCAACTTCCGCCGACAACTGAATATCATGCGGATGGTTCTTTTACGGTTCCAGAAGCTCAGGCTGATTTCTTAACAGACCCAGTGCCTGATTATGTGGCTGAAGGACCGGAGTTTGTGGCGCCTAACCCGGATGGTTCCGTGACGTGGTCGCCTTCGCCGGATGTGCAAGTCAATCCGACTGAAGGAACCATCTCGATGTCCGTGGATTCGGTGCAAGAATATTTTAAATGTGAAGTTCCAGATGAAGTCACATTCAACAATGATGGTACGATGTCGATTGAGGTCCCGACAGGAGTTGCTTACGATGCCGCTAGCGCAACGTTGACTATGCCCGTGGGTGAAATCCATGACCCGACAGGAATTCCGCAAGAGTTTAATCCTCAATACAATGCGGATGGGAGCTTCAGTGTGACTTTGCCTCAGGGCTGTAATTACGATGCTGATACTGGTTCGGTTAATATTGATAATTATTGGACCAACGAGATTGTCCAGTACGAACATCCTAATGTTGAGATTGCTACCGATGGGCAGATGACTGCTTCGCTGCCGCCCGGGACCGAGTACTACGACAACGGCAGTTTTACCGTGCCAACCGAGCATGCGGATTTCATTGGAGAGCCAGCTCCGGATTATGTGATGGAAGGACCGGCCTGGGTTGAAATTGATGCGCAAGGTGCTGTCACGATGACGCCGCCAGATGGGATAGAAGTTAATCCTGATGGTGGAACCATGAACATGTCAGTCGAAGCCATGACTGAGCATTTTAAAGCGCAGATCCCGGATGAGGTGACGTTAAATCCGGATGGCACGATGAATATCGAGGTTCCACAAGGGACTGCTTATAATGCTGATGCAGGAACGCTGACCATTCCAGCCGGTGAGATCACCAATATAGCTGAGATCCCGCCAACGTTCATGCCGCAGATGGATGCTTCGGGGGTAGTAACGGTGACGATGCCGGCAGGCGTGACATTTGATCCCGCTCAAGGCGAGTTACACCTCGATAACACATGGACTAACGAAGTTATCCAGCAGGAAAACCCCGCGGTGAGTATTGCTCCTACTGGCCAAGTTACTGTGGATCTTCCGCCTGAAACCGCTTATTACCCGGATGGATCGGTGACGATTCCTGAAGGGCAGGCTGACTTCGTGACTCAGGATCCAATCCCAACATATGTTGCTGAAGGGCCGGATTGGGTTGCTCAGTCATCAATAGACGGCGGTGTTGCATTTACTCCTCCGGCGGAGATTACGGTTGATGCTGTAGCGGGAACGATGAGTATGCCAGTGGATGTTTTAGAGCAAAATTTTGATGCTCAGATTCCAGATGAAGTCACCCTCAACAATGATGGGACAATGGACTATAAGCTTCCTGACGGCGTTACTTACTCGGCTGTGGATGGAACATTGACTTTGCCTCCTGGTGAAATTCAAAATGTTAGCGAAATCCCGCCTGCATTTTCTCCTGAGCTTGGGGCTAACGGTGCTGTGACGGTAACTTTACCGCCAGGTGTGGATTACGATGCGACTACGATGTCTGTGCATTTTGATAATTACTGGTCCAATGAAGTAATTCATACTGAATATCCAGCAGTGGATATTTCAGCCACCGGTCAAGTTGAAGTCATGTTACCCCCTGCCACTGAATACGGGACGGATGGATCATTCACGGTGCCAGCGGAGCAAGCGGATTTTGTAGAAAATCCAGCACCGGCGTACGTTTGTGAAGGTCCGGCCTGGGTTGACATGAGTACAGATGGTTCTGTGACTTGGCAGCCTCCGACGGACATCACGGTTGATCCTCAAGCTGGGACAATGACGATGCCATTGGATGCGGTGGAAACTCATTTTGAGTTGCAGATCCCAGAAACCGTGACGTTTAATGAAAACGGCACGATGACGGTCGAGGTTCCGCAGGGTACGGCCTATAATGCCGCCACTGGGACGCTCATGTTGCCGGATGGAGCGATTCATGATCCAGCATCACTTCCATCTGAGTTCAATCCGATCTCTGGGCCCGATGGAGCATATACGGTGACATTGCCGCAAGGCTGTCAATTTGATCCAGCTGCTCAAACCGTGACCTTTGATAATTATTGGACCAACGAGATTGTCCAGCAGGATCATCCAAACATCGAGATTTCTCCGAGCGGGAGTTTCGAAGTTGGGCTTCCTCCTGGAACTCAATATTATCAGGACGGATCGTTTAGTGTGCCGCCGCAACACGCTGATTTTATCGGAGAGCCAGCTCCGGCCTATGTGATGGAAGGGCCGGATTGGTCTTCGTATAACGGTGATGGGTCGGTGACTTTCACGCCTCCTCCTGAAGTCAATATTGACTCGAGCACCGGGATGATGACGATGCCGGTGGATTATGCAAATGTGAATATGGGAGAAATGATTCCAGAAGGAGTGGAGTTCCACGCTGATGGATCCATGACGATGCCTTGTCCGGACGGATGCCAATACAATGCGGACGCGGGCACGCTCATGTTGCCTCCGGGCGAGTTACATCCCAATGATATTCCTGAAGGGGTCAACTATACGGTGGCCGGTAACGGTGCGCTGACAGTGACGTTGCCAGAAGGGATGGACTACAATACTGCAGAAAATACAATCACGTTTAACAATCAATGGACCAACGAGGTTGTTCCTTCTCAGGTTGAAGTAGGCCCAACAGGCGTGATCCAAGTCCAGCTGCCGCCAGAGACACAGTATTACGATAATGGCTCAGCCATGATCCCGCCATATCAGACTGACTTTTTAAACTATGGGGCTCCGCCGGCTTAAGGCTGAACGGGATAAACTGTATTATATCGTGATTGCTTGGCTTCTTACTTTTGTGGGAAGCCAAGCCTTTTCAGCATCGATAGTTCTCACTCCGGATCTTGCTCTAGAGATGATGCTCAAAAACAATCCAAAGGTGAGATTGGCGCTTTTGGATTTTGAGATCGCTCAGGCGGAGCAGATAAGCTCTCACCTGGATTTTGATATCCATGCCACGGCGAAGACTTTTTACAATCGAGATCGCCTGCTTTCTAATTCCATTGGTGAAGAATTTGCTCCTGTGACCACCTCAGCGGGGTTGTCGCTTGGAGTGAAGAGCAAGATCCGCTACGGTACCGAGGGCGAGGCAAGTCTTAGTTTTGTTCGTGATACCACCGATCAAGTGTCCACTTCTGTAAACAAGTATTGGCAAAGCGGGACTCAATTTAAAATTACCCAGCCCATTCTCCGGGATAGGGGAGCTGAAGTAAATACCGTGCGTGAAGTGGCGGCCAATGTAAAGTCCAGTCGATACCTTTGGGATTTTCTCGAGACCGTTGATCAGCAAGGCGAAGCCACCATGATTCAGTATTACGAGTGGCTGGCATATGTTCAAAAGATCAAGATTCAAAAAGACAAGCTTTCTAGCGCTGGATGGATGATGGAGACTGAAGAAGCAAAATATAAAGCCGGTAAAAAAAGCAGGACTGATGTTCTTCAAGCTTTGGCGAAATTAGAGGCAGCTAAGGCACGTCTGGCCACTTTGGAGCGGGAGGAGATCGAGGCCAGGGAAAAGCTCGGGAAATCTGTTTCACCTTTGAAAGAGCCCCTAAATCTACACAATTGGACCGTGCCCACGCTCAACAAGAGTGCAGAGGCGGAGTTGGCAGAGAAAAAGAACACAAAGATTATAAGACTTGGTTTTGAGATCGATGAAGCACAGATAGAAGTGCGTTCCGCGCAGCTTAAAATTTTGCCAAGGCTTGATTTTATAGCCGGGTTTTCCAGCTCCGGACTATCCATCAACGCTGGGTCCGCCATGCGAGATGCCGCCGTGTTTAAGTTCCCGCCATGGAACGTGATGTTTGAGCTTGAAATACCAATCGGCAATGAAGCAGCACGTGGTGAAATCCGGAGGACCAAAGCGCTACGTGAAAAAAAAGAAATGACGCTTACAGAGGCCAAATCAATATTGCAATCCGATGTTGATAAAAAACAAAACACGTTACGGTTCTCCAGGAATATTCTGGAAGTACTTGAAAACCGTTTAACGAAGGCAAAGGATATAGAGCTAGCCAAAAAAGCATTTTATTTGTCAGGGAAGATATCCTTGCTTGAATACAACGACGCATCTGACGAAGTGAAGTCCGTCGAGGAATCCAGAGTCGATGAGAGTTTAAAGTCGCAAAAAGAAAATGCTAGTTTAGCCGCTCTTAATGGCAAATTCAGCGAAAAGGCTAAGACCTATTTTTCTTCAATAATACCAAGATCCCGCAGCAATGTTCCTTGAGCCGTCTTAAGGCGGTAATTGGCATTTTGAAGTGCTACTCGGGCGCCTAAAAGATCAAGTTCGGCTTGTTCCTTCGCTTCCAGGGTTCTGTTGAGGTCGAAAGTGGAGATTCTGCCAATCTTATATTCGGCTGACTTGCCTTCGAAAGCCATTGCCTGGGCTTCAGCGGCTTTGGATAGAGCATTGACCCGTTGCCATTCGGTTTGGAGTTCCCTTAAATATTTTCTTAATTCCAGCTCAACATCCCTGGCGTTTTGTTCACGTTTGATTTCTTCTTGCTCTAGTCGCAGAGCCTTTGTTTTATAGGCACCTCTTGCGGCATATGCAAAGACGGGTTGTTCTACGGTAATGGAAGCACCCCATGATGTAAATTGCCCATTAAAGACATCTTTGTGTGCTGTGCTTGAGTTTAATGCCAGTCCGCGTGCGGTGGATTCGCCTTCTAAAGTAATTTTTGGGAGTCGGTCCATGTTAGCCGCGTTTCGTTCGATTTCGGCTTTAGTTATTGAGAGTGCGATTTTTCGGGATTCAGGCCGTGTGTGAAGGGCTTCCTTAAGTAATATTTTCTCTGGCTTGTCCTGTACTTTGATTTCAGGGAAACGGCTGTCAAGTTCCAATGGTTCATGGTTCTTGGCCTTATCTTGGATTTTTCCAAAAGTTTGAAGTACAAACTCCGCCTTTTTTGATTCAAAAGCATCTTGTGCCCTTAAAACAGCCTCATTTTGCTTTGCAGTCTGGGCTTGTGCTTCCAGCAAATCAGTCAATGATGCCCGTCCCACTGAGCGTTTAGCTTTAGCAAATTCCAAGTTTTTTTCAGCATTTTCAAATGAAGCTTTTTTAATCCTCAGGCTTTCGGAGGCCTGGATTGTTTCCCAGTAGAGTTGCATGGTCTTTAGAATGGTATCGTTTATTTTTTCATCGTGTTCCTGCTCCGCTATTTTCTGATTCAAATGAGCTAGACCAAGGTCCTTGGTGAAGTAACTGGGTGTTAGGCTATAGAGGAGCGGTTGGCTTAACTTGAACCCAAATGATGGTTCATATGCTGGATTAAATAAAGTTGATGTACTGTTGCTGAAAGTCCTGCTGTATGAATACGGGATCTCCAATTCTGTCCCGAACTGAAACGTCTTTTTAAGTGAAGCCGCATGAGCCAGCACACGGCTAATGTCCGCAGAGCTTGAGTTGGATTCGGTAAGTGAAGTTGTAGAAGGTGTTTTTGAGTAATCGTATTGTGAGCTTAAACTAGCAGTCCAATCAAATTTGCCATAGGCCTTTGTTAGTAAGCCTTCTTTCTCGTCCCTGGAAATTTTTGAAACCTTAAGCCCAAGGTTATGTTCCAAGCTGAGTCTGGCCGCGTCTAGTGGTCCCATTGGTGCGGCAAAGAGGCATGTTGGTTTGGAAAAGAAAATCAAGATGATAGCCAATAAGTGAGCTTGCTTGATGCGGCACATTCTTAGAGTTTATCACGACATATGCGTGTGCAAAACCGCTTAAGGGTGTCAAAGCTTTGACTGGATTTTAAATATATAAAAGGCATGAATCTGACGAAAAGTATAAGTGGTCACAAACAAAATCCGCACTGACGAAGAAATCCGGAAGTTTCCGTCGCTAAGGGCGGATCTCAAGGTCACCAGGCAGATTCAAAGCGAGAAGGTGACGTATGTCGTGAAAGATCCGATCAAGAACGAGTATTTCCGTTTTGACGAGAGTGAGTGGCGGATTATTGCGCTTTTTGATGGCTCCGGGACCATGGCTGATTTGATGGATCGATATCACAAGGAAAACCCAGGCCTTGAGCTAAGTTTGCAAGATCTGCGAAATTTCAAGGAGAGCCTGAGCGGGATCCATCTTCTTGAAAAGCCAAAGAAAGAACAAAACATCCTTTTAGTTGAAAAAATGAAAGAGATGCGCTCGAGTCAATTGTTAGCAAAAAAGGGTTCACTCATGTACAAACGGTTCCCACTGGTGGATCCGGATAAGTTTTTTAATCGTGTCATCCCTCATATTCAGTTTTTCTGGACCAAGTTGTTTTTTTGGTTTGCCACGCTCTGTATCGTGGGAATGTTCGTTTTGATTTCAGTTAATTTCAGTGAGTTTCATGATGGCGTGAGAAATATTTTTTCTTTCAGCCAGCAATCTTTTTTGGGCCTGTTTGCCCTTTGGGTGACGGTCTATCTTACGATCGCGATTCACGAGCTTGGCCATGGGCTGACTTGTAAATATTATGGAGGAGAGGTCCATGAGCTGGGTCTTTTGCTCCTGTTTTTCCAGCCATGCTTCTATGCCAATGTCAATGATGCCTGGCTTTTTGATAAGAAATGGAAACAGGTGATGGTGACAGTAGCCGGAGCATTTATCGAGCTCTGGGTCGGATCGATTTTTGCCTTGATTTGGGTGATGACCAATCCATTGACTTTTATTAATACGTTGAGTTTCCAGGTCGTGACGATTTGCACGGCTTCAACTGTGCTGGCAAATTTCAATCCGCTCATCAAGCTCGATGGTTATTATCTTTTATCTGATTTTTTGGAACTCCCAAACCTACGTGAAAATGCTTCTAAATATGTTCAGTACCTGGCGTCCAAGTATATCTTTCGGATGAGTGGTGAGGAATTTGAGGCAAGTTCGCGCGAAAAGAGAATCTATCTCATCTACGGTGTTTTAAGTGCTTTTTGGATCGGCAGCATGACATTGGGGTTGTTTTTCCTTGCGCGTGGTTTTTTGATTGATTCACTCCACGCCACGGGTGTTCTCGTATCTTTTTGGATTGCCTGGAAACTATTCGGTGGCCATGTAAAAACATCCGCAAAATTCATGGCAAGCTGGTACATGAGTAAACGCGGTTTTATCAAAGAGCTGCTGCAGAGAAGGGAAGTCAAGATCCGTTTTGGGATCGGCGCTGTTGTTGCGTTAGGTTTGACTTTTATTCCTTTGCCCTATCCGGTGCCAGGTGATTGCGAATTGCAGCCGTCCTTTGTCAGGCCGATCAGGGCAACCACCCCGGGGGTGATAAGGCGATTCAAAATCCCGGATGGTTCCTTGTTGAAGCCTGGAACTGTAATAGCAGAACTTGAAAACCCCTCAGTAGAAACCGATAGAAAGGTCGCCGGTTATGCTGTTAGCAAACTGGAATATCGGATTCGTAAAGCAATGGTCGAGGGGGATTCGCAGCTTCCTGCGCTTCAAAAAGAGTTAGGCGCCAAGAAAGCTGAGTTTGAGCTTAAAACTAAAAAAGTACAGGCACTGGATTTGAGTTATGAGGCAGGCGAATCAATCGGAGCATCCCTTTCATGTGAAGACCAGATTAAAAAAACAAATATGTATTTCAAAAAAGGGGATGAAGTTTGTAGAGCAGTAGGTACAGCCAAAGTCAAGGCAGTGATTGAAGTTTCAGAAGCCCAGGTGCATTATATTCATGAGGGGAGTCCGGCGAAGTTCCGTCTTAAGTTTGGCCCTTTAAAAACTTATAAGGGCCTGGTTCAAAAGGTTAGGGTGCAGGGGCAACCTAATCCAAAAAATCCTAAAGAGCGGAGTTACCTGGCCGAGATCCTGATTGATAATCCGGGAGAGTTAAGGCCTGGCATGAAAGGCGAGGCGAAAATTCAAGGGAACAGTGCATCGTTTGTACGCCAGGCTACAAGGAAACTGGCTAGTTTTTTCAGAGCGGATTTGTTTTTTTAAAGGAGCAACTGAGTGGAGAAAACAAAGACGGTTGTTTTAATATTAACTGCCGTGTGGCTAACGATCTGTTTGGCTCGTGCTGGTCTGGTCTCAGGCGTAATCATGGGAGAGAGATCAGTTTTAATAAAAGCACGCAGCCAGGGGGAGTTAACTTCGATTGCTGTCGAGGAGGGCAAGGCTGTCCAAAAAGGTGATTTGTTGGCTGTGATCGATGATCAACAGGAGAAACTCGATATTGAGTCAGCACGCATAGAGTTCGTCACAGCAGAGGAATCTTATAAAAATTCAAAAAAAATCGGCAAATATATTTCAAAAGAGGAAATGACAAAGATCAAAAATGATTATCTTAAAAAGAAATCAGTCTACGAAATGAAGAAAATTTCATTATCCAATAAACAAATCACAGCGTCTATTTCTGGTGTGGTAGCAAAACGGTATCATAACCGTGGTGATACGATCTCAAGCGGCGATAAGCTCTTTGATATTGTTCAGCTCGAGGATCTATATGTCGATGTTTATGTCGAACCGGCGGATATTAAAAAATTTTCAACCAGCCAAGAAGTTACGTTGAAAACGGATCAGAAAACCGAACAGGTACTGAAAGCAACCGTTAGCTTTATATCTCCGATTGTGGATCCTGGCAGCGGTACCATCAAGGTGCGTGCGACGATCAAGAATAGAAAGTTATCAGATGGTGCCTACGAGCTCAGGCCTGGATTGATTGTCACGATCGAATACTAGCATTTATAAACAGCATTTATAAAACCGCTAAAGTTTTGACGGATTAAACCGATATGATTAGTAGGGTATTCCTATGTCGTCATCAAGAAACTCTTCTAATCCAGCACCAGCACCGGCAGAGCAAGAGCAGGAACAGGAGCAAGAGCAAGCGAAAATCATTTCTTTCCAACGAAAGAAGAAGCAAGTCACTATTCATTCGGGCTCAGCTCTTCAAAACGATACCAAGCCAACTATTCAGACACAGTCTACCGCTTCAGAAGAATCTGATGTTGAAAACAATCTTCGTAAACGCCTGCTCACTTATAGACGGATCAATGATCTTTTTCAGGATGCAAGAAAAGACCTCAAACCACTTCTTAAAGGCCTGCTTGAAACAATAACCAAGACACTTGATGCCCAGGCAGGGAGTCTCTGGCTCGTTGACTCCGAGAAAAACGCCAATGTCTGCACAGTGGCCATCGGACCAGGCAGCGCTACTTTGGTTGGCGTATCACTCCCGCCGGGGAAAGGAATCGTGGGTTGGGTGATTGAAAAAAATTCATCCTCCCTGGTTTCGGATGCACAAAGTGATGAGCGCTTTTCATCAAAAGTAGGGCCGGATGGATTCATTACACACTCTATCATCGCAGTGCCTCTTTATCATGACGGCGAAGTGCTTGGCTGCATCGAAGTGGTCAATAAAACCTCAAAGGAACCATGCTTCACCGAGGCTGATAAAAGCCTTTTGGAAGACATATGCACACCGGCAGCGATGCACATCAAAACCACGCTCAGCATGCAAAAACAGGAGATTTTATTAAATCGTCTCGAGACTTTTCAACATCTACATGAAGGTTTCAGCTCCACCATGGAACTGGATAAGCTCTTGCAGATAGTTCTTGAAAAGGCCATTGAGCTTTTAAGCGCTGATGTTGGATCCATCTGGCTCACAGACGACACTGGTGACGAGATTGAATGTAAATTCGCGGTCGGTCCGACTAAAGACAAGGTCACTGGATTAAAACTCATCCGTGGCCAAGGAATTATCGGCTGGGTAATACAGAATAAAAAAGGAAGCATCGTGGAAGATTGCACACACGATCCACGCTTCAGCCACGAGGTTGACGATAAATTAGGCTATGTCACTAGAACCATGATTTCTACACCCTTGTTGGTACGTGACGAATGCATCGGCGCCATTCAAATCATAAACAAAAAAGGCTCCTCTGAGCACTTTACACAATCTGACCTTAATTATTTAGGGATGTTTTCATCCAGTGCTGCTTTATTCGTAAAAAACGCGAGACTTTTTGCTTCTGAAAACAAAGCCAAGGAACTCTCCGCTTTAATTTCGATCTCAAAGGAACTGAGTTCGATTCTAGACGTGGATGCTGTATTGCTTTCAATCGCTAATCTTTCCTCCGGAATTATCCCTTTTGAGCGAGCCACCGTATCACGTATGCGCCCAGGCAGGGAGACTTATGAGGTCAGGGCAATCAGCGGTGAACAAACCATTGACTCTTCAAATCCGGACATACAAAAACTGGGCACGCTACACACCAAGATTATTGCGGGAGGCAAGGACATCGCAATTAACTCGACTGATGCTGTCGCAAAAGATGCGAAGCTCCAGCCCTTGATAAAGGAATATTGCGACACCCACAAATTACAATCGTTCTGGGCATTCATTCTTAAAGATGACCAAGGAGTGCTTGGTCTTCTTACAATGGAATCTGTAGAAAAAAACATGATCCCGGATTCAAAAAAAGAATTACTAGGAATACTTATCAGTCAATGTACAGTAGCTTTGCGCAATGCCGATCTCTTCAGCACCATCCCGAAGAATGGTATTATAGGAAGTATTTCCAGCAACCTCCTGCAGCAAATCCAAACCATAAGACAATGGCCAATTGAAAAATGCAAACGCGTTGGCTTGGCCTGCTTATCAGCTACTTTGGCTATGGTGTTTTTAAAACTCCCATGGAACGTCACCGCCGATATTGAAATCATCCCGGCAAATCAGATTTATTACGCACAGGCAGCTGGGCTCGTTAAAGAAATCCTGGTGCGTGAAGGTGTCTCAGTCAAGCCAGGTGAGACCTTAATGAGGGTCGACACCACGGAACTTGTTTTACAAAAAATGCAGAAAGAATCAAGCAGGCACAAGGTAATGACTGAGATGATTAAATTTCAGTCGGAGGATAAGATATCTGACTTTAAGATGAAGGAAGCTGAAAAGCTCTCACTAGACGCCGAGTTAAAGCTCTTGGAGCAGCAAATAGCGGCCGCAGAAGTCAAAAGCGGAATCAATGGCGTAGTCGTCAGCGACAAACTTGATGACCTGATCGGCAAGCCAGTCACATCTGGAGAGGAACTGATAAAAATCGCCCGCACTGATATGGTCTTTGCCCAGTTCGACGTACCTGAGGGAGATGCACCGCTTATCGAGACCGGCCAGGCAGTGAAGTTTAAGGTCTTCGGTTTGCCGACACAAAGTTTTTCGGAAAACTTAAAACTATGGAGTGTGGCCGCAGAAGGCAAAGGCTTAACCAAAGACGATCCCAATCGCTTTTTCAAGGCACGTGTGGAAGTCCCAAACACAAGTCCCGGCCTAGGGCCAGGACTTAGGCCAGGAATGACCGGCAGGGGGAAAATCTACACCACATGGCGTTCTCTTGGATGGATTATATTTCACAAACCCATGGAGTTTCTTGGTTACAATGTGCTGTTTTGATGTAATTCCCAGTCAGAGGCTCCAATGCTTCTCTTATTTGCTATCTTAGCTTAGTTCGCTATAGCAGCCGCACTCGCGGCGTTAGCAGTATTGAAGATCCTTCGTCTCCAATAGCGATCTGTGTCTTCACGCTATCCGTCCTGTCTGCAACCATACGTTGACCCTTGTTCGAGGAGGCAGGGCTCAAGATGCCGTTTACCTGTCCTCCAAGCGATTCTAAGCTTCGAAAATGATAGTTGTTGCGATCTCGTTTAAACAACACCTTAGCAAATCCATTTGAAAACACCTCCTTGACGGTACCTGGCCCATCAAGAGGAAGGTTAACTTTCTTGCCTTTATAAATTTCCATGACCCTACCAGTGCCACGATTTTTCTCATAGACGCGGTTGCCTCTACAGATTTCACCGAAACATGGGACAGCCTTTTCAAGAGAATTGGGGCTCGCTAAATAATAAACGTCGTAATGAGGTTTATAGAGTCTTGCGGGCCAGATGATGAAGATAATCTGAACCATATGGAGCAAGCCGCTCTATCCATTTCGCAATATCGTTTAGCAGGCCTGACTCCGCATCGTTTATGTAAATCCCGGCAGTAATATGCATAGCGCATATGAAACAAAGACCGTCTGCCACATTTGAACGCTTAAGCGCTTCTTCAACTATAGAAGTGATGTTAACCAGCGCGTAACGTTTTGGAATCTGTACATAGCAATATTCCGTATGGTGAATGTAAGGTGGCTTTTCGACATGTGAATTGATCTCATATTTTTTAAAACCAGGACAACCATGTGGATCTAACAGCCAATCTGATGATTTTAACATAGAGCTCTTTTTGTAACGTTTGATAGACTTTTTCAATGATTAGTTGATTTTTCAGTATCATCTTGTCGCACGAGTTCAAAACAGCACATTGTAACCAAGAAACTCCATGGGTTTGTGAAATATAATCCATCCAAGAGAACGCCATGTGGTGTAGATTTTCCCCCTGCCGGTCATTCCTGGCCTAAGTCCTGGCCCTAGGCCGGGACTTGTGTTTGGGACTTCCACACGTGCCTTGAAAAAGCGATTGGGATCGTCTTTGGTTAAGCCTTTGCCTTCTGCGGCCGCTATTTGCTGCTCCAAGAGCTTTAACTCGGCGTCTAGTGAGAG
>ERZ1292640.1865-Hain-H43-02um-R1-1865-length-17235-cov-6_pt1 | contig 14202 bp, 16 predicted proteins | sample MGYA00564404_ERZ1292640 | MGnify/ENA primary metagenome ERZ1292640 (study PRJEB36523, sample SAMEA6512636) | groundwater metagenome | collected 2019-01-08 | study: AquaDiva: Metagenomics assemblies of 32 groundwater samples
AAGAAAAAGAAAAACTTGAAATAAATGCCGCAGTTGATATGCTGGTTGGTATGGAAGTACCTCAAGAAAGTCCGAAAGGGAAAAGAGCCATTTGGGATGTTCATGCCAACATGGAGGATACGTCAGCGCTTGCGCGAGTGGAATTGCGTAGCCAGGAACGAATAATTAAAGACGCCAAAGATCTTTTGGCAAGAATAGAACAGAGCCCATCATTAAAACCTGAAGCGGTTGTTAAACTTGCGGAAGTAGAGAGAAAGAAGATAAAGGAAGCCGAAGCAGAAATAGAAAGGACACAAGAAAGAGATTCGGATACGATTCAGTAATCAAAAACCCCGTATCGCACGGGGTTTTTGCATTTTTACCCACTGCAAACTGCTTACTGCCTGCTACTTCACCGCTTCTTTAAGCGCCTTGGCAGCATGGAACTTCGCCGTGCGGCTGGCATTGATGTGAATGGTCTCGCCAGTGCGCGGATTGCGCCCCTGCCGCGCCGGGCGCGCCTTCGTCTCAAAGATGCCGAGGCCGGCGATAGAAATCTTGTCGCCTCCCTTAAGGCCGTGGACGATACAATCAATCATGCACTCAACAGCGCGCTCCGCGTCGGCTTTCGTGGAGCCGAGAACGCCGTGCACCTTGTCTACGATATCTGCTTTGTTCATGAATATCTGCTATCTATTAATCCCACGACCTCATGGGGTGGGCATGGGAGAAAGTATAAAGAATGCGCCACATTGCGCAATGGGCTTTACAACCTTGCGTGCATAACGCGTAATCAGCGGGCGAATTCAACCACGCGGTTCTCTCTAATTATATTTACTTTAATTTCGCCCGGATATTTGAGCTCTTCTTGGATGCGCTTCGCGATGTCGCGCGCCAGCGTATGCATCGCGAGGTCAGAGACCTTGCCGGGGTTCACGAAAATACGTATCTCGCGCCCCGCCGAGATGGCGTACACCTTCTCCACACCCGGGAAGGCGGCGGCGAGTCGCTCCAGGTCGCCGAGGCGCTCCAAATAGCGGTCCACTGTGTCGCGGCGCGCGCCCGGCCGGCTGCCCGATATGGCGTCGGCCACCTGGACGATGACCGACTCGGGCGACTCGTAGGGGTGCTCGTCGTGGTGCGCCTGCATCGCGACGATGACGCGCTTGTCCACGTTGAATTTTTCCAGGATACGGCGGCCTATCTCTACGTGCGTACCCTGCACTTCGTGGTCAACCGCCTTGCCGATGTCGTGGAGAAGAGCGGCGGTGCGGGCCACACCCGGGTCAGCGCCCAATTCGGTCGCGAGCATCCCCGCGAGGTGGGCCATCTCAATGGAATGTTGAAGTACATTCTGCCCATAGCTCGTGCGGAAGTGAAGGTGGCCCAAGAGAGCGGTGAGCTTCGGGGGAAGTCCGATGACGCCCGCTTCGTAAGCGGCGGCTTCGCCCTTCTGCTTCACTATCTCGGCAACCTCCACACGCGTTTTCTCCACCGTCTCTTCTATCTTTACCGGCTGGATGCGGCCGTCGGCGATAAGTTTCTCCAGCGCTATCTTCGCGATAGCGCGGCGCAAGGGGTCAAAGGAGGAGAGTGTAATGCGGCCCGGCACGTCGTCAATAAGCACGTCCACGCCGGTCGCGCGTTCAAAGGATTTGATATTGCGGCCCTCCTTGCCGATGATCTTGCCCTTCATCTCCTCGGAAGGAAGCACGACCGAGAGCGACATGACTTCCGCGTTCACCGCGTTGCCCAGCCGGTGAATGGTATTCGTGAGGATGGAGCGTGCGCGGTCCTCCAGCCGCTCTCGGCCGTGCGCCTCCAACTTCTGAAGGCGCAGGAGTATCGCCTCCTCGTAGGCGCGCTCTATCTCGGCGAAGAGCTCTCTCTTCGCCTTTTCCTCGGAGAGGTGGGCGACCTTGGCGAGTTCTTTCGTGCGCTCCGTCGCGAGCTTGTCCGCCTCGTTCTTCGCGTGGAGCGCCTGCTGTTCGCGGGCGCGCCCCTCCACCTCCTTGTCGTCCAAGTCGCGCTGGCGGGAGTCCAAGAATTCCTCGCGTGAGGCCACGCGCTCCTCGCGCAAGGCGGCCTTCTGTTCGCGCTCTTCAACGGGAGCGAGGCGCTCCGTTTCCGCAACTTCTCCGCGGAATTCGGCCTCCGCGATAATCTTCGCCGCCTGCTCTTTCGCCTGAAGCAGTTTCTGCTTAATTTGGAGCTCCACCGAACCGCGGCTCGCGAGCCCAATGAGCACCCGGAGCACGTAGCCGAGCAGGACGCCGCCGACACCCGAGAGCGCCAGCATTATCAATATGATTTTGAGTGACATACGCCCGTTTTGTTATTCCACACCCCGTTGTCGGAGCGGGACAAAAGTCCTAAAGAGGGGAAATTCAGCGTTTCTTTCGTATCGGCCAGTCGGCGGGGCGGTATGAGGGGACTCTAGCACTTTTTAGTTATTTCCACACCTTTTTATGTGATACGAATTTTGCCTGTTTTGTATCGCGTTTTGCCGCAAGAATATCAAGTGTTTGGTCTTCTCGTAACTTATAGTCATAGTTTTCGACCGGGAAGGCCTCTCTGTCCAAACGGAGTAAGATATAACGCTGTTTTACAACTTGCTTGATAAGCGCAACGACCATAGTGCCGAGAGGCATGCCTAGCTTTTTAGCGACACGCGCCGCTTCTTCTTTTAGTTTTTTATCAACCTTAACTGTCAGCAATGTTTTGGTGTTGGTAGCCATTACCAAAGTATATACTTTGGTATATTGCCGTCAAGCGATTCTTTATATATTTGTGCAAATCGACGTTCCGGAGTAGTGTGTTGCAGGACACCGAACCTTGGTGAACGCGGCAAACGCCGGATGAATGAGAAGGAGACGCAAATGAAAATTACGACCGACAAAGAGCAGTTTGACCGAGTTCGAACGCTCTGCATGGACATTCTCGAAGGTCATGGGACTCGTAACATGGTCGATGAGTTGAAAAATTTCTCACGCGATCATCATCCGCATTGCGCCATGGGGAGCGTCCCGGCGTGTACCTGCGGACTCTGCGAAGCACGAAATCTCATCGGGCTTCTGGACGGCACGCTCAAAGGTGTTCATCTTGTTAACTGAAAAAGGGCGGGTCGCAACCTCGGTTGCGACCCGCCCTTCTTGTTTTTATTTCTTTTAACTACGCGAACACCTTGTCCACGAGGCCGTACTTTTTGGCTTCCTCGGCGGTCATGAAGAAATCGCGTTCAACGTCTTTTTCAATTTTTTCAAATGTCTGGCTGGTATTTTTCGCGAGAATACGGTTCAGACGCTCGCGAAGCTTCAGTATCTGCTTCGCCGTAATTTCAATGTCGGTCGCCTGGCCCTCGGCTCCGCCGTGCGGCTGATGGATCATCACCTCGGCATTCGGAAGCGCGAAGCGCTTGCCTTTCTCCCCCGCGGAGAGAATAATGGCCGCGCCAGAGGCCGCCATGCCGACGCAAACTGTAGAGACATTCGGCTTCACATGGTTCATAGTGTCCACCATCGCGAGAGTCGCGGTTACAGAACCGCCGGGGGAGTTTATGTACAGCGAAATGTCTTTTTTCTGGTCCTCTGATTCCAAAAAGAGAAGCTGGGCGATGACGAGATTGGCGGTGTCGTCGTCAATCGGGCCTCCGAGGAAGATGATGCGCTCCTTAAGGAGGCGCGAATAGATGTCGTAGGCGCGCTCGCCGAATTGGCTTTTTTCCACAACCATCGGGATAAGCATTGATGAACGAGGCGAAGGTTTCATAGGTTTAAGTGATAAGATGTAAGATGAAAGTTTATTCTGAAACGGGCAGACTTTCAATAAGCGCGTTCTCTTCTGCGATGCGTTTTCCCCACGAATAGAACGCGCCGATAATAATCATCAGCACGATAATGGCGATGGAGATGACGACGCCCCATTGCTGTTGTTTCTGCGAAGGAACTCCGGAGAATGCGGCAGGTGCCGGCGTATTCTCTTTCACTTCATCCGGACGTTCCGGGGGAGGGAAGCGTAGCGTGGGTTCGCCGAGCGGAAGGAATTTTTCTTGAGTATTCGTGTCATTTGTCATGATTCGTTTTTATTCGTATACAGCTTGCGCGCGCGCTCGAATGCCGCTTGTGCCACAGCAGCGCCCTCGTACCCGTCAATCTTCACCTCAACCGGCTTGCCCTTCAGCTGTTTGTAGGTCTCAAAGAAGTGCACGAACTCTTTAAGCTGGTGCTGGTTCACATCCTTGATGTCTTGAACATCGTCCCAGCGCTTATCGTCGCAAGGCACCGCGATGATCTTCTCATCCGCATCGCCATCGTCAACCATATGCAGGACACCGACCGGCCGCGCCGGGACAAGGACGCCGACATCTAATGGATACGTCGTGAGCACGATGACGTCCAACGCGTCGCCGTCATCCCAGAGGGTCTGCGGCACGAAACCGTAGTCAAAGGGGTAGGCGGCTGACGAGTAGTTGGCGCGGTCCAGCTTGATGAGCCCCGTCTTTTTGTCTATCTCATACTTATTGTGCGAGTCCTTGGGGATTTCAATGATGACATTCATCGCCTCCTTCGTTCCCGGCTCAATATCATGCAGTAGGTTCATGCGTAGAAGATACCAAAATTAGGCGCTCGACGCTAGGATTTAGCAAGGTAGCAAGAAGGTAGCAAGGGGAACCCTTGCTACTACTCGTCCTTGGCTTTGTCGCGGTCTTCCTCTGCGTCAGCGGCAGTTTCGTCGGAGGCGGGGAGTGTCGTGAGCTCTTCTTCGGCGGGAAGTTCGGTTATCTGCGGCGCTTCTTCGGTGATGAGTTCTTGCGCTTCGGTTGGCATCACGCCCGCCGCTTCGGCGGGGTCTTCTTTGCTTCCTTCGTCAGCCCCTTCGGCTGTGGCGACGGCTGTGTCGGACCCTCCGGCCGAGACGATATCGATGTTCCAGCCGGTGAGTTTCGCGGCGAGTCGGACGTTCTGGCCGCCCCTACCGATGGCGAGCGACTGTTCGTCAGGAGAGACGGTGACGACCGCGCGATGCTCCGCCTCGTTGAGCTCCACCGAGAGCGGGGTGGCGGGAGAAAGCGCCTCCTTTACGAATTCTTTCGCATCGCTGTTCCATTCAATGATGTCAATGCGCTCTCCGCCCAATTCGCTCATCACGGTGGAGACGCGCACGCCGCGCTGGCCCACCAGAGAGCCCACCGGGTCTACGTGCGGGTCCAGCGAGGCGAGCGCGATTTTAGTGCGGCTGCCGGGCTCCCGCGCGAGCGCCTTTACTTCTATCGCGCCACTGGCCAATTCAGGCGCTTCCATTTCAAACAATTTCACGACGAACTTCGGGTGCGCGCGGGAGAGCCGCAGGTACACGCCGCGGAATCCTTCGTCCACCGCGTAGAGATACGCGCGGATACGCTCGCCCATGCGATACCTCTCGCCCGGTATCTGCTCTTCATAAGGAATAATCCCCGTTGTACGACCCAAATCGACAAAAATAGCGCCGCGCTCCATGCGCTGGACGATGCCGCTCACGATCTGACCCTTTTTTTCGCTGAACTCCTCCATCATGGAGAGTTTCTCGGCCTCGCGAACTTTCTGGATGACGACCTGCTTGGCGGTCTGCGCCGCGATACGGCCGAAATCATCCTGCGGTTCAAGCGGGAAAATAATCTCTTCTCCAACAGACACGCCGCGTTTTATCAGTTTGGCGTCGGCAATAAGAATATGTTTCTCGGAATCAAAGCGCGGGAGTTCCCCCTCGGCTAAATTATGCTCCGCATGATCGCCCGACCATCCGCTGTGCGGATGGTATAGGGCGAGATGCTCTTCAGATTCTTCTCCCGGCGCAGGAAATCTCACCGTAGTGTCGTCAACTACAGTTTTAACTTGTTCAAAAGCGATGGTGCCGGTAGAGAGGTCCAGCTTCGCGCGCACTACTTGTCCGCGCTTGCCGTACTCGCGCTTATAGGCCGTCGACATCGCGCTCTCAATGGCTTCAGTCATCGTTGCGCGGCTGATGCCTCTATCTTCAAACTCCCCGAGTACTGCATTGATGGTCTTTAAGTCAATCATGGTATGTCTGGTTATGGATTGTGTATGTCGCACCTCTTCTTGTAACAAACGCCCGCATCGCGGACGTTTCAATATTTCTAGTATACCAAATCTGCTTCGCGCGTCAACTGCGTTACCTAGACGTGAAGGGTGTATACTACAGGCACTTACTCGCTTTCATTAGCATATAAATCACCATGGCCGGAATAGAAGGACGGGAAGATTATCAGAGACCTGAATACCACCGCAGTGCGCCGGTAGACCCAGTTGAGAAACTTGTAGAACAGGTCGGATGGGAAGATGCGTTAGACCAGATAAATGCAAATCTTGAGCAGCACCCAGATGACCAAGAGGCCCGCCGGCGGGCAACGCTTATCGTTAAGCTTCACGACGAAAACGAAAAGGTGAAACTGATTAAGGTGAAACTGATTAAAGATAAGCTGCAGCACTAACATTCAAAACGCATCGTGTGTGAAGAGCGCGGGTCGCCACAGGCGACCCGCGCTATACTTATAGCTATATGCACGTTTCGGAGGGGGAGTTGAAGGAGTTCATTACCGATTCTGGCCTCGTCGCCAAGAAGGAAATAGACGCGGCGGCCAAGGAGGCGAAGGAGAAAGGGCAGTCGCTCGGCGACCTGCTTGTCTCGCGCGGGTCGCTCTCCGAGGACGCGCTCCGGCGCATTCAGGCCTACGTGCTCGGCATCCCTTTCGTAAACCTGAAAGAGCACCGCATCCCCGCCGACGTCCTCGCGCTTATCCCCGAGCCCATCGCTCGCACGCACAACATCATCGCGTACAAGCAGAGCGACAACGCGCTGGAAGTGGCGATGCTGGACGTGGAGGACCTCGCCTCCATTGACTCCGTGCGCAAGAAGACGGGGCTGAAGATTCTCGCGCGGCTGACCGACACCGAAAGCATCAAGCACTCGCTTCTTTCGTACCAGAAGTCGCTCAAGGACGAATTCGGCGACATCATCTCCTCGGAGGCGGGGAAGATTCGCGTCGTCGCGGAGGGCGGCGGCGACTTCTCAAGCGACGACCTGAAGAAGATGGCCGAGGACCTGCCGATAGTGCGCATCGTGGACACTCTCCTGCGGCACGCAATCTCGCAAGGCGCCTCCGACATCCACATAGAGCCGATGGAAACCGAAGTGCTGGTGCGTTATCGCATTGACGGCATCCTCCACGACGCGATGACCCTGCCGAAGGCGGCCGCGGCTGGCATCGTCGCGCGCATCAAAGTGCTCTCCAACCTAAAGTTGGACGAAAAGCGCCTTCCGCAAGACGGCCGTTTCAAGATGGAGACCGAAGCCGACCGCGTCTCCTTTCGCGTCTCCATCCTGCCGACCTTCTTCGGCGAGAAGACGGTCATGCGCCTTCTGCGGGAGACCGGCGAGGGCTTCACGCTGGAGGCGCTCGGGCTCCACGGCGAGAATATGGAGCATATCCACCACGCGCTCACCCAGACGACCGGCATCATCCTCTGCTCGGGGCCGACCGGCAGCGGCAAGACAACCACTCTCTACACGATGCTGGATATCCTGAACCAGCCGGACGTGAATATCTCCACGGTGGAGGACCCGATAGAGTATCAGATGAAGCGGGTGAATCAGACGCAGGTAAACCCGCAAATAGGATTCACGTTCGCCAATGGCCTGCGCTCCCTCGTGCGCCAAGACCCGGACATCATCATGGTCGGCGAGATACGCGACGGCGAAACGGCTTCGCTCGCAATCAACGCGGCTTTGACCGGCCATCTCGTGCTCTCCACCATCCATACCAACTCTGCGGCGGGCGCCATCCCGCGCCTCATTGACATGGGCGTGGAGCCCTTTCTCCTCGTCTCCACCGTCCGCGTCATCATCGGCCAGCGGCTCGTGCGTCGGCTTTGCGAAAGCAAGGAGCAATACGCGGTGGACGCGACGACGCGCGCGAAGATCGCGCGCGAGGAGTCCTTCGCCGCCGCGTTTGCGGCGCTCGCCGACGAGAAGCTGGTGAAGAAGGGCACGACGCTGGAGGACGTGCCTTTTTACCGGCCGGTGCCTACCGACGAGTGCGCCGACGGCTACAAGAGCCGCATCGGCATCCATGAAGTGCTTGCGGTCTCGCCCGCCATCCGCGACATCATCCTGCACGCGAGCACGAGCGATGCAATAGAAGCGCAGGCGAAGAAGGAGGGCATGCTCACCATGCTAGAGGACGGCCTCTACAAGGCCGCGCGCGGCATCACCTCGCTTGAGGAAGTCCTCCGCGCGATATCTGAATAATATGAAATTCAACGTTGTGATACGCAAAGAGGGAGTACCGGACGAGACGCGTGACATAGAGGCCGCCTCGCGCTTCGCGGTGTACGACCAGATACAGAAGGAGGGCGGGTTCGTCGTCTCCATCAATGAGCGGCGCGCATTCGCGCTCGGAGTATTTTCCCGCTTCAATCTGACGATCGGCACCGGCGTGAAGCGCACCGAAATCATCCGCACCGCCAAGAATCTCTCCGCGATGCTTTCCGCCGGCCTCTCCATCTCTCGCGCGCTCTCCATCATTGAACGGCAATCAAGCAACAAGTACCTGAAACAGGTCTCCGTCGGTCTGTCCGAATCGGTCCGGAAGGGGTCATCCTTTCATGAAGCCCTCGCCGGATACCCGAAAGTGTTCCCCGAATTCCTCGTCGCGATGGCGCGCGCGGGAGAGGAGTCGGGCTCTCTGGCCGGTTCTCTCTCCGCCGTCGCGCTTCAGATGGAGCGTTCCGAAGAACTCTCGCGCAAGATTAAGGGCGCGATGATTTATCCGGCGATCGTCATGACGGCAGTCGTCATCGTCGGCATTCTCATGCTTATCTACGTCGTGCCGACCTTGACCGCTACCTTCACGTCGCTCGGGGTAGAAGTGCCGCTCGCCACCCGCATCATCGTCGCGCTGTCTCATTTCATACTTGCGCACGCTACTCTCGTATTCCTGACGCTCGCTCTGCTTGTGGCGGGCGGCGTCGTTTTCGTGCGCTCCAGGCCGGGGGGGAGAGCCGTGCTCGCGGTCGCGCTTCATCTGCCGGTAGTGGGCGAACTTGTGCGCGAGACGTACACCGCGCGCACCGCGCGCACGCTCTCTTCGCTCCTCTCCGCCGGCGTGCCGGTCTTGGACGCGCTGTCCATTACTCGAGAAGTCGTGCACGCGCGCGCATTCGCAAACATCGTAGAAGAAGCCGAGATACATGTGCGCAAGGGAGAACCGCTCTCTCAATCATTTTCCGAACACGCGAAGCTTTACCCAATCCTGATGAGCGACATGCTCAATGTGGGCGAGGAGACCGGCAAGGTCGCCGAGATGCTAAAACAAATCGCCGATTTTTATGAAGAGGACGTCGGCCAAAAGACAAAAGACCTCTCCACCATCGTGGAGCCGATCCTTATGATCGTCATCGGCATCGCGGTTGGCATTTTCGCCGTCGCGATGATCGCTCCAATCTATTCGCTTTCTTCGGCGATTTGACATGCTATGACCACACGCCGCGCCGGCGGTTTCTCCCTGATTGAAGCAACGGTTGCCATCGGCATCATCGGTCTGACGGTCGTTGCGACGGGAGCGCTCCTCTCGCGTCTCCCCGTAAACGGCAGGGAAGTGCGCGACCAGGACCTCGCGCTTAAGATAGCGCGGAGCGAGCTGGAGGCCCTGCGCGCGGCCGGTTACGACATTCTGCCTCCAAGCGGCCCCTTTACCCATCCCCTGCTCGGTTCGCTCGCAAGCGGCTCCGCATCCGTAGCGATTGCCGACTTTGACGCAAAAACGAAACAAGTGGACGTGAGCGTGTCGTGGCGGGGAGCCGAGACCGTCCGATCGGTATCCCTCACGACGCTTATCACCGACATCGGCGGCCTATGACTCTAGAAACCAGAAGCTGGAAGTTGGAAGCTGGAAGAAAATTGGGAAAGGGTTTTACATTGATAGAGACCGTTATCGTCATCGCCATCACGACCATGGCGCTTTTCGCGCTGGTGAATCTTTTTATCCTGTTCAATGCGACCTACGGCTATCAGCAGGCGTTCATCGCCACGGCCGGCTCCGCCGGCACTGCGATGAACGCGCTTGAAGCAGCGGTCCTTCCCGCGCGCCGGGTGCTCGCCTCTCGCGACTTCTCCGGCACGGCATACGCGTCCGGACCGACGGCGCTCGTTCTTGAGCTCCCTGCGATAGACAGTTCCGGGGACATCATTCCGGAAATGAGCGACTATGTCGCGTTCTACACTTCAGGAGCAATACTCTATCGCCTCACGGAGGCGAATGCGGGAAGCGCGCGCGCGTCCGGCGTAAAACAGCTCTCCGCTACGCTTAACTCGCTCGCGTTCACCTATGACAATGCCGATTTCACACAGGTTACGAGCGTCGCGGCTGATCTGGAGACGCGCGCGCTCTCCAAAGAGCAAACGGTGCGAAGCCGCCTTACCGGACAGTGGTACCTGCGCAATGTATCGTCAACGCCATGACATCCATCCCGCAACGCTTCACGAGAGGATACATCATACTGCTTGCGCTCGTCTTTGCCGGCATATTCGCGACGGTCTCTGTCGCGCTCGTGGGATATGCGCTCTCGTACGGCCGCGCAGAACGAACGGCGGTCGCCGCTTCGGAGGCGCTCGCCATTGCCGAAGGCGCGCTGGACGCGGCGGTGAGTTCGCTGAATCAGAACCCTTCATATACCGGCGAGACCGGCACGCCGCTCGGAGGCGGGACATTCTCCATAGTTGTCTCCGCCATTGATTCAAAAACGAAGCGAGTTACCGCGACGGGGTATATGCCGGACAGCCAGAATCCGACGGCTATAAAGACAGTGAAAGCCGACATCGGCATCAGCAATGATGTCGTCTCATTTCATTACGGAGTACAAGCCGGGAACGGCGGATTTTTCATGGACAACAGCGCGAAGATAACCGGTAATGTATTCTCATCCGGTCCCGTAATCGGCACCAGCCAGAACTACATCTACGGCGACGTCATTTCTGCCGGCCCGAGCGGGCTCGTGTACGGCATCCACGCGACAAGCTCCGTCTATGCCCACACCATCGGCCATTCTTCCGAAACTACGCTTATTGATAAAGATGCGTACTATGCCGCCGCCACAACTAACACGACAGTGAGCGGCGCCTCGCACCCGGACAATCCCGACCAAAATACCGTCCCGTTGCCGATATCGGACGAGCAGATTACTGCGTGGGAGAACGAGGCAGTCGCCGGTGGAACGGCTGTCTGCACGAGCGGTTCGTACGATATTCCTTCCGGAAGCACGGACCTTGGACCGGTGAAGATACCTTGCAATCTGTTTATCAGCAACAGCGCCGTCGTAACGGTATACGGCCCTATATGGGTTACGGGCAATATCCTCGTCCAGAATTCCGCAATTGTTAAAATGGCGCCGGCATTAGGAGCGAACAATGTGGCCGTCATCGCCGACGACCCGTCAAACCGCCTGCAGGGCAGTAAGATATTCGTGAAAAATACCGCGACATTCCAGGATTCCGGAACGCCCGGTTCATTCGTTTTCCTCATCTCCCAAAACAACAGCGCCGAAATGGGGGGTGACGAGGAGGCGTTCAGCTTAAGCAACAGCGCTTCCGCCTTGGTCGCCTACGCGGCGCACGGACTCATCCCGCTTGAAAATACCATCTCTCTGAAGGAAGTTACCGCCTACAAGATACGGCTGAAAAACTCGGCTAGCGTCACCTACGACAGCGGCTTGCCGAACGCCGTATTCCAGACGGGCCCCGGCGGGAGCTGGAGCTTCGTTCCCGGCACCTACGCCATCACCCGGTAACCCAGGAGTAAGGTGTAAGTGGTAAGGGGTAAGTTCTGAAAATGGAAAGGGCCGCCCGCTTACAAAAGCGCGGGTCGGCCCTGAGAACAACTCGCACAGTGGCGGGCTGTCTCTTCGATGGAAGATCTTTGTCGATTGGTATTGGTATCTACAAAAAATGGCTTACATACTAGGTTGTTCGCCGAGTCTACGAACCAAGGAGGAAAGCATTTTCTCAATTTCAGACAAAAGAGGTAGGGCGGCAGGACTGACGGCCGTCGGATACCATTTCTGGGCGAGGAGAAGTTGTGTTTCGAGCTCTACGGCCGAGCCTGACGCGATTCGCAAAAATTGCACATAATCTTTCTTACTAGTCCTGCGACTTCCTTCGGCGATGTTGGACGGTATTGACACCGCGGCGCGGCGCATCTGGCTCGTGAGTCCATATTGTTCTTCTTTTGGAAACTTCTTGGTGAACTGGAAGACTGTGTCCGCCAAGTCCATCGACTTTTGCCACACTATCAGCGACTTAAATCCCTCCTTCATCCTTACACCTTACCACTTACCCCTTACCCCTTACTTCTCTGGTATCATTCAAGAATGCTCATTGTCGCTAATTGGAAGGCCTATGTTGAGGACCTTGCGAAGGCGAAGAAACTCTTCGCGCTCGCGAAACGGCTCGCGCGCGCGACAGAGATTGATATCGTGCTCGCGCCGCCCGCGCCCCTCTTAGGCGCGCTCGCGGCACGGAATCGGTCAAAGGTCGCCTTCGCCGCGCAGGATGTGTCGTTGTCCACCGGCGGCGCGCACACGGGCGAAGCCACAGCGCAGGTTTACGCGGCGGCCGGCGCCGCGTATGCGATTATTGGCCATTCCGAGCGGCGCGCCGCCGGCGACACCGACTCTATCGTCGCCCTGAAACTCGCCCACGCATTTGCGCACGGGCTTACGCCTATCCTCTGCATCGGCGAACGTGAGCGCGACGGCGAGGGCCGCTACCTCGCGTTCGTGCGCGAAGAACTGACACTCGCGCTTGAACCGCTCACGCCCAAGGAACGCGCGGAAGTCATCATCGCCTACGAGCCCTGGTGGGCGATCGGGAAAGCGGCGGACGCCGCCATCGCACCGAACGATCTTACTGAAATGACGCTTTATATCCGCAAGGTGCTCGCCGAGCTTTTGCCCGGAAAGAGCTCCCGGCATTCGCTCGTGCTTTATGGCGGCTCGGTTGAGCCGGAGAACATCCGCGTGCTCGCGGCGAGTTCCAGCATTGACGGCTTTCTCATCGGGCATGCTTCGGTCGATCCGCGCTCCTTCTCGCTGCTTATCAAGCAGCTCCATGTGTAAGAATGCGCGGCGTTCGTGACATTAAACTGTTTGAGAACATTCCCATACTCGTGCGGGCGCCGCTCAATGTTCCAATAAAGAATGGATGGATCGTCAATGATTATCGTCTGCGGCGCGCCTTGTTGACCATCCGGTACTTATGCGAGCGCGGCGCGCGGATAGCGCTCGTAAGCCACATCGGCGAGAAGGGAACCGAGACGCTTGCGCCTGTCGCTGAAGCATTGCGGCGCCTGTCTGCCGGCAGGCAGGTTACTTTCTGCCCGGAGACCGTCGGAGTGCGGGCGCGCGCGGCCGTCCGCGCGCTCTCGCCGGGAGACATCCTCGTGCTGGAAAATCTGCGACGCCACAAGGGCGAACAGGGGAATGACCCCGCGTTCGCGCGCGAGCTCGCCGCGCTCGCCGACATATTCATCCAGGACTCTTTTGATACCTGTCACCGCATGCACGCCTCTATCGTCGGCGTGCCGAAGCTCCTGCCATCCTTCGCCGGACTTCTCCTTGAAGAGGAGATGTCAGAACTTTCGCAAGCGCTTAAGCCGAAGCGTCCCGCGCTCGCAGTCATCGGCGGAGCGAAATTCAAGACAAAAGAAGCGGTGCTCACGACCTTGCTGGAAAAGTATGACCACGTCTTCGTCGGCGGCGCGCTCGCTCACGACTTCCTTAGGGCCTCGGGGCAGAATATAGGGAAGTCGCTCGCTTCAAGCGCCGACATAAGTGTCATTAAAAAACTGCTCGTGAACCCAAAACTTGTCCTGCCGATGGATTCCGTTGCGGTAAACGATGTGATAGTTGACCATGGTCCGCGTACTGTAGAACTTCTTCTCACACTTATAGGGAAAGCGAGAACTATCCTCTGGAACGGCCCATTGGGGAAGTATGAAGAGGGATATGTGGAAGCGACCGCCGCCTTCGCGCGCGCCGTCGCCGACTCCGGCGCACGCTCGGTGGTGGGCGGCGGCGACACCATTGCATCCATTGAGGGGCTCGGCTTCCTGTCGCGTTTCTCTTTCGTCTCCACCGGAGGAGGAGCTATGCTCCAATTCCTCGCTCACGGCAC
>ERZ1292640.1035-Hain-H43-02um-R1-1035-length-23124-cov-6_pt1 | contig 14200 bp, 12 predicted proteins | sample MGYA00564404_ERZ1292640 | MGnify/ENA primary metagenome ERZ1292640 (study PRJEB36523, sample SAMEA6512636) | groundwater metagenome | collected 2019-01-08 | study: AquaDiva: Metagenomics assemblies of 32 groundwater samples
CCTCCGCTCCAAGTGACAACGCCCGGCGCACCCCCTGTGCGACTGCCACGGGATCCTGGGACTCGATGATGACCCCGCGATCACCGACGACCTCCGGGAGCGAACCTGCGCGCGTGGCCACGGGAACCGCACCGCACAGCATGCCTTCCGCGAGCGCGAGCCCGAAGGCCTCGTGGCGCGAAGCCTGCACGACGACGCGGGCGCGCGACAGCCACGACACCTTGTCCGCGTGAGAGGCCATCCCAGCGAAGTGGACGTTCGGTGTGGCGATCGCCCGCAGTCGCTCGATGCTGTCGTCCATCCATGGCCCCACGACGACGAAGCGGAGCCGCGGACAGAGTCTCGCCGCGCGCACGAAGGACTCCAACCCCTTGCGCTTCAGATTGCTGCGGCTCACTCCCCCCACGGTCACCGCCAGATCCTCGCGCGGGAGGTCCAGGACGGGATAGCGGTCCGGATCGAGTCCGAGGTAGCCGAGCGTCAGCCTGGTGGGCGGGAGCCCGAGGTCCAGCGCCTCTCGTCTCGTGGCCTCCGAGATTACGATGAGCCTTGACGCGAGGCGCATCGTTGCGCGCGACACGAGCTTCTTGATTCCACCGCGCTGGTGCCCGTAGCCGAGGTCCGGCAGGGATGCCGTGTCGTAGCCGCCGATGGTGACGACGAACGGCTTGCCGAGCACGCGGCATGCGACTGCCGGGGCAAACGAGTGCCAGCTCGCGAACCAGGCCACCGCCAGGTCCGCCCGGGCGATCAGGTTCGCGAGGCTCAGAGGTCTGGGCCAGCGCGAGCGGCATTCCACCACCGTCACCTCGTGCCGCTCCCGCAGGAGATCGAGGTCGATCCGGATGAACTCCGTCATGTGCCGATAGAAGTAGACGATGCGTGCCATGATCACCTCGCGCCGACGAGCGGATGAGAGACCCACCCCGCCGCCAGATCCCGCTGCGCTTTCTGGTAGAGCTCGGGCGTGTCGATACCCGAGAGATAGCCGCGCATCTTCCAGGCGTAGACGCGTTGCCCGGCTTCGATGAGGGCGGGCAGCACGTCGCGGCCGAAGTCGCTCGGGCGGTCGCCGGGCACGAAGCCCAGCACTTCCGGCTCCATGACGTAGACCCCGGCGTTCACCAGCCTGCTGAGCACCTGGTCAGGCCGTGGCTTCTCGATGAAGCGCGACACGCGCCAGCCCGGACCCACGACCGCGACCCCGCCGCTGCACGGATCGGGCCCCTCGATCACCGCGACCGTGGTGCAGGCGCCCATGCGGTCGTGTGCTTCGAACATGGGCCCGAGGTCGTCTGCGAAGAGATTGTCGCCGTACACGACCACGAATCGACCTGCGCCCAGGAAGCCCTCGATCCGCTTCGCGGCACCCGCGGTGCCCATCAACCGGTCCTCCAGCGAGTAGAGGATGGACACGCCCCAGTGCGAGCCGTCGCCGAAATACTCGATCACCGCCTCGGGCCGGTGGTGCAGGTTCACGGCGAGTTCGCGGATCCCATGCTCGCGCAGCAGCACGATGTGGTACTCGAGCAGGGGCCGGCCCCCGATGGGCATCATGGTCTTCGGCCGCTCCTCGGTGTGCGGCCGGAGCCGCTCGCCACGGCCCGCCGACAGGATCAGCGCGCGCTCCGGGATCATCGCGCCGTCTGAAGGACGTCGAGACCGCGCATCACCCGCTCGCTCTCCTCGTAGTAGTCCTGGGCGTCGGCCTGCTCGAGGACCCATTCGACGTACCGCTGCACGACCTCCTCGTGGCCGAGGGTGGGCTTCCAGCCGAGCGCCTTCAACGCGGAGATGTCGGAGAAGGTGTGGCGGGTGTCGCCGTACCGGAAGTCGCCGCGGAGGACCGGCTGCAACCGGCCTGCAGCGCCCGCCACCTTGAGCACGGTCCGCGCGAAGGCCAGGACGCTGATCGGCCGGCCGCCGCCGACGTTGAATGCGCGGAAGTCGGCCTCGGGGTTCTCCATGCACAGCACGTTGGCGGCGGCAACGTCGCCCACCCACACGTAGTCGCGGAGCTGCCGGCCGTCCTCGTAGACCACCGGCGGCGCGCCGTTCAGGACCCGCAGCGTGAAGATGCGGCACACGCCCGAGTAGGCGTTGTAGAAGGAATTGCGCGGCCCCTGGACGTAGGTGTAGCGCATCGCGGTCGCGGGGATGCCGTAGCGCCGGCCCAGGCTGAACGCCAGCATCTCGAGCGTGTACTTGGAGATCCCGTAGGCGGTGAACGGCTTGACCGTGTCTTCGGTGATCCACAGCGGGCGGAGCTCGGCACCACAACCCGGGCACTTGAGTTCCCAACTACCCTGGCGCAGCTGCTCGATGGGGCGGGAGGTGGGGTAGGTCACCCCATGCCTCCGGCAGCCGTACTTGCCTTCTCCGTAGACCGCCTGGGACGAGGCCACCACGACCTTGCGCACCGGGAGCTTCTTCTCGACGATCAGCTCGAAGATCAGCGCCGTGCTCTCCGCGTTCGTGTGGATGAACGTGCTGAAGTCCGGCAGATAGTCCTGGTAGGCGGCGAGGTGGATCACGTAGTCCACGTCCCTGAGGGCCTCGTCCATGTGGCCCCGGTTGGAGACGTCCCCGCGAATGAACTGCGCCTCTCGTGGCACCCAGTCGGGCATGCCGCGCGGGTGGACGCGCTCCTGCAGGTTGTCGAGGATGCGGACGTCGTAGCCCCGCTTGAGCAGCAGATCCACGGTGTGGGATCCGATGAAGCCTGCGCCTCCGGTGACCAGGACCCTGCCCTTCGAGGAACTCAAGAGACTCCTCCTCCTGAAGTGACCGAGACGGTGCGGGGGCATTCGACCGGCCGTCTGTCGCGAGCCGAGTCGTAGAGGGACTCCACGATCTCCATCACGGCGAGACCGTCGGCGGCACTCGCCAGCGGCGCGCGCGCCAGAGGATCCGTGGTGCCCTCCACCGTGTCGAGGAACGCTCGCCATTCGTGGCGCCACGAGCTCAACTCGGTCTCGAACTCCCACGCATCCTGATCGGGCGGCCCGGATTCGGGGCGCCGGCGCTGCCATATCGCGCGCTCCTGACCGTAGCTGCCGCCGAGACCTTCCACCAGGACCGCGCCCTGTTCCCCGAAGATCTCGATCGAGAACAGGTTCTTCCACTGGGTGAGGCTGGCGTGGAGCATCGAGACCGTGCCGCCCGCGTGCTCGAGCAGGCAGAACGCGTTGTCCTCGAGGGGAGCGATGGGCCAGAACGCGGTTCGAGTCACCGCGTAGACGCGTTCCACCTCGCCGAGGAACAGCCGGGCGAGGTCCACCAGGTGAACGCCCTGGTCCATCAGCTCGCCGCCCCCGGCCCTTTCCCGGTCCGCGCGCCACTCGCGCTCGAACCCGGGACGCGCGCCGTGCCCATAGCGCGCCCGCAGGTGCAACAGCCGGCCGATTCCGCCCGAGCGGACGATCTCGAGCGCCTTGCTCACGCCAGGGGCGTGTCGGTGGTTGAAGCCGAAGGCCAGCACTCGCCCCGAGTTCTCGGCGGCCTCCAGCATCGCGTGGGCCTCGGCCGCATTCCGCCCGGGGGGCTTCTCACAGAGCACGTGCTTGCCGGCTGCGAGGGCCGCGCAGGTGATCGGAGCGAGGCAGTCGTTCGGCGTGGCCACGATGATGACGTCCACGTCGTCGGCGCACACCGCGTTCTCCCAGCGTGCGAACGCCCGCGCGCCGGTGTCCCGCCCCACCGCCTCGACGCGCGCCTGGTCGGTGTCCACGATCGCCGCAAGCTCGGCACCCGGTGTTTCCCGCAACACGCGCACTCGGCGCGTGCCGATGAGGCCCAGCCCCACGACCGCAACGCGCAGAGCGCGGCGCTTCATCTCTTCACCGTCCCGTCACCGGCGCGGGGTCCACACGGCGCAGGGTGAAGAGGTCGCCAAGCGGGGCATCGCCGCAGAGCAGCTCCTGCCACGGGTCATTGACGTGGATGAACCGACCGGTGACGTGGTTGGAGGCGTCGCTGGCCAGAAACGTGACGAGCGCGACCTGTTTCGCGGGCGCGGTCCCACCCGTTCTCAGGGTCTCCAGCGCCTCGGTCAGGGCCGTCCGTCCCGCCGCCGCCCCGGCGTTGACCACCTCCTCGGTCATCCGCGTCCGAGTGGCCCCGGGCCCCACCGCGTTCACCTGAACGTTCACCGCGCCCAGTTCCACGGCCAGTGTCTCCGTCAGCCGCACCACGGCGGCCTTCGATGCCGCGTACGCGCTGAACTGCGGTCGAGGCGAGGCCGAGCCCCCGCCTGAGAGGTTCACGATCTTGCCGCGCCGTGAAGCAACCATGTGCTGGAGCGCGGCGTGCGTGACGAACACCATCCCCATCAGGTTGATCTCCACCACGCGGGACCAGGCCTCGAGCTGGAGCGTGTCGAAGCGCCCGATTGGGCCCTGGATGGCGGCGGCGTTGACGAGCACGTCGGGCGCGCCCAGGCGCCGCACGCACTCGTTCACCGCGCGCCGCGCGCTGGCCGGGGACCCGACGTCGGCAGTGATGGCCAACGCGCGCCGGCCAAGCTCCTCGACGTCGCGGGCGACCGCGTCCACTTCGGGCCTGGTGCGCGCCACCACCGCCACGTCGGCGCCGGCGCCCGCCAGGCCGAGGGCCAGCGTGCGGCCGATCCCGCGTCCGCCCCCCGTCACCATCACGATCCGTCCCGCCAGCGGCCCGGCCATGGGTCAGAGCCTCCCCAGGAGCGACATCTCCCGCGTGGTCGCCTGCGCATCTCCGCGGACCCTGGCCCAGGCCGCGTTGAATTCCTGGATGGTCTCGACGGTCTTGGGGTGGTGCGCCATCTGCTTGAGGAAGGCGTACGGCACCGTGACGTAGTCGGCGCCGGCGAGCAGGCTGCGGTTGATGTCCATGAGGTTGCGGATGCTGCCGACGATGATGCGCGTTCGCGTGTGCGGATGCAGCAGCTCCGCGGCCTCGCGGATCACCGGTGCGGGATCGAGTCCCAGATCGCTCATGCGGCCGAAGAAGAAGCTCACGAAGCTCGCCCCCGCGAGCGAGGCCAGTACGCCCTGGTTCAGCGCCATCAACCCGGTCACGTTGGTGCGCACGCCGTCATGTTCAAGTCTGCTGACGACCGCCATGGCCGTGAGGCTCATCGGGATCTTGATCACGACGTTCGGGCTCCACGAGGCGTAGAGCCGCGCCTCGTCCAACATCTCCTCCGGTTCCTCCGAGAGCACTTCCACGCTCACCGGACCGCCGACCAGGTCGGCGATCTCGAGGATCCGCTCGCGCAGGTCGAAGGACGCACCTTCGTTCGACAGCAGCTTGGGATTCGTGGTCGCACCCGCCACGACGCCCAGGCGAACCGCTTCGCGGATCTCGTCGACGCTGGCGGTGTCAATGAGCAAGTGCATGGACGTCGTCCTCCTTGGCCGTGACGAATCGTGCCGCTTCGAGGACTGATGGGAGGATCCAGTCCGGCTGGCAGCCGTTCTCTTCGAGATGGTGGCAAAGGTCGCAGCGGAAGCGTCCCAGTAGGACGGTCCGGCAACCCGCCGCATTGCCGGCCTGCACGTCGGTGATGCTGTCGCCGACCATCACCGATTCGCGGAGATCAAGGCCGCGCTCCGCCGCGGCACGGAGCAGCAGGCCGGGCCGCGGCTTGCGGCAGTCGCACACCGTCCGGAACTCGGGGCTTCGTGCCTCCGGGTGGTGCAGGCAGTAGTAGACCGCGTCCAGGCGCGCCCCCTCGCGGTCCAGCAGTTCGTGCAGCCGGCGCGTGATGCGATCCAGCCGCTGGCGGCTGCAGTGCCCCTTGGCCACCGCCGGCTGGTTCGACACCACGACCACCTGGTACCCCGCCGCGCGGAATCGGCGCACCGCCTCGGCGGCGCCGGGCATCAGGCGCATCTGATCCTCGTGAAACGGCGAGTCCACGATCCCCGCCTCCTCGAACCACACCAGCTCGTTGAGGACGCCGTCCCTATCGAGAAACGCTGCCCGCGACATGCTCGCGAATCCTTTCGGTGAGCGCCGCGCACACCAGGTGCTCGAGTGCGAGGTGCAGCGATTCCACATGAGGGGTGGAGTGGGCCGGCACGACGACGCACGCGTCGCAGAGGCGCGCCAGAGCGCCGCCGTCGAAACCGCTGAAGCCGAGGGTGCGCGCGCCGCGCTCCTTCGCCAGCAGCACGGCCCCGACGAGGTTCTGGGACCACGGCCCCGCCCGGTCCGCGCCACTCCCGCCGTGCACGCTGATCGCCACCACCGCGTCGCCGGGCTGGAGGAATGGCTGGAGTTGCTCGGTGAAGATCTCGGAGAAGCCGCAGTCGTTCGTGAGGGCGCTGACCAGCGCCACGTTGTCGTTGAGGCCCATGACCCGGAACCGAGGGGCGCCCTCGACGATCGTGCACTTCGCCAGGTCGCACACGAAGTGTGAGGCGGTGGAGGCCGAGCCCCCGTTGCCCATGATGTATACGGTGCCGCGGTCCAGCCAGGTCTCGTGGAGGAGATCGACCGCCCTTGCGACATCTGCGCGGTCGATGCGCTGGAGAACCTCGCGCATCTCCCGCAGGTACTCTTCGATGAACGTCCCGTGCGACATATCTCCCCCGGCCGCTAGATGTGGACCAGCACGCGGCTGCCGCAGAAGTCGAAATCAAACGGCAGCTCTCGAAGACCCTCCCGGGCCATCGCGTCGCGCACGCGACCGCGACTGCTCCCCTCGGCGTAGAAGAGCAGGAACCCTCCGCCGCCGGCGCCGATGAGCTTCCCCCCGAGCGCTCCGCACCCGACCGCGGTCTCGTAGCAGTGATCGATGAGTTTGCCGCTCATCTTGCTCGAGATCTGCTTCTTGTAGCGCCAGTGCTCGTGCATCAGCCGTCCGAATCCCGGCAGGTCCTCCCGCAACAGTGCCTGCCGGATCGCGAGCCCGATCTCCTTGATGCGGTGCAGGCTCTCAACGACCACCGGGGCGCCGTTCTTCGCGGCCTGCCCCAGTTCATGGAGGATGTCGTAGCTGTCGCGCCGGATCCCCGTGTAGAAGAGCAGCAGGTTGGCGCGCAGCTCGTTCACCACGTGTGGCGGAAGCGCCAGTCCTTCAGCGCGCACCTCACCGTCGCGGCCGATCTCCAGCGAGGTGATCCCGCCGAACGCAGCCAGGTAGGGGTCGTGCTTGCCCGCCGGCTGCTTCGCGAGCTCCATCTCGACGCGACAGGCCTCTTCTGCAAGCGCTTGCGTCGTCAGGCTCTCGTTCTTCGATGCATGGAGGGCGTTCAGCAGCGCCACCAGGAAGCTGCCGGAGGAGCCCAGGCCTGTCCCAGCCGGGATGTCCGCCATCGCCGCGATCTCGAGTCCGCTGTTGGTCCCCAATAGACGCAGGGCCTCACGCAGCAGAGGATGCTTGATCTCGTCCGGGCTCTGCACTTCCTCGGTCTTCGAGTACTTGAGCCGGATGAGCTGGTCTACGGCGGGGTGGTTCACATAAATGTAGACATACTTGTTGATGGCCGCGCTGAGGATGAAGCCTCCGTGCTGCGAGTAGTATTCGGCAAGATCGGTCCCCCCGCCGCCGAGAGGGATCCTGAGCGGAGCGCGGGCGATGATCATCGGCTCGCGTCGCCGCGGGACAGAAGCGCGTCGCTCAGAATGACGGCGGTGACGCTTCCGCTGTGATTGCCCACGGCATCGCACTCCTGGTTGTGCCCCGGAGCGGGCCTGGCGCCGTCCGTGGCGACTGCGGATCCCGGAACACGATGGCGCGCTGACACGCGCTGCAGTCGCGTGCGGGAAGAACCGACGTAGGCGGTGTATCAACAGAACGGCCAGGAGTCAATAGAAGAGGGGCGTGTGGTGATGCGACGTGGCGTGATGCGTGGAAGAGGCAGGCCTGACGTGTAGGTGAATCATATTAGAGCGACGTAGTGGATCAAGCGTACACGTAGAGCATGTGCAGCAAGAGGATGGATAGCTGACATGTGTCGTAGTGCGAGATGGCGATGTGTGAATATCACAATGGCAGGATGAACGGCCTTGACAGAGTATGATGCGATACCTAGGGTGCGAACGGTTGAGGGTGGTGGGGAAGACCGTCGGAGTGCGGTGGGCGGTGGGGCCGGTGGACCGATGGTTGATGGACTCGCAGGGACGGGAGTTGTGGCGCAGGCGTCTCGGTGCCAGGGAAGGCGCGTGACATGAGCGTGCGGAACGGATGGGGTGGTCTGGGAGCTGTGTTGCTGCTGGTTGTTGTGGTCGGGGGTGTAGGGGGGGGACAGGCGGGGGTGGCAGCGGGGGCGGAAAGGGCGGCGACGGGTCCGATCGGTCTCGACGCGGGGAAGGGCGGGAGGCCGGGGGGGGCGCCGGGGCAGGTCGGGCAGGTTCCGCCAGGCGTCGGGCTCACGCCCGAGCAGATCCGCCAGAAGTTGCGTGAAGCCGGCGTGCCCGAAGGGGCGATCGAGTCCTACGATCAGGAGCCGTCGCCGGCGGCGCCGGAGCCGGGGGAGGGCGGCGACCGGGAGGAGGACAAGAAGCGTGCGCCGCGGCCCGAGGGTGTTGGGAGTCGTGCGTTGCCCGGGCAGGAGCCGTTCGGCGCCGAGATCTTCCGCTACTCGCCGACCACGTTCGAGCCGCTGGCGTTCGGCCCGGCGGGGCCCGACTACGTCATCGGCCCGGGCGACGAGCTGGTGCTCGCGGTCTGGGGTGACGACCAGATCTCGCTCGCACTTCCCGTCAGCCGAGAGGGCCTGATCACGCTCCCGGAGGCGGGGCAAGTGCAGGTCGGTGGCCTCACGCTCGACGGTGTGCGTGCGCGCCTGCAGACCGTCCTGTCGCGCATCTATTCGGGCATGCGTACGCGCGATCGGCGCGCCACGACCTTCATGAACGTGTCTCTGGGGAAGACCCGCTCCATCCAGGTGTTCATCCTCGGTTACGTCGTCCGCCCGGGCGGATACACGGTCAGCTCCGTGTCCCGAGTGCTCAATGCGCTTTACGCGGCGGGCGGACCCTCGCGCCCGGGCTCGATGCGCGAGATCCGGGTGATGCGCGGCGGCCAGGCCGTCGCCACCGTGGATCTCTACGACCTGATCCTGCGCGGCGACACCTCGAAGGAGGTACGGCTCGAGAACGGGGACGTGATCTTCGTCCTGCCCGCCGGCAAGCGCGTGGTCTTGACGGGTCCCGTGCGCCGCCAGGGCCTGTTCGAGCTGAAGCCGGGGGAACACCTGCGCGCGCTGCTCGAGATGGCTGGTGGTCCGCTCGCCACCGCCGACCTGTCGCGCGCGCAGATCGACCGCGTGATCCCGCCAGCTCTTCGCGACAGCCTGCAGGGCCAGGACCGTATCGCGATCGACGTGCCGCTCAGCGACGTTCTGGCCCGGCCGAGGCGGGACGTGGCTCTGTCCGATGCCGATCGGATCACGGTGTTCCCGGTCGGCAATGTCCGCGTCAACACGGTCACGATTCACGGCGATGCCGTCGTGAAGCCCGGGGTCTACGAGTTCAAGCCCGGGATGCACCTCAAGGACCTCGTGCAGCGGGCCGGGGGGCTCGCGCCCGACGCGCTTCTCGACCGCGCGCAGGTGACGCGCACTGCGCCCGACCTGACGCGCAGCCTGATCCGGCTGAACCTCGGCGGGGCTCTGGCGGGCCGCGAGGGCGACAACCTCGAGCTGCAGGCGCTCGACGAGGTGACGATCGTTTCGCGCTGGGACATGCGCCAGCGCGGCCACGTCGACATCAACGGCATGGTGCGGCACCCGGGCGGCTTCGAGCTGCTCGAGGGAATGACGCTGGCCGACCTCGTGTTCGCCGCGGGCGGGCTGAGCGAGGACGCCTTCCCGCTGCGCGCCGAGATCTCGCGGGTGGACTCGCTCTCCCCGGGCGATTCAGCCCGCGCGGACACCATCTCGGTGGCGCTGCCCCGCGACCTCACGGCCCTGCCGGAAGCCGGCTCCTTCCGTCTCAGGAACCGCGACGCGGTGTTCATCCGCCGCGACCCCACGTACCGCGAGCAGCTCTACGTCACGATCTCCGGCGAGGTGCGCTTCCCCGGGATCTACGCCCTGGTGCGGCGCGACGAGCGGATCACGGATCTGGTGCGACGCGCCGGCGGGCTCACGGATCTCGCCTATCCGCGAGCGGCCGTCTTCACGCGCGCGAAGTCCGGGCGGGTCAACCTGGACCTGCCCGACGCGCTGCGGGACGAGCAGAACGGCTGCAACCTGGCGCTGGAGCCCGGCGACGAGCTACGCGTGCCCCGCTACCAGCCGACGGTCTCGGTGGAAGGCGCGGTGCGCAACCCGGGCACCACGCTTTACAGGCCCGGCGAGGGCATCGGCTACTACATCACCCAGGCGAGCGGCTTCCAGCATGACGCCGACCGGCGCGGTCTGGTCGTCGTGATGGCGAATGGAGACGTGCGCCGGCGCGCGGTGCCCGACCCGGGCAGCCGCATCGTCGTGCCCACGCGCCCCGACAGCTCGGCGAGCGAGGCCCTGAAGGAAGTCGCCAGCATGCTCAGCATCGTCGCGAGCACGGTCACCACGCTGTTCATCATCCAGAGGGCGGTGCGGTGAGCGGCGGGATCCTGCCCGGGCTGGCGAGCCGGGAGAACAGACTCGAGGCAACCGACGGGGACCCTGGCACGCCTCCGCTGGAGCGCACCCTGGGCCAGGGGGTCGCCGTGCTCTGGCAGAGGCGCAGGCTGATTGTCCGGTCAGCGCTCGCGGCCGCGGTCGCCGCTGCGCTGCTCTCGCTGGCGCTGCCGCCCACGTACGAGGCGGTGACGACCGTCATCCCCGTTCCGGAGCAGCGCTCGACGGGCGGCCTCGCGGCCACCAGTGCCCGGCTCGAGGGACTCGGCCTGCTCAGCTCTCCGGGCTCGATGCGCTTCATGATCTACCCGGACATCGCACGCAGCCGCGAGCTCCTGGAGCGCATCCTCGCCATGAGCTTCCCGGCCGGCCGGCACTCCCGGCCGGTACGGCTGGTGGACATCCTGCAGCCACGCGGTCGGGGAGCGCTGCGCCAGGAACTCGCGGTCAGGAAGCTGCGCCGTCAGGTGGACGCGGTGGTGGACCGTCGCACCGGTCTCCTGACCATCCGCGTGCGGGCGCGCGCGCCGGGGGTCGCGGCGGGCGTGGCGAATGCGCTGGTGGCGTTGCTGCAGGAGTTCAGCGTCCGGACCATGGCCGGCAACGCGACCGAGAATCGCCGTTTCATCGAGGGTCGGCTGGCCGAAACGCGTCTCGATCTCGCGCGGTCGGAGGGGGCGCTGCGCGCGTTCCGGGAGAGCAACCTGCGCATCGGCAACTCCCCGCGCCTGCAGCTGGAGCTGTCCCGCCGCGTCCGCGACACCCAGGCGCAGGAGGAGATCTTCCTGGCCCTCACCCGGCAGTACGAGCTGGCACGCCTGGACGAGCACCGGGACGTCCCGGTGCTCAACGTGCTCGATCCGGCGAGGGCCCCGGCGTCACGCTCCGCGCCACGGCGCGGCATGATGACCATGATGGGCTTCGTCCTCGGCGTCGCCCTGGGCGGAGCCGTGGCCCTTGGCCAGTCGCGGCCAGGGCCTTGAACGGGAGGTAGGCGTGGCGGTCCTTCAGACTGCGGTCGGTCGAACGGCCCTGGCGCAGGCGCGGCCGCAGCCGGCTGGCGTGCTCGGGCGCAACGGATACGCGCGCCTGGCCGACCTCGAGGACCCGTCGCTCCTGCAGACCCTCCGCGAGATGGAGATGTTCCAGGCCGAGTTCATGGCCTCCACCCGCGAGTTGTGGACCCCGGACTTCGCCTTCACCGGCGACTGCCTCTACAACTGGAGCCGGCGCTGGGAGTATCCCTACTGCCGGTTGAACCTCCCGGACGAGCGGCCATGCCGCGTGCTCGACGCCGGATCGGGAATCACCTTCTTTCCGTTCCTCCTCGCGCGGCAGGGCTTCCAGGTCGCATGCGCCGACATCGACCGCGGTCTCGTCCCGGTCTTCGAGCGCGCCGGCCACCTGACCCGAGTACCCATCGAGTTCCGCGCCTGCGGCATCGAGTCCCTCGACTGGCCGGACCGGAGCTTCGACGCGGTGGCGTGCGTGAGCGTGCTCGAGCACGTCCCGGGGCGCACCCGGGCGATGGACGAGCTCGCACGCGTGCTCGAGCCGGGCGGACGGCTCGTCATCACCTGGGACGTCAGCCTGTCGCGGGATTGCGACGTGAGGATGGAGGACGTCGCGGTCCTGCTGGCCGGTCTCCGGCGGCACTTCGACCCGCTCCATCCGCTGGACCTGCTGCGGCCGTCCGACCTGCTCACCACCGACCGGATGCGCGGGGAGGAGGCCTGGAGGCTGCCCTGGCATCTGCACCGGCGGTGGCTGCGGCGGATGCTCGGCCGGATGCTGCACGGCGACCCCTACCGCTCGATCGCGGTGATGGGCACGACCTGGGTGAAGCGAGGCTGAGAATGGTCGCGTCCCCTGCCGCTCCCGCAGCGCGCTTCGACGAGTCCGCGCGTGAAGGACTCCGTTCCGCCGCGCAGCCGGCGCACGCGCGGCTCGCGGGCCGGCTCTCGGCAAACGTGGTCTGGAACCTGGGCTCCGACCTGGCGGCGCGCGGGGCCTCGCTGTGGCTGGCATTCTTCTGCGCGCGCGTCCTGACCGTGCCGGGCTTCGGGCTGTTCGCGTTCGCGCAGGCGGCCGGCCAGTACGCGTGGCTGCCCGGCGACGCCGTGCTGAACAGCGGGTACGCCACCCGGGAGATCGCCCGCGCCCGCCACGACCCCCGCCGGACGGCATGGGACTTCTACGGCGCCCGCGTCTCCGCGGCCGTCGCGCTGACCGCCGTGTACGTGGCGGCGGTACTGGCGTTGCCGCTCCCGCCGGAGCAGCGCGGCGTGCTGCTGGCGGCCTCGCTCTTCTTCGTGAGCTACGCCCTGTTCCCGGACTGGGCCGCACGCGGACTCCAGGACTTCCGCGCGCTCGCGGCCGGCAACCTGGCGGTCGCCGCGGCGCTGGTCGTCTCGACGTCGCTGGTGCTGCGCTCGCATCCCAGCGCCCCGCTCGCCACCGCGCTGTGGGCGTCCTCGTTCGCCGCGGGCGCGCTGGTGCTCGCCCCACTGCTGGCGCGCGCGTTCCGCCTTCTCCCCGCGCACTTCGCGCCGCGCGGCTGGCTGCGACACACCCGCGGCTCCGCGGCGTTCTCGATCGGCGCCGCGCTGGCGGTGGCGATCGGGCAGGCGCCCACGCTCCTGCTCGGGATCCTCTGCCCGGCGCGCGAGGTCGGCCTCTTCGCCGCGGGCTTCAGGCTGGTGAGCACGGGGCTCGGGCTGCTCGCCGTGCTCTGGTGGCCGGTGTTTACCGTGCTCTCGACTACGGTCCCCTCGTCGCCGCCGTTCCGCGAGGTGTTTCGGGCGTTCTTCACGCTGATGCTGGGGCTCAGCCTCCCGGCGGCGCTGGCGCTCGCCGTGTTCCCGGGCGAGATCCTGCGGGCGCTGTTCGGGCCGGCGTACGGCGAAGGCGCGGGCGTGCTCGGTCTGCTCGCATGGGCGCTGCCGCTGTTCGCCGCGGTGACGGTCCTCGAGATCACGCTGCTCGCGACCGGCGGGGAGGTATCACGCGTGCGGGTTCACGCCCTCGCGCTCGCGACCCTGGTGGGCGCGATGCTGGCGGTCGGACAGCGCCACGGCGCGCTCGGCGCGGCCGCCGCGCTGCTCGCCGGGCTGGCGGTCGCACTCGCGGGATTCGCCGTCGCGCTGCGCGGCACGTTGAAAGCGGACTGGGTCGCCGGCCCGCTGACCCGGATCCTGGGCGCGAACCTCGCGGTGGGGGCCTTCTGGCTCGTCGCGCGGCGTGCCGGCATGGGCCCCGCGCTGGTCCAGGCGGCGCTCGGGATCATCGTCTATGCGACATGCGCGGTTGCGCTGGGGCTGGGGCCGGCCGGCCTGTGGCGGTCGCTGCGCGCGGACCGGCCGTCACCGCCACCGGGATCGTCGAGCTCCCTGGAGGGAATGGACCGATGCTGACCCTGTGGATGCGGCGCCTGCGGACGCTCAGGCGGCGGCTCTGGCTGGGATTCTCTCGCACGGACCTGGTTCTCGACATCGGGAGCGGCCATCGGCCGCATCCTCGCGCCGACGTGCTGTGCGACCGCTATCTCGCGGACGACCTCGAGCGCGGTGGGCCGCTCGTGGCGGACCGCCCGCTGGTCGCGGGCGATCTCACCGCGCTTCCCTTCAAGGACAAGTCGGTGGACT
>ERZ1292640.2653-Hain-H43-02um-R1-2653-length-14199-cov-4_pt1 | contig 14199 bp, 10 predicted proteins | sample MGYA00564404_ERZ1292640 | MGnify/ENA primary metagenome ERZ1292640 (study PRJEB36523, sample SAMEA6512636) | groundwater metagenome | collected 2019-01-08 | study: AquaDiva: Metagenomics assemblies of 32 groundwater samples
GCGGGCACCCGAGCCGCTCATGGCGGCGACGTAGAACTCGCTCTCCTGGCGGATCACGGCAACAGACAAGATCGCAAGACGTGATGCAAACCAGCCTAGGGCGCGGGGACCTCTCGAAGGACCGGCTTACGCTCTGCAACCGCATTTCGCAGCCCCTGGGCCGTCCAATAGTCGGGGAAGCATGGGCGATCGATGTACTTGCCGGTGCCGCGCTCAGTGCGAAGCTGGTCGTTCTCCCAGAGCACGCGACCGCGGCTCAGCGTGATCGCCGCATTGCCCGTGACACTCATCCCCTCGTAGATATTCGTGTCGACGTTCTGATGGTGCGTCTTGGCCGAGATCGTCCGCGTCTTCGCCGGGTCCCAAATGACCAGATCCGCATCGCTGCCCGGGGTCACCGCCCCCTTGCGTGGGAAAATGTTGAAGATCTTGGCCGTGTTGGTGCTCGTGATGGCGACAAACTCGCTGGGCGTGATCCGCCCCTTGCCCACGCCGTGGTGCCACAGAACGCTCATCCGATCCTCGGCCCCGCCCGTCCCGTTGGGGATCTTGCGGAAGTCGCCCAGCCCCGCCCTCTTCTGCGGCGTGCAAAAACAGCAGTGATCCGACGCCGTCGTCTGAAGCACTCCACCTTGCAACCCCTTCCACAACGCCGCCTGATGTTCTTTGGATCGAAACGGCGGACTCATCACGTGGGCCGCCGCCTTGTCCCAGTTGGTGTTGAGGTACACCGAATCGTCGATGACCAGATGCTGCGCGAGCACCTCGGCAAAGACCCGCTGCCCTTCGCCCCTGGCCCGCGCCACCGCCTCCATCGCGTCGATGCACGAAGTGTGCACGATGTAGACGGGGACGCCCAGCACCTCGGCGATGCGGATCGCTCGGTTGGCGGCTTCGCCCTCGACCTCGGGCGGACGCGAGAGCGGGTGCCCCTCGGGCCCGGTGATCCCTTTCGCGAAAACCTCCTGCTGCAGGCGGAAGACCAGCTCCCCGTTCTCGGCGTGCACGGTGCACAGCGCCCCAAGCTCCTTGGCACGCATGAAACTGGAGATCAGCGTGTCGTCGTCGACCATGATGGCGTTCTTGTACGCCATGAAGTGCTTGAAGCTGTTCACGCCGTGCTCGCGGCAGAGCGTGCCCATCTCGGCTTTGACCGACTCATCCCACCACGTCACCGCGACATGGAACGAGTAGTCGGCGGCCGCCTTTTGGGCCCACTCTCGCCACTTCTTGTACGCCCCCACGAGCGATTCCTTGGGGGCGGGAATCACAAAGTCGATGATCATCGTCGTGCCGCCCGAGGCCGCGGCACTCGTGCCGCTGAAGAAGTCCTCCGACGCGACCGTCCCCATGAACGGCAGCTCCATGTGCGTGTGCGGATCGATCCCACCGGGCATGACAAACGCCCCCGACGCGTCGATCGTGCGTGTGCCGGCGGGTGCCGCGAGGTTGTCCCCGATCGCCTGAATGGTCTCACCGACGATGAGAACGTCGGCCCGGCGCTGATGTTCGGCGGTGACGACGCTGCCGCCGCGGATGAGGATGGAGTTCACTGAAGATTCTCCTGGAGTGTGGTTCAGGTCTCGACGATCTCGCCGTACGCCTCGGGCCTGCGATCACGATAGAACTGCCACGTCGACCGCACCTGCTCGATGATCGCGAAGTCCAGGTCGGCCACCAGCAGTTCGTCCTTGTCCTCCGACGCCTGGGCGACCGTCTCGCCGCGGGGATTCACGAAGTAGCTGGTGCCGTAGAACCGACCGATGTTCCACGGCGCCTCGGTGCCCACGCGGTTGATGTTGCCCATGAAATACCCGTTGGCGACCGCGTGGGCCGGCTGCTCGATCTTCCACAGATACTGCGAGAGTCCCGCCGTCGTCGCCGACGGATTGAAAACAATCTCCGCCCCATTGAGCCCCAGGCACCTCGCCCCTTCGGGGAAGTGCCGGTCGTAGCAGATGTACACGCCCACCTTCGCGTACCGGGTCTTGAAGACCGGGTACCCACCGGTGCCGGGCTTGAAGAAGAACTTCTCGAAGAACCCGGGGTTCACCTGCGGAATGTGCTGTTTGCGGTACTTGCCCAGGTACGTGCCGTCGGCATCGATCACCGCGGCCGTGTTGTACAGCACCCCGCTCATCTCCCGCTCGTACACCGGCACGATCATGACCATCGCGAACTTCTTGGCGTACTTGGCCATGAGCTCGGTCGTCGGCCCGGGTACCTCCTCGGCCGCCGCATACCACCGCGGGTCCTGGCTCGGGCAGAAATACGGCCCGTTGAAAATCTCCTGCAGACACAGGATCTGCACGCCCTTCTTCCCCGCTTCTTCAATGAACGGGATGTGCTTGTCGACCATCGCCCTTTGAATCTCGGCGACTGGACGCTTCTCGTCGTTGAGCGGGTTGCTGCACTGGATGAGGCCGCAGCGGACAATTTTACTCATGTTGTTCACCTGTAAAGAAGGCTGGCCTCGGGTTCAGTGGGCGCCCTTCTTGGGCCGAAGGCTCGCGCCGTTGTTGACATGGTCGTTCCACGTCGCGGGCTTGAAGGAATTGTCGACCTGTTCCATCGTGATGCACCCCTGCACCGGGCACACGATCTGGCAAAGGTTGCATCCGACACACTCGGACTCGTCGACGACGGGCACACGCGTGCCGTCGACCGTCGGATGGATGCACTGGTGGGCCCCGTCGTGGCAGGCGGCCACACAAAGCTGGCACCCGATGCACTTGGACGCGTCGATCTTGGCGACCGTCTCGTAATTGAGGTCCAGGTCTCCCCAATCGCTGAACCCCGGGATCGCCTTGCCCACCATCTGGTCAACAGTCGCAAACCCGTGGGTCTGCATGTACTCATCGAGCCCCTCGATCATGTCCTCGACAACGCGGTACCCCCGGAGCATCACCTCCGTGCAAACCTGGACCGACGAAGCCCCCAGCAGAATGAACTCCACCGCATCGCGCCAGTTGCAGATGCCCCCGATGCCGCTGATGGGCAGCCCAAACTCCTTCTCGCGGGCCAATGCCGCCACCATGTGCAGCGCGATGGGCTTGACCGCCGCCCCGCAGTATCCGCCGTTGGTGCTCCGCGAGCCCACCCGCGGCTCGGGCACAAACCGGTCGATGTCGACGCCGATGATGCTCTTGATCGTGTTGATCAACGACACACCATGGGCCCCTCCGCGCCTGGCCGCCATCCCGTGCGGCACGATGTTCGACACGTTGGGCGTGAGCTTCACGAACACCGGAATGCTCGACGCCTCAACCGCCCACGACGTGATCTCCTGGTTGATCCTGGGCTCCTGCCCCACCGCCGAGCCCATGCCCCGCTCGCACATGCCGTGCGGGCAGCCGAAGTTGAGCTCGATCCCGTCGGCGCCCGTGTCGATGCTCCGCTTGATGATGTCGCGCCACTCCTCACGCGACTCGACCATGAGCGACACGATGACGGCATGCTTTGGGAACAGACGTTTGGTCTCGGCAATCTCGCGGAAGTTGATCTCCAGCGATCGATCGGTGATCAGTTCGATGTTGTTGAACCCCGCGCCCTGCACGCCCCGGATCGTCGTCGCTCCAAAGCGGCTCGACACGTTCTGGATCGGCACGCCAAGCGTCTTCCACACCGCCCCGCCCCACCCGTGCCCAAAGGCCCGCTGCACCTGCAGCCCCGAATTCGTCGGCGGCGCCGAAGCGAGCCAGAACGGGTTGGGCGAGCGGATCCCCGCACAGTTGACGCTCAGATCAGGCATGCTTTCCCCCGCTCTCTCCCACCTCGCCGGCCAAGTACGCGTGGATCGCCCCGGCCGCCGACTTCCCCTCGGCCGCCGCGTTCACGACTTCCTTGCCCCCGTTGGCGCAGTCGCCGCCCGCAAACCACCCCTTGCGCCCAGCCCCTCCATCAGCCTCCGTCACGATTCGGCCCCGGTCGACACGGATCCCCTCGAGCCCGGCGAGCATCTGTCCGAGTTTGGACTGCCCGATCGCCATCAGCGCCAGGTCCGCCTCGATGGTGAACTCCGAGCCCGCGATCGTCCGCTTGTTCTCATCCAAACTCGCGCACCGCACGCGCTCCAGCTTTCCATGCCCCTCAAACGCGATGGGAACCGCACGCCACTGCACGCGAGCACCCTGCCCCTTGGCCGCGTGCCACTCGTGCTCATACGCGGACATTCCTTCTTCACTGCCCCGGTAGAGCATCGTGACCGATTTGATCCCAAGACCCAGGGCCTCGCGGACCGCATCGACCGCCGTATTTCCCCCGCCGATCACCACACACCGGCGGACGTCTGTCATCGCAACGCGGCCCAGCTTCATCTCCTCGATCCACGCGACGGCACCGCGAACCCCTTGCAGGTCCTCGCCGGGCACACGCAGCATCGAATCGGCCCCAAGCCCCACACCCACGAACATCGCGTCGTGTCGCGTCTCCAGATCCGCCAAAGGCAGGTCATCACCCACCGAAACGCCGAGCTTCACGTCGATGCCGCCGATCGCAAGGATCCATTCAACCTCTTCGAGAGCTTTGTCGCTCCGCATCTTGTACGGCGCAACACCCGTCGCGTTCAGGCCGCCCAGCGTTGATCGCTTCTCGTAGATCGTGCACCGGTGCCCGAGCCGCCGCAGCTCGTGGGCCGCCGCCAGGCTCGCCGGACCGCCGCCGATGAGCCCCACGGACTTGCCCGTGTCGGGCCCGGCCTCAAAGAGCCGCCAACCCTTCTCAAACGCCGCATCGGTCGCGTACCGCTGGAGGCGTCCGATCTGGATCGGCGGCATCTCCTCAAGGTTGTACACGCAAGCCCCCACGCAAAGCACCTCAACAGGGCAGACGCGAGCACAGCTCATCCCCAGGATGTTGGCCTCAAAGATCGTGCGGGCCGAACCCTTGACGTTGTCGGTGCTGATTTTGCGGATGAACTGGGGGATATCGATCCGCGTCGGGCACGCCTTGATGCACGGCGCATCCGTACAAAACAGGCACCGGTTGGCCTCCACGATCGCCTGCTCGCGGGCCAGCGGCAGCTTGTAATCCGCGAAGGCCGTTTCCGATCGATTGTCCGGCAGGTGATCCGCCATCAGCCCTCCAAAGCGATTCCCAGGGAACACAGATCCGCGGGAGGATCATCCTAATCGAAATCACCCGCCAACGGGGGTGATTCTCCGCCCTCCAAGCCCTCGCCGCGGGCCCTGACATTTCCCACACAATTTATCTGCCAATGCCGCCCGCAACCGATGTTCCGCGGGCGGGTTCCATGTAGAATGCGCCCGACGACCCATCGCGGCCGTGATGGAGATTCGCATGGCAAACTCCGCTCTGAGTCCTGCCGAAACGACGCCCCTTGCCGCTGCGCGCCGAGCTCCATTGCTTGGCTCGCTGCCCTCGGGCTCACCCTTTCCGCCCCCGCGTGACAAGATGGAGCGACTCCTGCTCACCGCGGACATCCGCGTGATCCGCGCGGGCCAGGGGGCCCACGCTCGCCCCTGGGATCTGCTCCTGCACAACGAGAAGCTCTCCTCTCGCGTGAAGCGCGAGGGTCTGCTCGGCCTGGGCGACGCTTACGTCGACGGCTGGTGGGACTGTGACGCATTCGACGACTTCTTCTACCGTGCCTTTCGCGCCGATCTCCCCTCCCTGCTCCGCAACCACCCGCGCGTCTGGTTCGACTACCTCAACTACAAGCTCCGCGATCTCCAGAACCGCTCGCACGCCCGCACCAACGTCGAGAGCCACTACAACCTGGGCAACGATCTCTTCGAGGCCATGCTCGACCCATACATGCAGTACACCTGTGGCTACTGGGCGACGGCCAAGACGCTCAACCAGGCCCAGGAGGACAAGCTCGATCTCATCTGCCGAAAGCTCGGGCTCAAACCCGGCATGACCATGCTCGACCTGGGGTGCGGATGGGGCGGGCTCGCGCGGTTCGCGGCCGAGCGCTATGGCGTCAAGGTCACCGCCGTCACCCTCTCCGCCGAGCAGCTCGCCTACGCCCAGGAGAAATGCAAGGGGCTGGCCACCGAGTTCCTCCTCCGCGACTACCGCGACGCCAAGGGCACCTTCGACCGCATCACCAGCATCGGCATGTTCGAGCACGTGGGGGCCAAGCACCACGCCAGTGCCATGAAGCTCGTCTCAAGCTGCCTCGCCGACGACGGCCTGGCCCTCATCCACTTCATCGGCACGCGCGACAGCTTCCCCAATCGCACCCACTCCGAGGTCTCCTGGATCAACAAGTACATCTTCCCCGGCATCATCATCCCCAGCATCAAACAGATCGGCGCCGCCATCGACCACCTCTTCGTGCTCGAAGACTTGCACAACTTCGGCGCCCACTACGACAAGACCCTCATGGCCTGGATCGACAACTTTAAACGCGGTTGGGAGGGAGGATCACCCGGGCTCAAGGCCCGCTACGGCAATCGCTTCTATCGCATGTGGATGCACTACCTGCACTCGTGCGCCGGCGCCTTCCGCTCCCGCGACTACCAACTGTTCCAGCTCGTCCTGAGCAAGCACGGCGTGCCGGGGGGGTACGTCTCAGTTCGCTGACGCCCGATTCAAAGGCACCAGTCGCTTGGTGTTCGCACAGCAATCGAGTATGCTGGGGCCTTGACCGACGCTGGAATCCCGGGCTCAACCCCACAACCGACGCAGCCTGCGCCCGTCGACCCGGCGCTCGTCGAGTCGGTGTACAAGCAGCTGCGAGCCATCGCCCAGCGACAGATGAGCCAGGAACGCTCCGGGCACACGCTCCAGGCAACCGCGCTCGTGCACGAAGCCTGGGCCCGCGTCGCCGCATCTGCAAGCTCCACGCCGCCAGACAGAGCCGGATTCCTCTTCGCCGCCGCCCGAGCGATGCAGCAGATCCTCATCGAGCACGCCAGAGGTCGCGGACGCCTCAAGCGGGGGGGAGGACGCGAACGATCGCTCCTGAGCGTCGTCGATCTTGCGGCGGAATGCGATGAACAGGAAATCGTGGCCCTCGACGACGCCGTCCGTCGCCTTGAGGATCGGGATCCCCGCGCGGCCGCAATCGTGCGTCTTCGCTTCTACGCCGGGCTCGACATCGCCGAGACCGCCGCCACCCTGGGGATCAGCGAGCGGACGGTCAAGCGTGAGTGGCAGTTTGCACGGGCGTGGTTGTTCACGCACATTGAGAGTTTGGAAGACCCAGATGTGAAAAGCGCGGCCCCAGCGAGCGATGAGAGTTGAAGGAGCCGCACGTGGACCAGTCGTGGGAACGCACCAAGGCAATCTTCGGCGAGGCATCCGACCTCGATGGCCCTGCGAGGTCCGCGTACATCGAGGCCGCGTGCGGGCCCGATCAGGAACTCAGGCGCCGGGTCGACGGGTTGCTGGGGGCATTGGGACGGGCCGGCACATTCATGGGGGACCCAACGCACACGGAAATTCCGGCGACGGGCGACAGCCCCTTCGACGTGCGCCCCGGCTCAACCTTCGGACCCTACACAATCGTCGAGCGGATCGGAGAGGGCGGGTTTGGAACGGTGTTCGTGGCGGACCAGGCCGGACCCGTCGCCCGCCGGGTGGCGCTCAAGATCCTCAAGGCGGGAATGGACTCGCGAGAGATCCTCTCCCGCTTCGACACCGAGCGACGAACGCTGGCGATGATGGACCATCCCGGCATCGCCAGGATCGATGGGGCCGGAGTCACGCCCTCGGGCAGGCCTTACTTTGCCATGGAACTCGTCCGCGGCGTGCCGATCACCGAGTACGCCGACATTAACGCCCTCACCACCCGTGAAAGGCTCGGACTCCTTTGCCAGGTGTGCGCCGGCGTTCAGCATGCCCATCACAAGGGCGTGATCCACCGCGACCTCAAGCCGTCGAACATCCTGGTGACGCTCGTCGACGGGGTCCCAACGCCCAAGATCATCGACTTTGGCATCGCCAAGGCTTTGGGCGATTCGGGCCCGGCGGTGACGGCCTTCCACGCGATGATGGGCACGCCCGCATACATGTCGCCCGAGCAGGCCGAGCTCAGCTCCGACCAGATCGACACCCGCTCCGATATCTACTCGCTGGGTGCCGTCCTGTACGAGCTCCTGACGGGCCAGACGCCCTTTGGCGCCGAACTTCTGAGCAAGGCGGCCGGCCCCGAACTCCAGCGCCTCCTCCGCGACCACGAGCCGGGCCCCCCGTCAACCAAGGTGACCGCCGCCGCGGCCCGCTCGCGCCGGACGCAGCCGGGTGCTCTCCGCCGCGTGCTCCGGGGCGACCTCGACTGGATCGTGATGCGATGTCTGGAGAAGCGACCCTCACGCCGGTACGACTCGGCCTACGCCCTGGCCGAAGACCTGCGACGCTACCTCGCCCACGAGCCCGTCACGGCCCGCCCCCCCACCGTCGGTTACCGAGTCGCGAAGTTCGTCCGCAGAAACAGGACGTTGACCATCGCCGGTGCGGCCGTCCTGCTGACGGCCTGCGTCGGCGCTGGTTTCGCCGTGGCAGGGTTCCTGGAAGCCAGGAAGCAACGGACCGATGCCCTGGCCTCGGCCGACCGTGCGATCGAGCAGGCCGAAAAGGCAATCGCAGTACGAATGTTTCTCACGGACATGTTCCACTCCGCCGACGCCAGGCTCCCCGATGGGGACCGTGCCATCACGGTCCTGGAGGTGCTTTCCCGTGCTGCGGCCAAGCTGAATGCCGGCGCGTTTCCCGGCAAACCCGGCGTCGAGGCCGCCGTGCGACTCGCGGTCGCCCAGACCTACCGCAGCATGGGGCAACTGGAGGAGTCGCTGGCCCACGCCACCCGTGCCCGCGAACTCCTGCGAACGCTCCCGGCGACACGCGAGAGCGATTCGGACCTCAAGGAAGCCCTCAATTCCATCGCCGCGGTGCAGGCCGATCGCAAGAACTTCGCCGAAACCGAATCGGCGATCCGCGAGGCGATGGAAATCGAGACACGGGGCGCAGGGGTCGACACGCCCGACTACGCGACCCTTCTCAACAACCTCGCCGGCGCCGTCGTGGATCTTGGTCGAACTCCCGAAGCTGAGGAGCTCTATCGGCGCTCGCTCGACATCCGCGAACGCACGTTGGGCCCCACCCACCCGCTCGTTGGCGCCAGTCTCAACAATCTGGGGTACCTGCTGTACCAATCCGGACGCAAAGTGGACGGGGCGGCCGCATTCGAACGCTCGCTCGCCATCCTGCGGAGCGAAACCGGTCGGAGTCCCACCGAAATCCTCTACGCGATCAACAACACCGCGTTCGTGCTCGAGGACATCGGCAAGGCTCAGGAGGCCGCCCAACTCTTCGCCGAGGGCACCACCATGGCCCGCAAGGCCCTGGGCGACGAGCACCCGCTGCTGGCCACCATGCTCGCCAACTCCGGACGCGTCGCCAGGGGACTGGGCAAGCCGCAGCAAGCGATCGCGATGGCGCGGGAATGCCTTGCGATCCGGCGAAAGATCATGAAGCCCACCGATCCGCCGCTCTCCGACGCGCTGTACAGCCTCGGAATGGCTCTGGCCGACACCGGCGAACCGACGGAAGTGCTCGCCCTGCTCGAAGAATGCATGACCCTCCGCCGGGCGATCCTCGCCCCGGACAACCCCCGCATCGCCGCGGGACAAAAGGCCCTGGACCAAGCGCGGCTCAAGGCCGCCGCCCCGCCGGCTCCCCCATCACCCGCCCCCGACGCACCTGCAAAGTGAATTCGTGGCCCTCGCGTCGACCACCCGTCGCCTCAATGAACGAACCTGCCCGCTTCCATCCGGCCTCTGTCCAGCCGGAGGATCGAGCCCGACCGCCCTGCCCCTGGAGACGACCACGATGTCCACGCTCACCCACCCGTCCCCAATCGCCCTTCGCACGCTCGCGGCCCTCGCCGGCCTCGCAGCCGGAAGCGGCGCCCTCGCCCAGACGGCCACCTTCAACAACCCGTTGGGCGGATCGTGGATGGACTCTGGAAACTGGAATACCGGCTTCGTGCCCTCAGGGCCATCGATGGACGCGGTGCTGCCCGCCACGACCGACGGCGTCTTCCTCGGGTTCACGACTTCCATCAAGAAGGTCTCCGTCGCCACCGGTGCCCGCTTTGCGATCGAACAGACCGCCGACCTGAGCATCGAGGACGGCGGCTTGGGCGCGGCTCGAATCGACAACAACGGGACAATCGAGGTTGCTTTCGGCGGATCGATCTACGGCTCAGTTCTCCGCTTCCCGAGCTTCGGTCGCATCGCCGGCACAGGAACCATCCGACTGCTCCAGGGCAGCCTGGTCCAGTTCCCCGCGGTTGGATCGGGCGCGATCGTGGTCCACGACGTGGGACACACCATCGCGGGCGTCGGAAACATTGAGGGGCAGTTTGAGAACCGCGGCACTATCCGCGCCGACGATATCGGAACGTTTACCTTCGTCGGAAACATGACCAACAAGGGCACCCTGGAGGCGGTCCCGGGCGGAACGATGGTCCTTGACCAATGCGCGATCGTGTCGAACACATCGGGTCTTATCACCTCGAGTGGCATCGTCGGGTCCGAAGGCCTGATGTACATCGGCAGCGCCTCGGGCACACCCACGTACCTCACCCACCAGGAAATCAGCTCGATAGCGCCGGGCAGGACCACTCTCATGAACGAGTGCCAGCTTGGCTCCTGCACGATCACAGGCCTCGTCCACGTCGAGCAGGGCGCAACAGTGATCTGCACGACGGAGCTCACCAACCAAGGGCTTCTGTCGATGAACACAATCGGCGGCGCCTACCCGAGCCTTCTGAACGTCGGTTCGCACACCCTGACGGGGTTTGGCGAGGTGCTCATGAACTCCGGTTCGGAAGTGCGATTCGATTCGGGCACCTTGGACACGCAGCAAGTCGTGGGCGGCCTGGGCCTGGTCTCCGGTCCCTTCACCAACATGGGACTCGTCGACGCCTACCTCACCGACGCGACCCTGCTGGTCACGAGCCCGACAATCACCAATCACGGCGCTCTCCGCGCGAGCGGGGGCGGGCTGCTCACCTTCCTGGACACACAGATCACACAGAACGCGCCGGGCTCGCCGGGCCGGATTGCCGCCGAGGGAGGACATGTGCAGTTCATCGGGACAAATCCGGCCGTACTGGGTGGAGAGATCATGGCAACGCCCGGATCACGCGTCGAGTTTCAAGCGGAAGCACTGACCCTGGGCGACGGGGTTCGACTGAGCGGTGCATGCGATCTCATCGGCGGCTACACGATCGTCGGCAAGGGCCTCATCACCATCGACGCACCCATGACCCTCAACGCAGCCCAAACCGCCTACGCCGCGACGATCGTGTCGCACCCACAGGTGCCCACCGTCCTGGGCGGCACCGCCGACCTCATCCTCGCCGGGCTCAGCGAACTCGCCTCCGACCCTTCAGGCACCATCATCACCCAGCTCGCCGGGCGCAGAATCGTCGGCGGCGGCACCATCTCCGCCTCCTTCGTCAATCACGGCACCGTCCTCACCCAGGCCGGCCAGACGCTCCAGCTCACCGGCGGCTACCAGATCAACACCCACGCCATCACGGCGGAAGAGGGCGGCACCATCCACATCTTCAAATCCCTCGTCCAATCAAGCAGCGGTACGATCCTGGCTGCCGGCGACATCTACCTCTGGGGAAGCGCCCAAACGCCAACGGACATCGGCGGCGGCACGCTGGCCTCCACCGGAAACGGACGCTTCATTCCCATGGATTCCGTGAGCCTCAGCAGCTTGCACTCAACCGCCACCATCTCCGTTGGGAACGGCTCCAATCTCACGCTGGCTGGTGGGACGGAGCTTGACGGCCTTGTGGACCTCAACGCCGAAGGGTCCGTCTTCGGCGGCTCGCTCACATTGGATTCGAACCTCAACTTACAGCCAGGGTCGGCCGGAACGATCCGGATGGGGCCGTTCACCCAAGTGAATACGTCCGGAGCGTTCGTCGACATGGCGGCAATGACCCTCTCAGGGCGCGGAACCGTCAATGGAAGCTATCACGGGCGCGGAACGCTCGTCGTGGGCGACTTCGGCGTGGACCGCCTAGGCGATACGCGGATCACCGGCGAATACCGTCCCGAAGGCTCGCACACCTTGAAGGTCGAGATCGCCGATGACCTCGAAACCCCCCCGGTGAACGACCAGCTCCTCGTTGATGGCGACGTGATCTGCGCCGGACTTCTCGTGGTCGAGACCATCCCCGGCTTCGCGTCGCCCGCCGGAGTCGAGTTTCCCATCATCACCGGCGCAACCGTGACCGGCACCTTCTCGCAGCTCATCCTCCCCTCGATGCCCGGTGGCCTGGCGATGGAAGTTCGCTACGACGCCGACCGCGTCGTGCTCGTGGTCGTCGAGGCGATGGGCTGCCCCGCCGACTTCGATGGTGACACCACCGTCGACTTCTTCGACTACGACGCCTTCGTCGCCTGCTTCGAGGGTCAAAGCTGCCCGCCCGGCAAGACCGCCGATTTCGATGGCGACGGCAGCGCCGACTTCTTCGACTACGACGCCTTTGTCGTGGCCTTCGAAACCCCCTGCTGATCCCCACCCGACGATTCCGACAGAGCCCCCGGCGCCAGCCGGGGGTTTTTGTTGGTGGCAAGGATGATCCCGCTTCGGGTCATCCTTGCGAGGCGCCCGACGCGCACCTCGACCTGACCGACGACGGGAAAGGCGTTTAACGCAGAGGTCGCAGAGAGCGCGGAGAAACGCAGAGCGAAAGAAGTGTCAGTGCCTTGAGCACCCTTCTCCTCTCCGCGTTCCTCTGCGACCTCTGCGCCCTCTGCGTTAAGGCCATTGCCTTACAGAATCACCGGCGGCCTGAACCACTTCCCACCGGGTACGACAAAGCCGCCTTGGAAGTTCTGCACCTGCATGTCCTGGTAGGGGACATCGACGAACCCGACCGCCGCCGACAGCGGGCCGGGGAAGTCGAAGTAAAAGGTGGTGTTGTTCACAACCGTGACGCTGGTCGCGTAGACCTTGGCCCCGGCGGTGCAGTCGATGAACGCCCATGCGGGTGTGCGGACGATGCACGGCTGAGACAGCGTGACGGTAACCCGGGCGTGGCCGGAGACGGTGGTGAGGGCAACGGTGTAGTCGGTGAGGGGGCGAGGATCGGGAAGGCCCGACGTCGCCGGAGTGGGGCGCTGCTGGCCCGTGCGCTGGCGAATGGGTGAAGCGGTGATCGACATGGGCAGTTCTCCGAGAGCCGTTCTTCTCCGCAGCACGCAGCACACAGCACGCAGCACGGTCTTTGCTTCGCACACCCGCACCAGCCCGCAGCACACGAGGGAAGACGTGCTGCGTGCTGTGTGCTGCGTGCTGTGTGGCGGAACAATCCATCATCAAGCGGCAATAGGCAGGCTCACCGGTGGGCTCCACGGCCCCATCTCCCCCTTCGCGTTGGTCCAGCGGGCGAAGTACGTTGCCGTCTTGCCGCTGTCGGCGCTGATAAACGTGCTCTGGAGGGCCGGGCGTCCAACGAACGCGAGGAACGTGGCGGCGGTTGGCTCGCCCACGGGCCCCGTGGCAATGGCGCGATAGATGAGCAGCCCGGCGGAACCGACGGGCCTTGCCCGCGAGTCGCTCGCGCCCTGATCGGTCGCGATGAGGTTCTGGAGCCCCGCGCCCATCGAGCGGATGGCGAGCACCGGGTAGGTGGAGGGGGGCGGCACCGGCGTGGGCTGGGTGTCCTTGATGTGCAGGCCCAGACCGGCCTTGAATGCGTCGGAAACGGCGAGATTGGCCCGGATGGTGGCCGCGTAGCCTCGTACAAGCACGAGGGTGAGGGCCTTTTGCTGATTCTTGGCGGCGACGGTGATCTTGGTCCGCGTGGTGGGGTTGGTGGCGGCGAGGAAGGCGGTGTGCCAGGCGGTGTAGGACGTGGTGATCGCCGTGCCGTCGGCGGCGACCAGACCGTAGTTGGTGGGCGTGGCGGCGATGAGCGTCTTGAAGTTCTGGAGCCAGGATTCGAGGTCGGCGTCGCGGGATGGGATGTAACTGGACATGGTTCATTTCTCCGAGTGTGTGTTGCTCCTCGCAACATCGCGCGGAGCCCGTTTTGGATCGGCGGGCCCCATTCGCAACTTGAGGAGTGCTCTTACATTATTTTCCAGAGCACGCCACCGCCCGACGCCGCCTTGGCGTCATTATCATGCCTTGGAGCCCGGAGGGCTCATCGTCAATACCCGGGGACGCGGCCCCCGGCGGGCCGTCGTTCACGCATTG
>ERZ1292640.2654-Hain-H43-02um-R1-2654-length-14198-cov-7_pt1 | contig 14198 bp, 15 predicted proteins | sample MGYA00564404_ERZ1292640 | MGnify/ENA primary metagenome ERZ1292640 (study PRJEB36523, sample SAMEA6512636) | groundwater metagenome | collected 2019-01-08 | study: AquaDiva: Metagenomics assemblies of 32 groundwater samples
TGCATGCTGCAGGTGGGCGATCAGCAGGCGCCGGTTGGGCAGGCCGGTCAGCGCATCGTAGAAGGCCAGTTGGCGGATCTGCGCCTCGGCCTGCTTGCGCTCGCTGAGGTCCACCGCGGTACAGGCCAGCTGGGCCGGTTGGCCGGCGACGTCACGCAACAGGATGCCGCTGACCAGCATGGAAAACTCGCGGCCGTCACGCGCCCGGTGCCACAGTTCGCACGCCTCGCGGCCCTGGCCCTCGCGCACGCTGCGCCAGAAGGCCTCGGCCTCGGCACGCCGGGCGGGTCCGTAGAGCTCAAGAAAGCGCTGGCCCAGCAGTTCTTCAGGCCGCTGGCCCAGCAGCTCGGCGCAGCGCGCATTGACATAGTCGAGCGTTCCATCCGTGTTGGCAATCCAGGCGGCAAACGTGGCGTGGTCAAAGATGGTCTTGAAGCGGCTCACGGCTTCATTGGCCGCCTGCAGGTGTTGGGTGCGCGCCGCCACCTGCCGCCGCAGCACCAGCGCCAGCCCCACGACCAGCAGCAGCAAGCCCAGCACCCCAGCCAGCCCCCACCAGAAACGGCGCGGCACCGCAGCCTGCGGCACGTCCGCCGCCCAGCGCTTCATGACGGCAAAGTAGATCGACTGCGGCCGGTTCTGCCAGTCCTGCAGATGCCGCTCGATGAGAATGAGCAGGTCGGCATTGCGACCCTGGGCCGTGGCGAAGAACAGACGCGCCGGCTGGAACACGATGGTGGTTTCCACCAGCCCGTAACGCGGTGCATGCACGTTGCCGAAGAAATGGTTGGCAATGACGGCATCCGCCTGGCGCTGCTCGACCAGCCGGAAGGCTTCGTCGAGCGTGGCCACCGGCAGCAGTTTCGGCCGGACGCCGAAACTGGCCGTCAGTTCGGTGAACAGGCCGGCCTGGAAGGAGCCCTGCAGCAGGGCGACTCGCCGATCGGCCAGGTCAAAAACGGAGGCAATCGGCACATCGCGGTGGCGGTAGAGCTGCGACCAGCTGTGCAGGGCCGGCGTGCGGTGAAAGTCGAACTTCTCGTCACGCTCCGGGCTGTAGGCCACATCGGGCATGAGGTCGATGCGGCCGGCCTGCAGCGCATCGAGACAGCCCTGCCACTCGCAGGGCACGAAGTGCAGCGTCCAGCCTTCCTGGCGCGCCATCTCCTGCAGCAGCTCGACCAGAATGCCGGCCGGCTGGCCGGCCTCATCCAGAAAGATCTTGGGCTCGTTGGCATAGAGGCCGACGCGCACGTCCCGCGCCTGCGCCAGCGCGGCACCGCACAACAGGATACCGGCCGCCAGCCAGCGCCGCCAAGGTCTGCATGAACCCAAATCCGACTCCGCTCATATTTTTAGAGGTCGAGTCGGATGTTAGTTCATTCCCTACTCCACGCGGCCGATGCGCTGCACCAGCGCGGTCATGCTGCGCGCATCGGCCTGCACGAAGCGCTCGAACTCGGGCGCATCCTGGTACTGGAAGGACGTACCGGCCGCGGCCAGCGCCTGTTTGGCGCGCGCGTCTTCGGACGCCGCCTTCGCGGCCTGGCGCAGCCGGGCCACCACGGCGTCCGGTGTGCCAGCCGGCACGAACAGGCCGGCCCACTGCGAATAGCTGATCGGCACGCCCAGCTCCTTGAAGCTCGGCACCTCGGGCAGCGCGGCCAGCCGGCCCTCGCCCCAGTGCGCCAGCACCCGCAGCTTGCCGGCACGCACGTGCTGCATCACGCTCGACGGGCCGGTGGCCAAGGCATCGACCTGGCCGCCCAGCAGGGCCAGCACGGCAGGGCCGGCGCCGGTGTAGGGCACGTGCAGCATGAAACTGCTGGTCGCGACCTTGAGCTGCTCCATCGGCACATGCATGGTGCCGTAGTTGCCCGAAGAGCCGAAGGTGATGGCACCGGGTTTGGCTTTCACCGCCGCCATGAAGTCCTTGTAGGTCTTCCACGGGCTGTCGGCCCGCACCACCAGCGCGGTCGGGTCGGCGGTGAAACGCGCCACCGGCTTGAGCTGGTCGAGCGTGAACATGGGGGCGCGCTTGAGCACCTTGTCGGCCTCGGGCAGCACCACGATGGAGGACAGCGCCATCAGCAGGCTGTAGCCATCGGCGCGGGACTTGGCCACCTGCGCCATGCCGATGCCGCCGCCGGCACCGCCCTTGTTCTCCACGATCACCGACTGCTTGAGCGCACGGCCCATGGCTTCGGCCACCGGCCGGCCCACGGTGTCGGCCACGCCGCCGGGCGGGAACGGCACCAGCATGCTGATGGGCTTGTTCGGGTAGTCGTCCTGCGCCAGCACAGGCAGGCCGACGGCCGCCAGCGCAGCCGCGCTCAGTTGCAGGAATTCACGGCGTTGGGTCATGGTTGTCTCCTCGGGTTGTTGTTCAGGGGCACCGGTCGCGCGCCGGTGTCAGATCTCTTCAACAGGATTGTTGAGTTCGCCCAGGCCGGAAATGGCCACACGCACCACGTCACCGTGGCGCAGGAACTTCGGCGGGTTGAAGCCGACACCGACACCGACCGAGGTACCGGTGAGAATCACATCACCGGGCAGCAGCGTCATGGCGGCGGACATGGTCTCGATCAGGGTCGGCACGTCGAAGATCAGTTGCGAGATGTGGGCGTTCTGGCGCTGCTCGCCGTTGACCCAGGTCTGCATGCGCATGTCGGTGGGCGCTTCGTCGGTGGTGGTGATCCAGGGGCCCATGGGGCAGAAGCCGTCGAGCGACTTGCCGAGGAACCACTGGGCGTGGTTCTTCTGCAGGTCGCGCGCGGTGACGTCGTTGGTGGCGACAAAACCCCAGACCTGCTTCATGGCGTCGGCCTTGCTGACGTTGCGGCAGGTCGTGCCGATCACCACACCGATCTCGCCCTCGTAGTCCACCGAGGTGGTGTGCTTGGGGTTGAAGCGGATCGGGTCGGTCGGGCCGTTGAGCGTGAGCGTGGCCTTGGTGAAGATCTGCGGGTACTGCGGAATGGCCGAGGCCGCGCCGCTGGTGGCATTGAAGCCGCTCTTGTCGAACTCGAGTGCGTGCTCGTGGTAGTTCTTGCCGACGGCAAACGGGTTGCGCAGGAAGGCGGAGAGCGGCGCCAGGAACCTGACCTGCGCCATCGGCACGCGCTCGGTGACGCTGGCCTGCAACTGCACGGCGCTCACACCCTGCTCGATCACGGCCAGCACCGGGTTGGGGTGGCTGGCCAGCGCACCGCCGACCAGGGCGACTTCCTGCTTGGCTTCATCCACCAGGGCCAGGTGCACCCGGCCGGCTTTTTCCACACGTGCGATCTTCATGCGAACTCCTGAAAAAGAAAACTGCAAACCCACATTGGTTGCAATTGGTTTATCTTGGTGAAAATTATAGACACCTCGATATCACTCTGTCACGGTGGAAAATACGTAGTTCGTTTTGTAAATTGGTTTGATTTGGTCCGATAATTTGCTACCATTGCCCATCCAAGCCACCGCCCTGCCCACCATGGACTCGTCTGCCCTGCTGCGTGAAAACATCCTCGACAAGCTGAAGTCCGGCACCTGGCGTGCCGGCCACCGCATTCCGACCGAGCGCGCCCTGTGCGAGCAGTTCGGCATGGGGCGCTCGGCCGTGCGCCGCGTGCTGGCGCAGCTCAAGGACGCCGGCCTGATCTCGCAGACGGTGGGCAGCGGCACCTACGTCACCGAGCAGGCGCCCAGCCTGCTGCCGGCCCTGGCCGGCAGCGCACCGCTGGCCAGCACCAGCCCGGCCGAGCTGATGGAGGCGCGCATGGCGCTGGAGCCGGCCATCGTGGAGATGGTGGTGCGCAACGCCACGCCGGCCGACTTCGCCCGCATGGAACAGTGCTGCACCCAGGCCGAGCAGGCCGGCACGCTCGACGAGTTCGAGCACTGGGACGGTTTGCTGCACGAGGTGATTGCGGAAGCGGCGCACAACAGCTTCATCGACACCGTGTTCCGCCTGATGAACCAGGCGCGCGCCCAGGGCGAATGGGGCATGCTCAAGCGCAAGAGCGTCACGCCCGAACGGCGCGCCGCCTACCAGCGCGAGCACCGCGCACTGGTGGCCGCGCTGCGCGAGCGCGACCTGGCCACGGCGCTGGCGCACACGCGCGAGCACCTGCTGCACGTGCGGCGCAACCTGCTGGGCTTCTGAGCAGCCTCAGGCCAGCCAGGCTTTGAGTTGCGCCGCATCCGGCGGACCGATGACGCGTTGCGTGCGGCCCTGGCGGTCCAGCAGCACCACATAGGGCGTGATGTTGCGCCACTTCGGATCGACCGCCTGGCGGATCTCGGGCTCGAAGCCGTTGAAGGCATACAGGCGCGTGACGCCGGTGTAGTGGTGCGCATGGGCCAGGGCGCGCGCGCCTTGCGCGTCCATCACCACCGCCGCCAACGCCACCGGCCGGCGCGCCGCGCTGATCCTGGCGTGCAACAACTCGAACACCTCAGGGCAGGTGCTGCAGTAGGTGGTGGTGAAGACGTAGGCCGCCGGCCGCGGTCCCTCGCGCAACAGCTGCGCCCAGACGGCGGCATCGAAATCCGCTACTGATTTGATAGCTGCCGGCGCATGATGGTCATGCGCCAGGGCCCGATTTGACATCAAGATCCCGGGCAGCGCCAAGGCCGCCGCCAGCACGCTGCGGCGACGGTGCAATTCAGAAATGCAGTTCATGGACTTGGACCTCCTTCATCGTTCGCCACACCACCACCATGCGCTCGCCCCGCTGCGCCAGGCGCGGGTGGTCGTTGTCGCCATTGACCTGCCCCAGCGTGACGAGGCGGAACTGCTGCCCGCCATCGCTGGACAACCAGGCCTTGAGGGTGCTGTGCGCACCCTCGACGCTGCGCCAGACCAGCGCCACGCGCTGCGCCCAGGCCAGCACGTCGGCATGTTCGGCGCCCTCGTCCGGCAGCATGCGCACGCTGTCCAGGCGCGGACTGCCGTCGGCATTCAGGCGGGCATAACGCACCGCGGCGACGTCGTCATCACCCTGGCGGCGGATGCCGAACCAGACGGCATGAAAACCGCCGTCGGCGGCCAGCGCCAGACCCGGGCCGTGGTGCGGGCAGGCATCGACCTGCCAGCCGTCGAAGCTGGCACGCACCACCCCGGCCGCCGAATCGTCGGCGAGGACCGCAAAGGCATGGTCGCGCACATTGGGCTCGAACACATGGCGCCACAGCGCGCGCAACCGGCCGTCGGCACCGAGTGCCAGCGCAATGCGGCAGCATTCGCAGGAATGGTCGGCCACTTTGATATCCGGCCCGAAGGTGGCGCCGCCATCACGCGAGGCATTGCGGTAGATCGCCGCGCCGCGGTAGCTTGATTTCTTGCCCACCTTGGGTGCCAGCACCTGGTCGCGCTTGTCGATCCACACCGTGTGCAGCACGCCCTGCGCATCGAAGGCGATGGACTCGAAACGGTGCGTGATCGGCTGCCGGTCGGCATGCACGGTGAACGGGGCCGAGAAGGTCTGCCCCCCATCGCTGGAACGCAGCATGCGGATCATGCCGGTGTAGGGCTGGGCCAGCGGCTGCGTGTAGCTGATGACCACCTGCCCCTGCGGCCCGAAGGCCAGCTTGGGCCGGTTCTCGCCGTCGGCGGAGATGGCATCGCCCGCGGTGTCGAGCAGACGCGGCGCGCTCCAGCGTTGCAGTTCGTGCGCCGGCGCCGTCTGCACGAACAAGCGGTTCTGGGTGTCGAGCCCGGCCAGCCACAGCCGGCCATCGGGCGCCCACGCCACGCCGCTGGCCAGCTGGGCCCGCGCCGTGCGATGCGGCATGTGCGCGGGCTGCGCACCGGCCCCGCTCAAGACCAGCAGCAGGCCCGCCAGGGCCAGGGTCTGTTTCATGAACGCTCGCATGGCCATCCTCCTCGTCTTGCCGGCAAGTGCGGACTGCTTCACCATGTCACATCCAGCCCGACGTAAAGGGCACGCGGCAAGGCCGGCGCGTACACCGGCGTGTTGGAGGACACCGAGGCGCTGTCGGCGTAGCGCCGGTCGGTCAGGTTCATGAGCCGGACAAAGGCGCTGGCGTCCTTGCCGACCGATTGGCTCAAGCGCAGGTTGAACACGTCATGCCCCGGGTATTTGCCGTAGGTCGGCGAATTGCTGGCCTCCAGCCAGTACTCGCCCAGGCTCAGCCATTCGAGCTGCGCCTGGGTGCCGGGACGGGGCGTCCAGGTCACGCGGGTGTTGGCCATCACGTTCGGTGCGGTTTCCATGTCCTTGCCGGAGTAGTCGGCCGTGGCCGTCACCCACTCCACATAACGGTGGGTGGCATAGGACAGGGCGGTGTCGAAACGCCACTGGCGATTCAAGGCCTTGCCCAGCGCCAGCTCGATGCCCTTGTGCTCGGTCTTGCCGGCGTTCACGCTGGTGCTGATGTTGGTGGTCAGGTCGCGCTGGCTCACCAGGTCGTCCAGCTTGATCAGCTGGTAGGCCGCCAGGTCGAAGGACCAGCCGTCGACCGCGCCGCGCCAGCCGACCTCGAACTGCCGGGCCTTGATCGGCTTGAGCGCCAGCGCCAGTTCGGCCTTGCCGAGCGCATTGGCCTGGGTGTCGCTGCCGGCACGGAACAGCTGGCTCTCCGACGGCGCGCGAAAGCCGTGGTTGTAGGAGGCGTACAGGCTGCTGCGGGGGCTCAAGGCCAGGGTGGCGCCGAGCTTGGGGCTCCAGTTGGTGAAATTGACCGAGGCGGACTGGACCTGGCCGTAGTAGCGCGAACTCGTGCCGGCACGCGTGGTGGTGGCCGCGATGTTGTTCGACATGTCGTAGCCGATGTTGTCAAAGCGCAGCCCGGCCGTCACGCGCAGGGCCTGGGTGGGCGAGAGTTCGCCCTGCACATAGGGCGAGGCGCTCTTGAACGTCACGTCGTAGTCGTAGATGCGGTTGCCGAAGGCATAGGCGTAGTAGTTACGGTCGGCCCCGCTGCCGGTGGTGGAGACCGTCAGGCTGTCTTCGCTGCGCTTGCCCGGGCTGCGCTCGACGTCCAGGCCGATGATCAGGCGCGGCTTGAGAGCGCCCTCGAAATCCTGCCGCCACTTCGCCATCACACCGAGCGAAAAGACATTGGTTTTTTCCACGCGCGGGTCGGAACTGAGGTTGTAGGAGCCGTTGAGGTCCATGGCATTGCTGCGCAGGTAGGGCGTGATGCTCAGCAATGAATCGCCGGTCTCGCGCTCGTACTGCGTCGACAGGCGCAGCGCATCAACCTTGCGCCAGGCGATCGAAAAATTGTTTTTCGTCGGGTTGTCGATGTAGTCGCGGTAGGTCAGCGCCGAGTTGGCGCCGGTCTGCTGGTCGATCTTGGTGTAACCCAGCAGGGTCTTCAACACGGCGCCCTGGCCCAGCTCCTGGTCGCTGCGGACATTGACGCTCTGGCGGTCGTAGGCGGTCTTGTTGCGCCAGCCGTCGGTGTGGGTCAGGTTGGCGCTGACGCGCAGCGCGCCATCGCGCACGCCGGTCGTGCCGTCGAGCAGCAGGCGCTGCCAGCCGAAGGTGCCGAGCTCGCCGGTGGCCGACACCGCCGGCGTGGCCGACGGCACCCGGGACAGGATGTTGACGATGCCGCCGATGGCATCCGAGCCATACAGGGCCGAGCCCGGGCCTTTGACGACCTCGATGCCACCGGCCTGCGCGATGTTGGTCTCGTACAGGGCGTTGTGGTTGAAGAAGCCGGTGGCGCGGATCGGGATGCCGTCCTCCAGGTACAGGTAGACCGGGTTGGTGCTGAAGGGCTGGCGGATGGCCGTGGTGTGGCCCTCGCCGTTGGTCACGGCCACCGCCGCGCCGGGCACCTGGCTGATGATCTGCTGCGGATGCATCGGCCCGGTCTGCCGGATGGCCTCCTGGCTGATGACGCCCACCGAGGCGGGCGACTGCATGAGCTGGGTCTGTTCCCGGCTGCCGGTGACGGTCACCGTGTTCAGCACGGACGGTTCGACGACGGCCTGGCCGTCTGGCGCGTCAACGGCCGGCGAGGTTTGGGCCAGCACGGGGACGGCCAATGGAAAGGCCAGGGCACAGGCCAGGGCGAGGCGGTTATTGTTCAAGTTGGACTCCGGAAGCATCAGGTCATGCGCGCAGCCGCCCCCGGCAAAGGAGCGCTGCACACCAGGGAAGAAGCGTTCAGGAGCGGGTGGGCGGCCCCCGTGGCAAGGCCAGCGTGAGCGGGACGGAGCGGAAGAAAAGTGCCTGCGCATCCGGTGGGGCAAAACCAGATTCCGCATTGAAGAAGTGCATAGAAGCCGCGGGTGGCGGCCCCAGCCGATCAGCGATGGGCAGGCAAAACGGGCAATGGTTCAGATCCGGGACGGACGCCGGCCCGGCGGGGGCGTCCGTCAAAAGGGGGGCGGCGCCCAGGTCGGACGCCACGGCAGAGGAAACCGGCTCGGCCGGCACCCAGCGGGTGCCGCTGCCGGTGCACACCACCTGCATGAACGGCGCCTCCGTCCGGGCCAGCGCCAGGGCATGCGACACCGTGGGCGCAAGCGCACCCAGCAGCATCGCGGCCAGCGCGATCCAGACAGTCCAGCGGCGTGTGCGCAGGCGGTGCAGGCAGTTCATGGCAAAGGCCGGTGCCTCAGTAGTGCCGTGCCGGTCAATGCTTCATCGCGCCATGGCCGCCCTGGCTCATGTCCTTCTGTGCTGCGGCATTGAGCGGACGCGCCGGCACCTTGAGCTCCAGCGTCTGGCGCTTGCCGTCGCGCTCTTCGACCACCAGGGTCAGCGGCACCATGTCGCCGTCCTTGACCTGGCCCTTGAGGTCCAGCAGCATGACGTGGTAGCCGCCGGGCTTGAGCTCGACCGCCTTGCCGGCCGGCAGCTCCAGGCCGGGAACGGCACGCATCTTCATGACCTGGTCGACCATGGCCATTTCGTGGATTTCCACCACACCGGCCACCGGCGACCTGGCTTCCACCAGCCTGGCATCCTTGGCCGACACCAGTTGCATGAAGGCGCCGGTGGCCTTCTGCTGCGGCACGGTGGCGCGCACCCAGGCGTCCTTGACGTTGACCTGGGCCTGAGCGGCAACCGCCATCACGAGGGCGGCGAGGGAGAGAGTGATACGTTTCATGGAAAGCTCCTTGGTTGAAAAAAAATAGGTGGGTATCCGGGCAACGCGCTCACCAGCTCAGCGCCCGCGTGTTGGCCTGGAACAGGGCTTCGCCCGACAGCTTGCGGTTGCTGACCTGCAGCCCCGGCAACAGGTCGATCTCGCTCACGCCATGGTGCTTCATGCAAGTCGGGCACACCAGCACGACGGCACCCTGTTTCATCAGTTCGTCGAGCATCTTCTGCTGCGCGGCGTACTTGGCGGCGTGGGTCTTGGCACCCAGCAGCACACCCTTGTCGTTGAGGAAGATCGTCAACGGGTGGCCGTTCTCATGCTGGTGCAGGCCGAAGGTCAGGCCCATGCCGGCGCGCTGCGGCTCGTCGGTGGTCAGGTTGATGAAAAGCGGGTCGGTGTCGCCCGCCCAGGCCGGCACAGCCAGGCTGCCGACGAGGAGGGCCAGGGTCAGAAAAATGCGTTGGATGAATTTCATGATGCGTTTACAGGAATAAGGGTCCATAAGAAGGAAGATCGGCTTGTCACGTGCCTTGCAGCAGCAGGCGCAGGTCGTGGGCGTAGTCCTGTGCGCTCTGTTCGTGGCGCAGCGCCAGGCGCAGCCGGCCCTGCGGGTCGAAGACGTACGACAGGGTCGAGTGGTCCATGGTGTAGGAGCCGCCGGTGGGCACTTTCTTGTAGAAGACCTTGAATTCGGCGGCCGTCTCGCGGGTGCGCTGGGCGTCGCCGTACAGGCCGAGAAAGCTCGGATCGAAAGCGGCGGTGTAGGGGCGGATGACCTCGGGCGTATCGCGTTCGGGGTCGATGGTGACGAAGATCACCTGCAGGCGCTCGCCCTCGGCCCCCAGCAACTGCCGGACTTCGGCCGCACGGCTCAGCGCCGTGGGGCAGACGTCGGGGCACTGGGTGAAGCCGAAGTACAGCAGCACCACCTTGCCCTTGAAATCCGACAGGCTGCGCTCGCGGCCGTCAGCGTCGAGCAGATGGAAGTCACGCCCATAGCTGGCGCCCGTCAGATCCAGCCCACGAAAATGCGACAGGCCAGGGGCATCGTCGCCGCGCTGGCAGCCGGATGCCAGCACCAGCAGCACGACGGCCGCCAGTGCACGGACCCAGGCCCGAAAAGGGAAAGCCATACCTTCTCCCGAAACACCAAACAAATCAGCCGTCGGCCCTTATGAAACGGGCGTCAAGCGCTATGGTTTTGATAGTTCAGGAGAAAGAGGGAGGCCCGCGGGCGGGCAGCGGCGCGGCGGTGCGGCCGGCGATGTGCGCCGCCGCAATGGGCTGCAGGGCATGTGCCAGCGGCTGTTGCGGCTCGACCTGCAGGCGCACCACCGGCGGCGGTGCGCTGCTGATCATGCACAGCGGACAGTCCAGCGTGTGGCCGGAAGGGGCGGGTACGCCATCGTCCGTCTGCACCAGCTTGACGACGCCGGCGCCGGAGCAGATCAGCGCCATGGCCTGCGGCTTGACGATGGGCGAAGCGATCGCCACCCCGATGGACAGCGCGAACCACACCAGCACGAAGCGTGCAAGGAAATGGGCGCGGCGCAGGGTCTGCATAGGTTTGATTATGACAGCCCGATACCGCCGTTGAGTTCCACGGGCGCATTGCGCATGAAATGACCCATGCCAGGAACGCCGTGGAACCGGCTTCGCCGGTCCACTGGCGTTGCCCCCTGCAAGGGGGGTGGAGAAGCGACACGCAGTGCGCGGAGCCTGGGGGTGTTCAAAACTTCGGCGCGCGCTTGTCGCGCAGCGAGGCCAGGCCCTCGCGCACATCGGGGCCGCCAAAGCCCATGAATTCGAGCGCCAGCGAGGTGTCGAAGGACGGGCCGGCCTGGCGCAGCCAGTTGTTGAGCGCGTACTTGGTCCAGCGGATCGCACTCTGGCTGCCGCTGGCCAGCCGGTCGGCCACGTCATAGGCCTTGGGCAGCAACTCCGACTCCTCCACCGCCAGCGACACCAGACCGATGCGCTCGGCCTCTTCGCCGCTGACGGGTTCGCACAGCATCAGGTAGTACTTGGCCTTGGCCATGCCGCACAGCAGCGGCCAGATGATGGCCGCATGGTCGCCGGCGGCCACGCCCAGGCGGGTGTGGCCGTCGACGATCTTGGCACCGCGGCTGGCGATCGAGATGTCGGCCAGCAGGCCGGCCACCAGGCCGGCGCCGACCGCCGGGCCGTGCATGGCGCTGACGATCGGCTTGTCGCAGTTGATGACGTTGTAGACCAGGTCGCGCGCTTCCTTCCAGACACGGCTGCGCACGGCGAAGTCCTGCGCCATGTCCTGCACCAGGCCCAGGTCGCCGCCGCCGGAAAAGCCCTGCCCCTCGCCGCGCAGCACGGCGCAGCGCACGCTGTCGTCGGCGCTGACATCGCGCCAGATCTCGGTCAACTCGCGGTGACCCTGATGGTCGGCAGTCGGCAGCTTGCCGTTGAGCGCCTTCATCTGGATGTCGAGCACGGCCCCGTTGTCGCCGCGGCGCGTGATGTTCAAGGTCTGGTAGCGGCTGTAGTCCATGCCGGTGTCTCCTGTGTTCTACTGTGTAACGAGATGCCTGGGCCTGATTCTGACGGCTTTTCACATCCGTTCGCCCCGCACCAGTCTTGACTTGTGTCAAAGACGACCGCACAGTGGACGCGCATGATGGATTCATTCGCCACGGAGATTTTCATGAGTACACAACTGACCGCCCCTTTCAAGAAGCAGCTGCAGGAGCAGCGCACCAGCCTGCTGGCCCAGATCGCCAGCCTGCGTGGCGGCACGATCGGGCGCGCCGAGGCCTCGGCCGATCATTTCGGCGGCCAGCCCGAAGATCCCCGCGCCCAGATGGATACCGAACGCGAACTCGAATTCGCGCTCGATGCGCGCGAGAGCGCCGAGCTTGACGCCATCGACGCCGCGCTCAAGCGCATTGAAGCCGGCACCTATGGCGTATGCACCGACTGCGGCGTGGACATCCCGGCCGCCCGGCTGCATGCCGCGCCCGAGACAGCGCGCTGCATCGACTGCCAGGACAAGTTCGAGCACCAGCACAGCAGGGCCAGCGGCGCCTGAAACACCCTCATTTAACCCACAACCGATTCATTGATCAGGAGACACCCATGTCCACTTACCACGCCATCGTCTGGCTCGACCGTTCCGAAGCCCACGTCATCCTGTTCGACCGCGAACACGTCGAAGCCGAGCGCATCAAGTCACGCAGCCATCACAAGGCCACCGGCGGCCACGTCGGCTCGCACCAGGGCATGCACGGCCGTGGCGACAGCGCCAGCGGCCACCATTCGGCGCAGGGCGGCCATGCCTCGCACGACGAAGACTTCTACCACTCGGTGGCCGAGGCGCTCAAGGGCGTGCACGAGATCCTGGTGGCCGGCCCGGCCCAGGCCAAGGACGAGTTCCGCGCCCACTGCCAGCGCCACGACAAGGCCATCGACAAAGCCATCGTTGACGTCATCAGCAGCGACCACCCGAGCGACGCGCAACTGGTGGCGATGGCGAAACAGTATTTCCTCAAACACGACAAAATGAATGGTCAGGCCTGAACTGTTGGCTTGACGAAAAAAGGGCGGCCATGGGCCGCCCTTTTTCATGAGACTGATGCCTTACGTCGTCAGCGGCACGATCTGCTGCTCGATGGCACCAAACATCGACTGGCCGTCGCGTCCCTTCATCTCGATGCGAATGGTGTCACCGAACTTCATGTAGTCGGTCGCGGGCTTGCCGTCCTGGATGGTTTCGATGGCACGCTTCTCGGCAATGCAGCTGTAACCCTTGGTCCACTCCTTCTTGCCCTTGACCTCGGTGGCGCGGTTGCTCACCGTGCCCGAGCCGACGATGCTGCCGGCACGCACATTGCGCGTCTTGCAGATGTGGGCGATGAGCTGGCCGAAGTGGAAGGTCATCTCCTCGCCGGCGTCGCACATGCCCACCGTGCGGCCGTTCCAGACGCTCTGGATGGTCAGGCCCAGGCGGCCCTGGTCCCAGGCATCGCCGAATTCATCCAGTGTGACCGCCACCGGGCTGAAGGCGGTGGCCGGCTTGCTCTGGAAGAAGCCGAAGCCCTTGGCCAGCTCGTCCGGGATCAGATGGCGCAGGCTGACGTCGTTGGCCAGCATCACCAGGCGGATGCCGTCCAGCGCCTGCTCCGGCGTGCTGCCCATCGGCACGTCGCCGGTGACGACGGCGATCTCGGCCTCGAAGTCGATGCCGTGCGCTTCGCTGACGCACACCACGTCGTCGCGCGGCCCCAGGAAGTCGTCGCTGCCGCCCTGGTACATCAGCGGCTCGGTGTAGTAGTTGGCCGGCACTTCCGAGTTGCGCGCCAGCCGCACCAGCTCCACGTGGTTGATGTAGGCCGAGCCGTCGGCCCACTGGTAGGCGCGCGGCAGCGGCGCCATGCACATCTGCGGGTCGAAGGGGAAGGCGTGGCGCGCCTTGCCCTGGTTGAGCGCGTCATACAGGTCCTGCAGCTGCGGCGAGAGGAAGTTCCAGTCGTCCAGCACCTGCTGCAGATGGTTGGCAATGCCGGTCGCATAATGCGCGGTGCTCAGATCGCGCGAAACGACCACCAACTGTCCGTCACGGGAGCCGTCTTTGTAGGTGGCAAGCTTCATGGGAAGAAAAATCTCTGATTGCGTATTGCTAAACTCGTTGACCAAAACGGAACGAGCCACGCTTGATTAGATCATGGAGAAGACACGCGCAGGCATCCAGTCCGTCGAAGTCGGTTTTACCCTGCTCGACGCACTGGCACGTGCCCCCGGCCCGCTGATGCTGCGCGACCTGGCCGCCGCTGCCGGCATGAGTGCCGCCAAGGCGCACCGTTACTTGGTGAGCTTCCAGCGCCTGGGGCTGGTCAGCCAGGACGGCAGCACGCGCTACGACCTCGGGCCGGCCGCGCTCAAGCTGGGCCTGGCTGCCATCACGCGGCTGGATGCCATCAAGCTGGCGCGCGAACGCATGCCGGCGCTGATGGAGCGCATCGGCCACACGCTGGCACTGGCGGTCTGGGGCAACTTCGGGCCGACCATCGTGCACTGGGAAGAGTCGCCGCAATCGGTCACCGTCAACCTGCGCCTGGGCGACGTCATGCCGCTGCTGTCGTCCGCCACCGGGCGCT
>ERZ1292640.2655-Hain-H43-02um-R1-2655-length-14195-cov-6_pt1 | contig 14195 bp, 16 predicted proteins | sample MGYA00564404_ERZ1292640 | MGnify/ENA primary metagenome ERZ1292640 (study PRJEB36523, sample SAMEA6512636) | groundwater metagenome | collected 2019-01-08 | study: AquaDiva: Metagenomics assemblies of 32 groundwater samples
ATTCCTCGTTCCTCATTCCTCGTTCCTCATTCCTCGTTCCTCATTCCTCGTTCCTACTCGTTCCTCATTCCTCGCTCCTCGTTCCTTCCCGCGCCAGTCTCTCAAAGATCGGCCTCAGCCTCGCTGCGGTCTGCGGCAGTTCCTCGGGCAGCACGCGCGTGTTCCCCACGACCGACATGTAGTTCGTGTCGCCGTTCCAGCGCGGCACGACGTGCACGTGAAGGTGGTCGAGGATGCCGGCGCCGGCCGGGCGGCCGAGGTTGATGCCGACGTTGAGTCCCTGCGGCTTGTACGTCTCGGTCAGCGCGATTTCCGCCAGGCGCGTCAGCTCCATCATCTCGGTGAGCTCGACCGGCGTCGCCGCCGCGAGCGTCGCGAAGTGCCGCTTGGGCACCACCATCAGGTGGCCGTTGTTGTAGGGATACAGGTTGAGGACGACGTAGCAGGCCGTCCCGTGGAAGACGACGAGCGAGTAGGTGGCGTCCTGCTCCGGCGCGGCACAGAAGACGCACGACGGCGACGCACCGCTCGCGGTCACGTAGGCCAGTCTCCAGGGGGACCAGAGGCGTTCCACCGATTTAATGCAGGATTTCAGGATTGCATATTGCAGGATTCCGACGGCAGGATTCCGACATGGTCCCGATGTGCAATCGTCGAGTCAATCCTGAAATATGAAATCCTGAAATCTGCAATTCCCGCGGTTCAGTAGTGCGGGATCCCGGACTCGGAACCGGTGGAGGGCGGCGACGGCGGCGCCTCGCCCTCCCCTTCGCGGTTGATCAGGTCTTTCAGTTCCTTGCCCGGCTTGAAGTAGGGGACCTTTTTCGGCGGCACGTCCACGCGGTCGCCCGTCTTCGGGTTCCGGCCTTTGCGCGGCTCGCGCCGCCTGAGCCGGAAGCTGCCGAAGCCCCGGAGCTCGATCTTCTCGCCCCGGTGTAACGCGTCGATGATGCTCTTGAACACGGTGTCGACGATGACCTCGGAGTGCTTCTTCGTGAGGTCCGACACCCGCGAGACTTCCTCGACGAGTTCCGCCTTGGTCATGAAGCCCCCTACTGGCTCATCTTGAAGTGATCGCCGAGCGTCACTTCCGGCCGGCCCGTGCCATCCGAATACGCCTCCCAGTCGGACCGGTACTCATCCGACTTCAGCGCGCGGATGCTCAGGCCGATCTTCCGCTCGCCCGGGATGAGCTTGATGATCTTCATCTGATAGGTCTGCTCCACCTTCAGCTCGAGGCGCTCGCCGCCCGCCTGGTCGTCGAACTCCGAAACGTGGATGAGCCCCTCGATGCCCTCGGCCAGCTCGACGAACGCGCCGAAGTTGGTCAGCCGCACCACCTTGCCCTCGACGATGTCGGTGACCTTGTGCTGCGAGAAGAACTCGTCCCACACGTCGGTCTTGAGCTGCTTGAGCCCGAGCGACAGGCGCTGGTTCTCGGCGTCGATGTTGAGCACCATCGCCGTCACCGTGTCGCTCTTCTTCAGCACCTCCGACGGGTGCTTCAGGCGTTTGCTCCACGACATGTCCGAGATGTGGATCAGGCCGTCGATGCCTTCCTCGACCTCGACGAACGCCCCGAACTCGGTCAGGTTGCGCACCTTGCCCGTGATCGTCGAGCCCACCGGGTACTTGCCACCGAGATCCAGCCACGGATTCGCCTCGACCTGCTTGAGGCCGAGCGAGATGCGCCGCGCGCCCGGATCCACGCCGAGCACCATGGCCTCGATCATGTCGCTCACGTTGAGGATCTTCGACGGATGCTTGACGCGCTTGCTCCACGACATCTCGGAGACGTGTACAAGGCCCTCGACGCCGGGCTCCAGCTCGACGAACGCGCCGTAGTCGGTCAGGCTCACGACCTTGCCGCGCACGCGCGCGCCGACGGGGTAGCGCTCGGTCACGTCGGACCACGGATCCGACATGAGCTGCTTATGGCCCAGCGAGACCCGCTCGGTCGCCGCGTCGTACTTGAGGACGATCACGTCGATCTCGTCGTTGACCTTGAAGAGCTCCGACGGATGCGACACGCGGCCCCACGACATGTCGGTGATGTGGAGCAACCCGTCGATGCCGCCCAGGTCGATGAAGGCGCCGTAATCGGTGAGGTTCTTCACGACCCCGCGCAGCACCTTGCCCTCGCCGAGCGAGTCGAGCGTGTGCTTCTTCTTCTCGGCGTTCTCCTCTTCGAGGAGGACCTTGCGCGACAAGACGATGTTGCCGCGCTTCTTGTTGACCTTGATGACGCGCATCCGGAGCTCCTGCCCCCTGAGCGCGTCCAGATTGCGGACGGGACGGACGTCGATCTGCGATCCCGGGAGGAAGGCCCTGACCCCGATGTCGACCGCCAGGCCGCCTTTGATCCGCTCGATCACGCGGCCGATGACGACCTTTCGCTCCGCGTAGGCCTTCTCGACCTCGTCCCAGATCTTCATCTTCTCGGCCTTCTCGCGCGAGAGCACGACGTAGCCCTCGCGGTCTTCGGTCCGCTCCAGCAAGACATCGACGATGTCGCCGGCCTGGACCGTGACCTGGCCGTTCTCGTCCAGGAACTCTTCGACAGGAATCAGCCCCTCGGACTTGTAGCCCACGTCCACCACGACCTCGGACGCGGTGACCTTGAGCACCGTCCCCTTCACGACCTCGCCTTCCGCGATGTTGCGGAAGCTGTTATCGTAGAGGCCCAGCAGACGGGCATATTCCTGCGGGTCGAGCTGTGGCTCGTCGCTCATGGAAAGACCCGATACCGGGGCTTTCGCGGCGGCTTCACCTCCTTGTTTGGTCTCCGTGCCGTTCACTTCATCAACTTTCGACATGTGGTGCGGGTCCTCCCTATCAGGCGTTTGCCGGTATTTCAGCTCCGGCGGGCTGAGGTTTGCCTTTCGGCAAAAACCGTAAGCAGCAGAGTATACGTCACTTATCGAGAGGCGGTCAAGGAAAGGGCGTCCGGCGATGGCCAGCAAACCCAGCAGGCGGAAGCGAGCGGCGGCGCGGCGGCGCGCCGCGAAGGCACCGAAGTCGAGGCTCCGGAAGCCGGTCCGCAAGCCGTCAGGCCGCGCGGGGACGCGCAGAGGGGCGCGGACCGTGAAACGAGCGAAGAGACCGGCGGCGCGCGTGGCAGCGCCCCGGTCTGCCACCGCGCGCAAGGCTCACCCGAAGATCCCACCCGGTCTGCAGCGCGAGCGGCGAAGGCTCATCGAGGAGCCGGAGGCGCCGACCGAGACCCCGGCCATCGCCGAGACCGCTCATGCCAGCGACCGGCTGAGGACACAACTGGGGGCGGATCAGGCGGTCACCGGTGGCGATCTCGACGCCAACTGGACGTCGGCGTATTCATCGGGCGACGAGGCGCCAGGCGGCGACAACCCGACCCCGGGTCAGGATCGGGTCGATGACATCGGCCGCGCGCTCGGTGTGCGCTATCCGGACGAGGAAGAGCTGCGCGGATCGGACAAGATCATCGAACGCGACCGGCACCGCTGGGAGTGGGACCCGGCATCAGCGGAGGATCTCCGGGAGCGGGCTGAAAGAGATGAGCAAGAGCGAGAAGAAGAGGAAGAGAAGGGACAGTGAACCGGGACGCGACAGCAGCCTTGCCTGGACGACTCGGATCACCCTTTCCACGACGTCATCAATCGGCAGACCAGTCGTGTCGATGTGCACCGCGTCGGCCGCCAGCGTGAGCGGTGAGGCCGCGCGCGTGCGGTCCAGGTGATCCCGCTGCTGCAGCGCGCTCGCCACCTCGGCGACGCCGCTCGTGCGGTTGCTGGTGTGCGCCGGATCGTTCGCGCGGCGGCGCGCGCGCTCCTCGGGTGACGCGTCCAGGTAGATCTTCACGTCAGCATCCGGAAAGACCACGGTGCCGATGTCCCGCCCTTCCATCACGATCCCGCCGTTTTCGCCCATCGCGCGCTGACGCGCGACGAGCACCTGCCGCACGCGCGCGAGACGCGCGACGCGGCTCGTCGCCGCGTCGATCTCGGGCGTCCGAATCGCCTGCGTCACGTCGTGGCCGTCGATCCGCACGGCATTCCCATCGATCTCCAGGACCGCGGTGGTCGCGACGGCGACCACCGCGGACTCGTCGTCCAGATCGACGCGCGCGTCCAAGGCCCGCCACGCGACCGCGCGGTACATCGCACCCGTGTCGACGTGGCGGTAGCCGAGCCGCCGCGCGACGGCGCGCGCGACGGTGCCCTTCCCGGCGCCGGAGGGGCCATCGATGGCGATGACGAGGGGTTTCATTCGTAGTAACGAGTAGCGAGGAACGAGGAACGAGTGCCCGCCCCCGATCTTGTCTATTATGGTCTGCGATGGCTCGGCGACGAACACTCGCCCTCGCGCTTGCGACGGTCGTGGTCGGCCTCGGCGCGGCGTTCGTCCTCGCGCGGCCGTACGCGCGGGCGACGGGCATCTTCGTCCACCTCGTCGGCGGCGAAGGCTGGGCGCGCACGGCCGCCGATCTCATCAACGGCCGTCAGGTGGCCGAGGCGCCGGTGGCGATTCCGTCACGCCACGGTTCGATCCGCGCCCGAACCTATCGCCCCAACGCGATGGCGGGCCGCGCGGTGCTCGTCATCCCCGGCGTCAACCCGGCTGGACTGGACGACGGGCGGCTGGTGACATTCGGACGCGCGCTGGCGCGCGCCGGGCTCACGGCCGTGACGATCGAGCTGCCGGATCTCACAGAGTACCGCATCACCGCGCGCGACGTCGATCGGATCGAGGACGCCGCGGTCTGGCTGTCCGGGCGTGACGACCTCTCGGGCGCCCGCCCATTCGGGCTGTTCGGCGTCAGCTTTGCCGGCGGCCTCAGCGTCGCGGCCGCCGGGCGACCGGCGCTTCAGGGCCGACTGGCCTGGATCGTGTCGTTCGGCGGCTACGGCGATCTGCCGCGCGTCCTCAGGTTCCTGTGCGTCGGCGAGCTGCCCGACGGCACGCGCGCGCGTCCCCACGACTACGGCCTCGCCGTCGTCCTGCTCAACGTCCTCGATCGCCTGGTGCCGGCGGATCAAGTTGAGCCGCTGCGCGCCGCGGTCCTGACATTCATGGACGCCTCGTGGCTCGACATGACCGACAACGCGGCGGCCCAGCGCACGTTCGCGCGGGCGCGTGAGCGGCAGGCCGCGCTGCCGGAGCCGGCCGCGGCGATCATGCGGTGGGTGAACGACCGCGACGTGGGCACGGCCGGGCCACGCATGCTGCCGTACGCGTTGGAGATCGGCGCGGATCCGGCGCTGTCGCCCGAACGCTCGTCGCCGCCCGACGCGCCGGTCTATCTGCTGCACGGCGCGCACGACAGTGTGATTCCGACACAGGAGAGCCAGAGGCTGGCCGCGTGGCTGCGTCCCCACACGCGCGTGCGCGTCCTCATCACGCCGCTCATGATTCACGTGGAGGCGGAGCAGGAACGGAAGGTCGGGGACCTGTGGAGGCTGGTCAGGTTCTGGACGGGGGTGCTCAGAGAGTAGGAACGAGGAATGAGGAACGAGGAATGAAGAACAGGGAACAAGTAGAGGGCTGTCGGGAGAGACGGGGCTTTAGTTCCGTCGACCGCCCGTTCCTCGTTTTTCGTTCCCCGTTGCTTCGTGCGCGCGTCCACTCGTTCCTCGTTCCTCGTCCCTCGTTCCTCCATGCGTCAGTTTCCTGAGCGCCGCGACTTCCCGTTCCGTCAACTCCCTCACCTGCCCTGTTTTCAGCCTCTCATCCCGAATCGGACCGATGCGCACCCGCCGCAGGCGCATGACCTGGTGGCCCACGATCTCGCACATGTTCCGCACCTGACGGTTCCGTCCTTCGCGCAGGGTGATCGACAGGATCGACTGGTCGCCGCCCTTCAGCTCGGCCGCGAGACGCAGATCGGCCGCCGCCGTGCGGCGTCCCTCGAGCCTCACGCCCCGGCGCAGGCGATCGATCGCGCGATCGTCGGGCACGCCTCGCACGCGCACTTCGTACTCGCGCTCGACGCCGTGTCGCGGATGCGTCAGCCTCGCGGCGAGGTCTCCGTCGTTCGTGATGAGGATGAGACCCTCAGAGTCGAAGTCCAGCCGGCCGACCGGATAGAGATACCCGCGAACCTTCTGCTTCGCCAGGAGGTCCATGATGGTCGGCCGCCGCTGCGGATCGGAGCGCGTGCACACGTAGCCGCGCGGCTTGTTCAGCAGGAAGTAGTGCCGCGTCGTCTTGGTGCGAACGCGCCGCCCGTCGACACGGATCTCGTCGCGGCCGGGATCCGCTTTGGTACCCAGCTTCGTGACGGTCTTGCCGTTGACGGTGACGCGCCCCTGAACGATCAGGGTTTCAGCGACGCGCCGCGAGGCGACACCGGCGGCGGACAGGAGCTTCTGGAGACGTATTCCTGATTCGTGCATGCAGACTTGAGGATTGCAGATTTGGTGATTATCAATCAATCCTCAAATCTCCAATCCAAAAATCTTCAATGCACCGACTCTTCCTTCTCGCCCTTCCCCGGCTCATCGAATGGCAGAGCCGCGGTGGTCTCTGTCGGTGCGGTCAGGCCCGACGGTGGCTCGAAGCCGAGCGCCTCGGCCAGGTCCTCGATCCGCGGCAGGTCGGTGAGGTCCTTCAGACCGAAGCGGTCGAGGAACTCGCGCGTCGTGGCGTACATGAACGGCCGGCCGACGACCTGCTTCCGCCCGACGATCTTGATGAGCCGCCGCTCGATGAGCGTGCTCAGGACACCGGCGGTGTTGACGCCGCGGATCTCGGCGATCTCGGGCGCGGTGACCGGCTGCTTGTACGCGATGACCGCGAGCGTCTCGAGCGCCTGCACCGACAGCTTCAGCGTCTTGTGCTCGTGGAAGAGGCGCCGCACCCACTCGTTCAGCTCGGGCTTGGTGACGATCTGGTAGCCGCCGGCCACCTCGACCATCTGCAGCCCGCCCGGCCGCGCATCGTAGTCCGCCTTCACGGCCGCGAGCGCCGCATCGACGTCTTCTTTCGGCTCGCTGTCGAGCAGCTTGTGGAGCATCTTCGGCGTCAACGGCTCTGGCGACGCGAAGATCAGCGATTCGATGATCGGCTTCAGATGGTCAGACATGCCGTTCCGTGGTCTCGGGCCAAGCCCTTCGACGCCGCTCAGAGCAGGCGAGCTCGGCCCCTACGCATTCCTCGTTCCCCACGACGCCGGCCCTGAAGGACCGGCCTACTCGTTCCTCGTTCCTCGTTCCTCGTTACTCGTTCCTTTCTTGTCTTTGTCAGGATCCCCGAGCGGCCTCGGCGCATCCGCGGGGCGCGCGCGCCGGTACACCCGGATCGGACCGAACGAGCCCGCCTGGAAGACGCGCACGAGCTTCAGCCGGATCATCTCCAGCAGCGCCAGGAACGTGACGACGAACCCCGGGCGCGTGTTGACGTCCTCGAACAGGTCCTCGAAGCCGCACGCCTCGGTTTCGGAGAGCCGCGCGTAGAGCATCTCGATGCGCGATTCGATCGAGATGTACTCGGCCGGGAGCGGCACCCTCGGCCGCTGCTTCGCGCGCTCGATGACGGTTCGGAAGGCCGCGAGCAGGCTGAACAGATCGACTTCGATTTCCCGTTCCGGCGCCTCGCCCGCGATCTCGGCGACCACCTCGTCCGGGCGCCGCCATTGCGCACTGCGCACGGTTTCGCGCTCGTGCAGGAGCTCGGCCGCCGCCTTGTACTTCTGGTGCTCGAGCAGGCGGCGCACCAGCGCGTCGCGCGGGTCCTCCTCGGCGTCCTCCTGAGACGGATCGGGACGCGGCAGGAGCATCCGCGACTTGATGTGAATGAGTGTCGCCGCCATCAGCAGGAACTCGCCCGCCACGTCGAGGTCCAGCTCCTGCATCAGGTCCAGGTACTCGAGGTACTGAGAGGTGACGAGCGTGATGGGAATGTCCCAGATGTTCACCTCGTGCTGCCTGATGAGGTGCAGCAGGAGATCGAGCGGCCCCTCGAACATCTCGAGCTTCACGGGGTACGCGTCGAGAACCGACTCGAATTCCTGCTGTTCGTCCATCACTCGTCCTGGCGGGGCCCCTTCGCCCCGCGCCGCTCCGCGCGCCCGCTCCCTCGTTCCTCGTTCCTCGTTCCTCGTTCCTCGTCCCTACCGGTATCTCAGTCTCACCGCGTCCCTGACCCGCTCCATCGTCTCGTGCGCGATCGTGCGGGCGCGCTTCGAACCTTCCTCGACCACCTCGCGCGCGAAGCCGGGCCGCCCGGCGAACGCGGCGCGCCGCCCGTGGATCGGCTCGAGCACCTCGTTGATCGCGCGCGCGAGCTTCTGCTTCACCTCGACGTCGCCGACCGTGCCGGCGCGGTAGCGCGTCTTGAGGTCCTCGACTTCGTCGGTGTTGGGGTTGAATGCGTCGTGGTACACGAACACCGGGTTGCCCTCGACGGTGCCCGGGATGTCCGCCCGAACCCGCTTCGGATCCGTGTACATCTGCATCACCTTCTTGCGCACCGTCTCGGCATCGTCCGCGAGGTCGATCGTGTTGCCGTAGCTCTTGCTCATCTTCCGGTTGTCGAGCCCCGGCAGACGCGGAAACTCGGTGAGCAGCGACTGCGGCTCGACGAAGACGTTCCCATAGAAGTTGTGGAAGCGGCGGACCACCTCGCGGCTCAGCTCGAGGTGCGGCACCTGGTCCTCGCCGACCGGCACGTAGTTGGCGTTGTACATGACGATGTCGGCCGTCTGCAGCAGCGGATAGCCGAGGAACCCGATGGTCGACAGATCCTTGTCCTTGAGCTGTTCGATCTGCTCCTTGTAGGTCGGCACGCGCTCGAGCCACGGAATCGGCACGATCATCGAGAGCAGCAGGTACAGCTCGGCGTGCTCGGGCACCATCGACTGCACGAAGATCGTGGAGCGCTCCGGATCGAGACCCGCCGCCATCCAGTCGGCGACGTTGTCGTAGGCCGACTCGACGATGTCGCTCGTGTCGGCGTAGTCGCTCGTCAGGGCGTGCCAGTCGGCGACGAAGTAGAAGCAGTCGTACTGCTCCTGGAGGGTCGCCCAGTTGCGCAGCGCGCCCGCCAGGTGTCCCAGATGCACTTTGCCCGTTGGGCGCAGGCCGGACAACACTCGCGGTTTCACGGAATGAGCACCCTCGTCAGCGAAATGGCCGGCCCGAACACCACGACATCGAGCGCGCCGGTCAGGAGCAGCGCGTAGAGCGCCAGAAAGCCGTACGGCCGGACGATCGCGTCATAGCGATCGCCCAGGCGCGGTGGAAGCAGTCCCCCGAGCACGTTGCCACCGTCGAGCGGCGGCACCGGCACCAGGTTGAAGAGCGCCAGCAACACGTTCAGGTGCGTCGCGAGCAGCAGACCCGTCGCCAGCATTCCGCGTGTGCTCTCCGGCGCCGTCATCGTCAGGCCGCGCAGCGCGGCGGCCGCCAGGATGGCCATGACGACGTTGCTGACCGGTCCGGCTGCGGCAATCAGCATGAAGTCGCGTCGCGGATCGCGCAGCGCGCGCGGATTGACGGGCACCGGCTTCGCCCAGCCGATGATCGGCAGACCGCTCACGAACGCCACGATGGGCAGGACCACCGTGCCGACGAGATCGATGTGCACGATCGGGTTGAGCGACACGCGGCCGAGCCGGCGCGCCGTCGGATCGCCGAGGCGGTCGGCCGTCCACGCGTGCGCCATCTCGTGCACCGTCAGCGAGCACACGAGAACCAGGAACGTGATGAGCACCCAGCCGAAGTCGAAGTCCAGCAAGCGCTTAACAGAGTAAGGCAAAGCGGGGATTCCGGCAAGCACCAGGGAATTGCATATTGAGAGATTGCATATTGAAGGATTGGGACGAATCCGCCAATGCGAAACCCTGAAATCCTGAAATATGAAATCCTAACCGACGGTGAAGTGGCGCAGGATGGCGTCGGCGGCCTTCGCGCCCACGACGGCGGTCAACTCTTCGCGGGTGGCGCGGCGGACGCCGGTGAGACTGCCGAAGCGCGTGAGCAGCGCGCGCCGTCGGCGCGGGCCTACGCCGGGGATGTCGTCGAGCGCCGAGCGCAGATCGCGCAGCGTTCGCGCCCGCCGGTGGAACGTGACGGCGAAGCGGTGCGCTTCGTCGCGGATCCGCTGCACGAGCCGCAGCGCGGGGCTGTCGGCCGGGAGCGCGATCGGCTCCGACCGGTCGCGCGTGTAGATCAGCTCCTTCTTCTTGGCGATGCCGATCGCCACCAGGTTCGCCAATCCGAGCTGCTCGAACGCGTGATACGCGGCTGACAATTGTCCTGTGCCGCCGTCGATGAGCACGAGATCCGGAAACGGCCCGCCGTTCTCGAGCAGACGGCGGCACCGCCGCAGGACGACTTCCTCCATCGACGCGAAGTCGTCCAGCACCCGGCCACTCGTTTCTCGCTCCCCGTTCCTCGTTCCTTCGCGACCCGATTCCCGAGACAGCATCTCTTGGCGCTCCGCCGCTCGCAGACTCGCGCGTCGCGCCGGCCGCAGGCGCTGTCCCGAGTCCCGTCCACGGATGCGGTACTTCCGGTACTCCCCCCGCCGCATCCGCCCGTCTTCGCACACGACCATCGAGGCCACGGTCTCGCTGCCCTGGATCGTCGAGATGTCGAAGCACTCGATCCGGCGCGGCAGCGACGGCAGCCCGAGCGCCGACTGCAGCCGCTCGAGCGCCTCGTAGTGGACTGCGACCGTTTCGTTGAAACGCGCCTGATACGCGACGGCCGCGTTGCGCGCCGCCAGGTCCAGCAGCCCGCGCTTCTCTCCGCGCTTCGGGACGAGGAGGCGCACGCGGCGCCCCGCGCGCGCGGTGAGCCACGTCTCGAGCGGTTCGCGTTCGCCTTCGTCCAGCTCGGCCGGAACGTGCACGGCGGGCGGCGCCGGCTGCATGTCGTAGAACTGCTGCAGCGCCGCGCGCAGCACCTCGGCCTCGGTCTCGCCTTCGGTGTGCGCCGCGTCGGTCACCAGCTCGATGCGCTCGATCACACGCCCGTGACGCACCTGGAAGACCTCGACGACGGCGCCGGACGGGCCGAGGTGGAGGCCGAAGGCGTCGCGATCGCCGAGCGCGGGCGTCGCCATCTTCTGCTGGCGGGCGCCGAGCGCCTCGACCGTGCGGACGGCGTCGCGAAGCTGCGCCGCCTGCTCGAAGCGTTCGTCGCGCGCGGCGTCCGCCATCCGCGCGCGCAGATCGGCCGCCAGCTCGTCGTTGCGCCCCTCGAGGAAGAGGCGCGTGTGGTCGACCGCCTGCCGGTACCGCTCCTCCGAACAAATCCCGGCGACGCAGGGCGCGAGGCAGCGTTTGATGTCGTATTCGAGACACGGCCGCGCGCGCCGACCGTCGATCCCCTCGTTGCACGACCGGATCCCGAACAGCCGGTGCGTCAGCGCCATCGTCTTGCGCGCGAAGGTCGCCGGCATGAACGGCCCGGCGTAGACGTTGCCGTCGCGCTCGACGCGGCGCGCCACCAGCACGCGCGGGACGCGCTCGCTCGTCGTCAACTGCAGGTACGGGTAGTTCTTGTCGTCGCGCAGCAGGATGTTGTAGCGCGGCGACCGCTGCTTGATGAGGTGATTCTCGAGCGCGAGCGCCTCGACGACCGAGTCGGTGACGATGACCTCGAGGCGGTCGGCCTCGGCGGCGAGGGCGTCGAGGCGCGGGTTGAGGCCCTGGACGCCCAGGTAGCTCCGGACGCGGTCGCGCAGCACGCGCGCCTTACCCACATAGAGCGTGGCGCCGGCCCGGCCGGAGAACAGATACACGCCCGGCTGCTCGGGCAGACGCGCGATCTGGCGCTTGAGATCGGCGATGGGCATGGGCTACTATGCGCGCGAGTCCCGCGGCTCCGGAACCGTCAATTATACGTCCCCATGACCTTCACAGGCGCGATCGGCGCACTCTGCATGTTCCCGCTGCGCCTGATCATCGCCGCCTTTGTCGGGCTGGGGGTTCACCCCAACATCCTCACCTTCGTCGGCGTCCTCATCAACATCGTCGCCGGCTACTACCTGGCGACGGGCCGGTTCATGACGGCCGGGTTCGTGATGATCGTCGCCAACATCTTCGACTTCATCGATGGCAAAGTGGCGGTCGAGCTGAACGCGGTGAGCAAATTCGGCGGCTTCTGGGACTCGGTGATCGACCGCTTCTCGGACCTCGCGCTCTTCATCGGCCTCATCTATCTGTACGCCGAGCGCGGCCGCACCGACTACGTCATGATCACGGCCGTCGCACTCACCTTCGCGCTGATGACGAGTTACACGCGGGCGCGCGCCGAGTCGCTCATCCCGAAGTGCAAGGTCGGCTTCATGGAGCGGCCCGAGCGGATCGTGCTCTTCATGATCGGCGCGTTCACCAACCGCATGGCCGCGGTGCTGTGGGTGATCGGCGTGCTGTCGGTGTTCACGGTCGCCGATCGCGTGATCCAGACCTGGCGCGAACTGAAGCGCATGGCAGCCGAGGGAAAGGCCGCCGTATGAAGGGCCTCCTGACGCTGCCAGCCCGGGTGTTGTGGCACGCTTTCTTCTGGACCTACGAGCGCGCCACCTGGCAGTACGACCTGATGGTGATCGCGATTCTCGCCTTCGTGTGGTGCACACCCCCCGACTGGCTCGGCGACCCGACGGCTCACGGACCGGGGCTCATCGGCTGGATCCTCGGCTTGCTTCGCTGATCATGGCTGATTGCTGATTGCTGATTGCTGATTGGCGATTGCTGATTGGCGACTGGCGACTGCTGATTAGCTGAAGCAGGAATCCCCCAAATCAGCAATCAACAATCAGCAATCAGCAATCACACATCGTCCCGCCTGTCGTGCGCGCCCAGATCGAGTTCCTTTCCGCTGAACTGAATCTCGTGCGCGGCGATCCGATCGCGCAGCAGCCGGCGGGCCTCGGCGTAGTGCGCCTCGGGCACGACGAGGGTGCGCGCGAGCTGGCGCACCGGGTCGATCAGCACGAGGGTGGGGCGCCCGCCCTCGCGCCAGCGCAGCCCGCCGATCGTCGCGTACGGCACGAAGCCGCTGTCGGCCCAGATGCCGCCGGCGTAGAACCCGCGCCCGATTCGCAAGCTGGTCGGCAGCGCGTAGCCGTAGTACAGGCACATCATCGTCTCGCCGAAGGCGTCGACTGGCGGCCGCCGCTGGATGCCGATCTTCACGATGACGAGCGCGCCGAGGATGGCGCCGAGCGCGAGCAGCATGAGGTAGAACGGCGGCCGGCGCCCCGGCCACGTGAGGAGAGCCGACTGGCGGAGCCGGCGGAATTGGCAGAACTGCGCGAGGATGCGGAGATTGGCGACGAGAAAGCCGATGCCCAGCAGCGTCAGGATGAGCCTGGAGACGGCATCGAGTGGCATCGGTCGTACAGAACCCGACGCGGCCGGAAAGTTCCCGGGCCGGCTAGCCCTGGCCGAGCATCGGGTCGAAACAGTGGCGGCAGCGGGCCTCGTAGGCCCCCTGCGCGCCGACCAGCACGCGCTCCCGGCTCGCCACGAGCCGCTGGGTGTGATTCGCCGGGCCGCCGCACACCATGCAGATGGCGAGCGTCTTGGTGATGTACTCCGCGATCGCCAGAAGCTGCGGCATCGGCTCGAAGGGCTTCCCCAGATAGTCCTGATCGAGCCCCGCGACGATCACGCGAATGCCGCGGTCGGCGAGCGTGTTGCACACGGCCGGCAGCTCCTGGTCGAAGAACTGTCCTTCGTCGATTCCCACGACTTCGGTCTCGTCCTTCACGAGCGACAGAAGTTCGGCCGACGTGGACACTTCCTCCGATGGGATCTTCATCTCGCTGTGCGAGACGATGTGACCGTCGTCGTAGCGGTTGTCGATGCGAGGCTTGAAGATCTGGACCTTCTGGCGGGCGATCTGGACGCGGCGCAGGCGGCGGATCAGCTCCTCCGACTTGCCGCTGAACATGCTGCCCGTAATGACTTCGAGCCACCCGCGGTCGGACCGGTTGGGCTGATCGTCCATAAGGGAACTGACGCTGAAGGAACGAGGAACGAGTGACGAGGAACGCGTCGGTCTCGAGATCCGAGCCGATGCTCATTCCTCATTCCTCATTCCTCATTCCTCGTTCCTCGTTCCTTCGTGTCTACACCCTCGACTGATACTCCCCCGTCTCCGTGTTGACCCGGATCACGTCGCCGGTGTTGACAAACGGCGGCACCTGGACGACGAGGCCGGTCTGCAGGCGCGCCGGCTTGACCTGGGCGCTCGCCGTGGCGCCCT
>ERZ1292640.2656-Hain-H43-02um-R1-2656-length-14194-cov-18_pt1 | contig 14194 bp, 15 predicted proteins | sample MGYA00564404_ERZ1292640 | MGnify/ENA primary metagenome ERZ1292640 (study PRJEB36523, sample SAMEA6512636) | groundwater metagenome | collected 2019-01-08 | study: AquaDiva: Metagenomics assemblies of 32 groundwater samples
GCCCATCCGACGCGGTCCTACAACAACTTTGCCGAAGCGGTGAAGGCGGCCAAGGCGCAGCCCGGCAAGATCAGCGTCGCCGTGCTCGCCGCCAGCCTGGCCCAAGTCCTGTTCGCCGCCATGCAGAAGGACAACGGCTTCGAGGTGAATACCATCCCCTACAAGGGCGGCGGGCCGCTGTTCCAGGACGCCCTCGCCGGCGTCACCGATCTCTCCGTCTCCAGCCTGGCCAACATGGTGCCGCACGTCCGCGCGGGCAAACTCAAGCTGCTGGCCGTCACCGGCGAGCAGCGCAGCAAGGCGATGCCCGACACCCCCACGCTCGCCGAGCAAGGCATCAAGGCGGCCCCTTCCTACGCGTGGTGGGGTGTCTATGCACCGACCGGCACGCCCAAGCCGATCGTCGATCGCATGCATGCCGAGATCACCAAGGCCGTGCGCTCGCCCGACGTCACCAAGAAGTTCGTCGACCAGTTCGATATGGAGATCGTGCTGAGTTCGCCGGAACAGTTCGCCGCCTACCAGAGCAAGGAGCAGGTGTTCTGGAGCAAGGTCATCAGGGACAACAACCTCAAGCCCGAGTAGCAAAAGCTCGACTCGTCCTGCAAAACATCTTGCAGAGCGGCCTCCGACGCGTCAGCCTTCCGGATAACAAAGACATCTCTGGGAGGCTAAAATGTCCGTATTGCGTCGCCGCGCCATCTTGGCGGGCGCCACAGCCGCTGTGCTGGGCGCCCCTGCCATCGCCAAAGCCCAAGCCGACTGGCCCAAGGGCACGATCAAGCTCCTCGTGCCCTTCCCGCCGGGCGGCTCGACTGACCCGATCGCCCGCATCATTCAGGCGAAGATCATCGAGCAAACCGGCTGGAACATCATCGTCGAGAACAAGCCGGGCGGAAGCGGCGTCGTGGGAGCCGCCATCGCGGCCAAGGCGCCGCCCGACGGCAACACCTGGCTGATCGTATTCGACAACCACATCCTCAATTCGCTCCTGAACGACAATCTGCCGTACAATGACGGCGAACTCACGCCCGTCATGCAGATCGGCCGCAGCGCGCAGGGCATCGCGGCGCATCCGACGCGGCCGTACAACACCTTCGCCGAGGCCATCAAGGCGGCCAAGGCCGAGCCCGGCAAGATCAGCATCGGATCGCTCGGCTCAAGCCTTGCCCAGATCTTCATCGCCTTCCTGCAGAAGGAGAACGGCTTCCAGATGAACTACATCCCCTACAAGGGGGGTGGGCCGCTCTACCAGGACGCTCTCGCCGGCGTCACCGACCTGTCGGTCACCAGCCTCGCCAACATGATGCCGCATGTCAGGGCCGGCAAGCTGAAGCTGGTCGGTGTTACCGGCGAGCAGCGCAGCAAGCTTGCGCCCGACACGCCCACTCTCGAGCAACAGGGCGTCAAGGCGCTGCCCTCGTTCTCCTGGTGGGGCGTGTATGCGCCGACCGGAACACCCAAGCCGATCATCGACAAGATGCACGCGGCGATCTCCAAGGCGGTGCGCACCGACGACGTCACCAAGAAGTTCGTCGACCAGTTCGACATGGAGATCGTGCTCAATTCTCCCGAGGCCTTCGCCGCCTACGTCAAGAAGGAGCAGGAACTCTGGGGCAAGGTCATCAAGGAGAACAACCTCAGGGCGGGCTGAGCGGCGGTGGGACAGTGCGTTAGCGGCGCGAGAACGCCAGCCAGGCTCCGCCGCCGATCAGGAAGCCGCCGCTGACGCGCGAGAGCAGCCGAACGCGGCCGGCGGAAAGCGCGCGGCCGGCCCGGCTGGAGGCGAGCGCATAGGCGCTGTCGGAGACGGCAGCGAACAGCATTGCCGTCAGCCCCATGATCAGGATCTGCAGGCCGTGGTCGCGCGCGGGGTCGATGAATTGCGGAAAGAAGGCGCCGAAGAAGAGCAGCGTCTTGGGGTTGCTGAGCGCCACCAGCGCGCCCTGCATCAAAAACCCGCCGCGCGGCCCGGACGCCGCTGTCTCCCCGGCACCGCTCGAGCGGATCATCTTCCAGCCGAGCCACACGAGATAGGCCGCGCCGGCGAGCCTCAGCCAATCGAACCAGTGCCCCATCGCCTCGATCAGTGACGTGAGACCGATGCCGGCGATGCCGATCATGATGGCGAGGCCGATCTGCGTGCCCAACGCATTCATCAGCCCGGCGCGCGTGCCGTGTCGAACGCTGTTGGCGATGATCAGCGTCACGGTCGGCCCCGGCACGATGACGATGACCAGACAGGCGACGAGATAGGCGGCGTAGAGTTCGAGCGACAAGGCGGCCTCCTATGAAAAAAGCGTCCGGCGGAAAAACCCGGTCATTTCCTCGCGAAACAAAGCCGGCTGATCGCCTTGTGAACCGATCGTGGCGCCACGCACGCCGTAACCTGCCTTGAGTGCATAGACCGCCAGGTCACGGTCGGTGAGCTTGGGGTCCGGCCGGCCGACGGTCGGATGCACCAAGGCACCGTCGTCCGCCAGATAACCGGTCGGAGCGGCCGGCGAGACCGACGCCTCGGCGATGTGTTGGATCGCTTCCTCGCGATCGAAGCTGTGCTCGGCGCCGGCGACGATGCGGATCGTGGCCTCGGCTCCCCGCAGGCGAAGCGCCTGTACATAGCCCTGCGCCTGCTGCGGCGATACCCAGTCGTCCTGGTCGCCGACGATGACGCGCACTTCGGTGGTGCCGACATCGGGATCGAGGAATTGATGGCCGCACCAGGGATAAGCCGCCAGGACCGACCGCACGCCGAGCGCGCGATCGTGAACTGTCTCGCAGAAGAGCCGCGTCGCGCCGGTCAGCACCGCCGCGCCGCCGCGGCTATGGCCCTGCAGGCCGATGCGCGTGCGGTCGAGGGCGGGATGCTCGGCCAGGACGCCGACTGCCGCGGCGACGTCGTAGGCGGAGGCGGCGAACGAGAACTGCGTCTGGTTGGAGACGGTCGAGGTGACGCCCCGCGCCCCGAAGGGATCGAGCACGAAAGCCGCAATGCCCATGTCGACCAGCGTCTCGGCATGCTTGAGATGCGACGCGGCGATGCTCAGGCTCCCCGGCACGATGACGACCGCCGGCAGCCGGCCAGCCGCCGCCTTGGGAAGGAACAGCTTGCCGTCGACCGTGACGCGCGGCATGGCGCTGGGGTCGCTGATTGCCTGCCAGTAGTTCAGCGGGCTGGCGCTTGGAACGTCGACCGTCTCGCCGCGCACACCGTTGGTGAAGACGACCTCGCGGTCGCGAAAGCGCTGTGGCGCGGTCATCGTCCCCATCACTCCAAATAGACGCCGACGTTTCCCGGCAGCAGCATCGTAGCAATCGTCGCCGTCTCACTCCATGGAGATGTTGCCGTCACGCACGACCTCGCCTCGCGGACCGGCCAGAATGCCCGGATCAGTGCCAACCAAGGCCCGCACCTTGCCGCAGCGGAGTAGCCGTCAGGCTTCGCCTCGGCAGCGATGGCGGGGCCGAGGGACCAAGCGTCGCGGGTATGGCCGGTCAGTACCCTGCCGGCCGCCCGCCGAACGCCGCCGCCTTCTCCAGCGCCGCCGCCGCACGCAGCATCGTTTCCTCGTCGAAGGCGCGGCCGATCAGCTGCAGGCCGAGCGGCAGGCCGTCCTTGTCGAGGCCGGCCGGCACCGAGATGCCGGGCAGGCCAGCCATCGAGGCCGGGATGGTGAACATGTCGTTGAGGTACATCGTCACCGGATCGTCCATCTTCTCGCCGGCAGCGAAGGCGGCGGTCGGCGCGGTCGGCGTCAGCAGCACGTCACACTTCTCGAAGGCCTGCCTGAAGTCGCGGGCGATCAGCGAGCGGATCTGCTGGGCCTTCTTGTAGTAGGCGTCGTAGTAGCCGGCCGAGAGCACGTAGGTGCCGATCATGATACGGCGACGCACTTCCTTGCCGAAGCCAGCGCCCCTCGTGTTCTGGTACATGTCGCCGAGGTCCTTGCCGGGCACGCGCAATCCGAAGCGCACGCCGTCATAGCGCGCCAGGTTCGACGAACACTCGGCGGGCGCCACGATATAATACGCAGGCAGCGCGTACTTGGTGTGCGGCAGCGAGATCTCGACCGGCACGGCGCCGGCCGCCTTCAGCATCTCCATGCCGCGCGTCCACAGCGCCTCGATCTCGGGCGACGTGCCGTCGACGCGGTATTCCTTGGGAATGCCGACCTTCAGCCCCTTGATGTCGGGGTTGCGGGCCGCGGCGGCGAAATCCGGCACGGCGAGCGGCGCGGACGTGGAATCCTTCGGATCGTGGCCCGCCATCGCCTGCAGCAGCAGCGCCGAGTCCTCGACCGTGCGGGCGAACGGACCGGGCTGATCCAGCGAACTGGCGAAAGCCACGACGCCCCAGCGCGAGCAGCGGCCATAAGTCGGCTTCAGCCCGACGATGCCGCAAAACGACGCCGGCTGCCGGATCGAGCCACCAGTGTCGGTGCCGGTGCTGCCCGGCACCATGTAGGCCGCAACCGCCGCCGCCGAGCCGCCGGACGAACCGCCCGGCACCAGCTTGCGGTTGTCGCCCTTGCGCTTCCAGGGATTCTCGACGCCGCCGAAATGGCTGGTCATGTTGGACGAGCCCATGGCGAACTCATCGAGGTTGGTCTTGCCGACCATCACCGCGCCCGACTTCCACAGGTTGGTGGTGACGGTGCTCTCGTACTGCGGCACGAAGCCTTCGAGGATGTGCGACGCAGCCGTCGTCTGCACGCCCTCGGTGCAGAAAAGATCTTTGATGGCGAGCGGAATGCCCTCGAGGAGCCCCGCCTCGCCCTTGGCGCGACGGGCATCGGAAGCCGCGGCCATGGCACGCGCCTTCTCCGGCGTCTCGGTGATGAAGGCGTTGAGCGCGCGATGCTCGTCGAGCTTCTTCAAGTGCGCGTCGGCCACCTCGACGGCGCTCGTCTCCTTCTTGGAGAGTGCCGTGCCAAGCTGGGCGATGGTGAGGTCGGTGAGAGACGACATGGCCTACTCCACCACCTTGGGAACGGTGAAGAAGCCGCCGGCATTCTTGTCGGACGAGTCGATATAGACCGCACCGCCCGGTGCGTTGGCCAACACCTTGGCGGCAATGCCGCCGTCGGTCACCTTGTCGGCGCGCAGCGGCAGGGTGACGTCGGAGACGCTCGACAGCGGCTCGACGTTTCGGGTGTCGACCTCGTTCAACTGCTCGATCCAGGCGAAAATACCCGACAGCTCGCCAGCCAGCGGCGCCAGCTCCTCGTCCGGAACCTTCAGACGGGCAAGCCGCGCGATGCGTGCCACAGTGTCCTTGTCGAGCGCCATTCCGTTGTCTCCAAAGCCCCGTATTGGGCGCGGTTGGTAGCCGTTTTGCCCAGTCCGAGCAACTAATCAGGGGCAGCCGAGCAGGTGGCGTCTAGGAGGCGGCCTTGCTCTGGTTGTCGGCCACCCGGCGTGCCGCGACCACCTCGATCTCGGCGCGAACCTCGGGCCGATGCGCCAGCAGTTGATTGAAGTCCTTCTTGTAAAGCACCAGGAGATGGCAATAGCCGTCGGCAACGACGTCGGCGATGCGCGGCTGAGAGCCGAGCAGGCCCATCTCGCCGAAGAAATCGCCTTCCTTCAGCGGGATCGGGTGTCCCGGTATCCGGACCGTGACGCTGCCGGCGGCGATGAAGTACATGGCGTCGGGTGGACCGCCCTTGGCCACGATCTTCTCCCCCGGCAGCACGACCTGAGCGCGCAGGCGTTTGCCGACGTCGGCGACAGCCTTGCGGTCCAGCGACACGAAGATCGGCACGCGGGCGATCATGCCGGCCAGTTCCAAGCCGAGATCGAGTGGCGGACGGTGGGTGAGGATGTTGCGGCGCGTACCGAGGTCGCGGCGCAGATCGTTGTATACCTCGCGGTTGATGATGCCCTCCTTCAGGCGCCGCGAATATTCCATCGCCTCGAACCGGATGCCGGCGCGTTCAAGCTGACGCGCCTCGACCGATTCAGCATAGCCGGGATACTGCAGCGACAGGGCCTTGAGGGCGCTGTCGACACCGGTCTGGCGGTGTCCGATCACCGCCGCAAGCCGCGCCTCGGCATCGGCGCCGAGCAGATCGGCAACGGAGCTGATGTTGAAGGCCGCCAGCTCGGCCAGCACGCTCTGCGAGACCATCAGGATCTCGAAGCGGTCGGCCAGGCTCTCGGTCAGCGGTCCGCCATACTCGAAGCGGCGATGCAGCCACAACGCCAGCCGGAAACCGAGCGCCGGTCTCGAAATATTGCTCAGCCATTGCTCGTAGCCGGCCTCGCCATGATCACGGACGGCGTCGATCAGGCGGTCGGCCCCTGCCGCCAGCAGCGCCACCATGCGCCGGGACAGGATCTGCTGCTCGAACAGGTCGAGGTAGAGTTCCTTTTCACGGGTCGACAGCGTGACCAGGCCGATCGTCAGACGTTCGCCGATGTCGAGCGCCAGTTCGTCGGGCGCCGCTTCGAGCTCGTCGCCGCCAGCCGACGCCGGATCGGCAGCGATTCCGTCGACCCGTTCGTTGTGCGTGCGCATGATCTGCTGAATGTGGCGGGCGACATTGACCCGCGACAGCGCCAGCACGCGGTCCCTCAGCGCGATCTCCAGCCGGCTAAGCTTGTCGAGGCCGAGAAGATGCATCAACAGGCCAAGGGTCGTCGCGTTCACGAACAGCGTGAACAGCACGAACAGCGTGGCCGAGATTGCAATGAAGTCGCGTATTTCCTCGGGCAGGCGCTGGTCGCCCGCCGCCACCATGGCCAGCACGATCGTCACCGCGCCGCGCAGGCCGCCCCAGACGAGAATCGCCTTGTAACGGATGTTGACGGGCTGGACCAACCGGGTCGCCTCGAGGATCGGAAACATGCCGAACACCACCAGGGCACGCGCGCCGAACGCGCCGAGGGCCACCGCGACGACCCCCCATACGTAGAGCCAGCTCATGCGCAGCAGCACGTCGGCCGCCAGCATCGAGGCCAGCACGAAGATCAGGCAGTTCGCCCAGAATTCGAGTTGCGCCCAGAGCTGGCGCAAGGCCGTCCACTGCCGCGGATGGAGGTGGGTCGGGCCATAGGCGGCCACCGTGAGCGCCGCCATTACCACCGACACGACGCCCGATATGTGAAGGTAGCGATCGGCCAGCACGAAACTCAGGTAGGTGAGGCTGACGGTGACCGACGCGATCGCCGCATCCGATTCGCCGAGTCGCGGCAGAATCACCATGGCTCCCCGGGCCATCACAAAGCCGAACAGCAGTCCACCCATGAACTCGCGCAGGAACACCATGGCCGCGCCGCTCGGGTCTCCGGTGATCTCGGCCGACAAGGGATCGGCGAGCGACCTCGATACCAGGATGCCCATGAACAGACCGAAAGCGGCGATGGCGACCGCGTCGTTCAGCAGAGATTCGCCCTCGGCCAGGATCGACAGCCGCTTCGGTGCGCCGACATCGCGAAAAATCCCGATCACCGCGGCCGGATCGGTGGTCGACACGACAGCCCCCAGCAACAGGCAGACGACGATGTCGATGCCGGTCGCCAGATGCACGACGCCGGCGACCGCGCCGATGCACACCAGGACGGCCACGATGGCCAGCAGCAGCACGGCAGAAATCTCGTCCATCAAACGGCGGACGTCGATCGTCAGCCCGGCCGTGAACAACAGGGGCGGCAGAAACAGCGGCAGAAAGACATCGGTGCCGACTTCAAGCTTGTCGAGGCCGATGAAGGCGTCGCCCAGCACCCCGACCTTGAAGTCGCTGGAAACGATCCATGAGCCGAGGAAGCCCATGCTCATGCCGGCAATGGCCAGCAATACCGTGTGTGGCAGGCGGAACCGCTCGGCTACCGGCACCAGCAGGCTGACCACGGTCAGCACCATCGCGATCGCCAGCAATGAATAGATGGTGTCGGTCACTTGAGGAACTTACTCCTGAGGCGGCCCTTGTCGACCCGGACCCGCTCTCGTCTTATAACCTCGACGATGGCCGGCATGGCAGTCTTCATTCACGGCATGTGGGGTACCCCCGAAGTATGGCGGAACTGGCGCGCCTTCGCCGAGGCACGCAGCTGGCGCACCGTGGCGCCAGCGCTTCGTTACCACGATGCCTCCCCTCTCACGCCGCCGCCGGCGCTGGCCACCACCAGCCTGCTCGATTACGTCGCCGACCTCGAGACCTACCTGCGTGCCCTTCCGGAGAAACCCGTCGTCGTCGGGCACTCGATGGGCGGGCTGATCGCCTTGCTGCTCTGTGCCCGCGGACTGGCGCGTGCCGGCGTGCTGCTCACGCCTGCGGCGCCGGCCAGCGTCGTGGCGCTGAGGCCGTCCAACCTGCTGGCCTTCCTGCGCATCCAGACGACGTGGGGTTGGTGGTGCAAGTCGCATCGCGCAACGCTCGCCGAGGCGCTATCGCATACCTTCAACACGACCGATCCGAACGAGGGTCGGGAACGTCATGCCGCGTTCGTACACGATTCCGGCCGCGCCTTGTTCGAAATGGCCTTGCCCTGGCTCGATCGCGGCAAGGCGACCACGGTCGATCCCCGGCGCGTGACGGTGCCGCTGCTGTTCGTGGCGGCGGAAAAGGACAAGCTCACGCCGCCCGGCGTCGTCCGCCGCGCCGCCGCCTGTTTCGCGGCCGTGGCGACCTATCGCGAGTACGCCGGCCAGGGCCATTGGGTGCCGGGCCAGCCCGGCTGGGAGCAGATCGCGGCCGATGCTTTCGCCTGGCTCGACGGGCTGCCCGCGATGGAGCGGCGATAATGGCCATCGTCGACTTCCCGGACCTGAGAGCCCTGCTGGTGCGAGACGGGCGACTGATGGCGCTCGACCTCGGCAGCAAGACCATCGGCATCGCCACCTCCGACGCCCTGCGCATGCTGGCGACGCCGCTCGCGACGATCAGGCGCGGCAAGCTCGCGGCCGACCTCGGCATCCTTGCCGATCTGGCGAAGAAACACGAGATCAAGGCTCTGGCGATCGGCCTGCCGCTCAACATGGACGGGACCGAGGGTCCGCGCTGCCAGTCGGTCCGTCAGTTCGCGGCCAACATCGCCGCCCATGGCCCGCCGGCGCTGGCAGCGCTGCCCATCGTGATGCAGGACGAGCGGCTCAGCACCGCGGCGGTGACCCGCGGCATGATCGACGACTACGACATGAGCCGCGCCAAGCGTGCCGAGCGGGTCGATGCAGCCGCCGCGGCATGGATCCTGGAATCGGCACTCGCACGGTTGCGTTAGGGCACACGTTCACGCGGGTCGAGCCATTCAATATGACATTCTGGCCAGCGCGCCGAAGGAGCAAGCGTTCATGATCACATGTTTCCTGGAATATCGAATCGACCCCAAGAAGACTGCCGAGTTCGAACGGTATGGCCAGATGTGGATGGAACTGGTCGAGCGGTTCGGCGGGACTCACCATGGTTATTTTCTGCCGAGCGAGGGGCACAGCCATACAGCCCTGGCACTTTTCAGCTTTCCGAGCCTTGCCGACTACGAGGCGTATCGGATCGCCGCCGCGAACGACGAGGCCGTGAAAGCGGCCGTGCGCTACATGGACGAAACCGGTTGCGTACAAAGCTGGGATCGCCGGTTCTTCCGACCCGTGCTGCCCGTCAGACAAGCAGCCTGAAGCGGAGCCTCGCGGCGGCCTAGGGGCAAAGCGGCGGCGGCGCAGGGCGCGGCGGCGGGGCTGCATCGAGCGAGCGCAGGAAGGCCACCAGGTCGGTGCTCTGCTGGATCGACAGGCCGAGCGGGCGGACCAGCGGCGTGCCGTCGCTGTGCAGGCGGTCCGGACTCACCTCGGAATAATGCCGGACGACATCCTCCAGCGTGGCGAAGCTGCCGTTGTGCATGTAGGCCGCCGACCGACCGACCTGGCGCAGCCCGGGAACGCGGAACTCACCGAAGTTGCTGTGCAGCCGGCGCACATGCTGCGTGCGCCGCGCGCTGGTCCCCGAAGGATCGTCGTTGTAGCGGCCGAGCAGATTGAACGGGCTGGCCGCCAGCGTGGCGATCCCGCCCAGCCGGCCGCTATCGACCTCGCCCGGACGCACGAAGAACGCGATGCCGATGTCACCGAATTCGCCGTTGGTGAAACGTGGCCCGAAATGGCAGGCGTTGCAGTTGCCCTCGCCGATGAACAGTTTCAGGCCGCGCTGCTCGGGCAATCCGTAGCGCGCCGCGGCCTCGCGGTCGCCGGCCACGAGGGCATCGCGGAAATCGTCGAACCTCGTGCGCGGGCTGACCAGCGTCGCCTGGAAAGCGGCCAGGGCTTTGGCCGCATCGACCAACAGGCGCTCATCGTCACCGTCGGGCTTCGTGCCGAAGGCCCGCTCGTAGCCGCAGGCGAGTTCCTTGTCCTCGCGCAGCAGGCGGGACACGCGTTCCCGGCTGCCTGCCATTTCGCGCGGGTCGAGGATCGGCCGGATGCTCTGCCCCCACAGCGAATCGCCGGCGCCGGTCCAGCCGAACCAGCGGGAATAGCCGACGTTCCAAAGGGATGGCGTGCGTCGATCCAGGTCGACACGCCCCTTCCCCCGGGTACGGCCGTCGCTCCAGTCCCGGCCTTCCTGATGGCAGGCGGCGCAGCTCATGAGGCCATCGCCGGACAGCCGCGCGTCGTTGAAGAGATATTCGCCCAGCGCGATTCCCGCCAGCGCGCCCGATATGCGGTTCGAAGGATCACGCGCCGGCGGCGGCGGCCACGGCCCATGCTGGCCGACGACGCGAACCTCGGCTTCCGTCCAGTCGAGCAGAGCCTGCGCCGCCGCCGGCTCGGCAAATGCCGCCAGCAGCGCCGCCGCCAAAAGTCCCAGCCTCACTTGATGTAGTAGTCGTGCGTCAGGCGTTCTATCTCCTCGCCCGCGCGCACGTCGATGGAGAGTTCCCAGTGTCCGGCCATGTGAAAGACCAAGCCTTCTACACGAAACCGTCCGTCGCCTTTCGATACGATGCTGGGATGGTAGTTCATGGTGTGCTTGTGCTCGGGCATCTGGGCGTCGACGGCGACCAGTTCGCCGGCGCTGCCCGACTTGGTGCAGACGTTGAACAGCAGCGCAAAGGGCTCTCCGACCTCGATGCGCAACGGGTCCGGGCGAAAGGCGATCATGTAGTGATCAGAGAAGATCACCAGCCCGCTTCCACGGCCAAGGTCGAGTGGACAATCCGCCCACGCGGCATTCGCAAAGAAAATCGCGGACAGCGCCGCCAGCAGTCTCATTGCGCGCCACCGAACAGACGGTCGCCGTTCTCGTAGGCGATCTTGCGGGCGACCTCTGGCGGCAAGTCGGCCAGCCACTGCCGCGACCAACGCGCATGCTCGATCACATAGTGCCAGCGCTCTGGCGTGAAGGTATCGGTGCCGACCATGAACCGGTCGGGGAACTCCAGGAACGCTTCCCGCCAGCCCGGCGCCACCTTGCCGTTGGACGCATGCGAGGTGAGGAACGCCAGGTCGCAATAGAGGGTCGGATACCTGCGCAGCATCTCGCGCACCTTCTCCGGCCGCTCGAAGCCGGAATGCGCCCACAGCACCTTGGCGCCGGGATCCTGCTGGAAGTGGCGAGAGACGGCGTCGGCATCGGAATGCGAATGCAGGAACAAGCCGTATTTCTTCGCGAGCTGGACGACGCCGCGCATGTTGGGCAGGTCGGCATCGGCGCCGTAGATGTGGAACTCGCCGATGGCGACGTACTTGCGCTTGCCGAGCAAGTCCTCGAGGAACGGCAGCACCGTCGGATCCTTGGCCCAGGTCCCGAGTTCGCCGCGCGAGCGGTAGGGCCGCAGCTCGGGCACGATCACGCCCGGCGCCGCGTCCTGCAGCATCTTGGTGCCCTCGTTGTTCGAACTCGACACCATGGCGCGCTTCACGCCAGCCTTCTTCAGAATCTCGACGACCTCCTTGGGCGGCACCACCGTCCAGGCGTCGTGGCTGTAGTGCATGTGCGCGTCGAAGATCGGCAGTTCCTGGTCGGCGTGGGCCATCCCGGCGGCAACGACCAATGACAGGAAGACAAGCCCATGGCGCATGCGATGTTCCTTCAGCGACGAGGCTCTCGAATCCCCGTCTTGGGGGTCCAGGCGTAGTTGAAGCTAATTGAGATACGCTCGCCGGAGAAGCGCGCCGGCGGCACCTCGTGCCGCAACCAGCTCTCGAACAGCACCAGGTCGCCGGGCTTCGCCGGCACGCCGACGAACGAGCGAAAGCGTTCGGGCGCGTCGGTGCGCCGGGGTGGCGCCGCCATCTGGCGCGACAGCCTGGGATCCTCGAATTTCAGCGCGCCGGCGCCCTTCGGCACGGCCGCGTAATAAGTACCGCTGATGAACGACGTCGGGTGCAGATGCATCGAATGCACCACGCCTGCCGGCATGACGTTCGCCCAACAATCCGTCATCGCCAACACGCGTCCCCGGAGATCGTAGTGCAGGTTGCCGGCAAACCGCCTCACATAAGGGTCGATGCGGCGACGCAACCGGTCGAACAACGACGAGACGAGGTGGAGGCGGTCGAGCGAGCCGTAGGATGTATAGCCTCCGAGGTAGTGCCGAGCCGACCAGCGCAGGCCCGCCGTATCCGAGAGCGCGAGGGAACTGCACTCGTCGGCCAGGCTCTGGTTGAAGGCAGGCCAGCCCGACCGGGCCAGGGACTCGTGGAGGATCAGGGTGGGGAAAAGGGCACGGATCGCCATACCGTGATTATCTGCCAAGGCGGCGGATCGTGCTATTGTTTCGCATGCTCACCGACACACAAATCGAGACTTATCGCCGCGACGGCTACCTGGTGATCCCTCGGCTGATCGAAGGCGCGCAGCTCGCCGAACTACGCGCACTCACAGATCGCATCGTCGCGGAAGCCCGCGGGGTGGCGGCCAATGACGATCTCTACGACCTCGAGCCCAGCCATACGGCCACGCTGCCCCGGGTGCGACGGCTGAAGCCCGCGATCTTCAAGCGCTACAAGTTCTTCCACGACCTCGTGCGCGAACCCAAGATCACCGCCATTCTTCGCCAGTTGCTCGGCCCCGACATCCGCCTCTACGGCGGCAAGCTCAACATGAAGTCGGCGGGCTACGGCTCGCCGGTGGAATGGCACCAGGATTGGGCTTTCTACCCCCATACCAACGACGACGTCCTCGCCACCGGCATCTATCTCGACGATTGCGATCTCGGGAACGGGCCGTTGATGGTGCTGCCCGGCACCCATCTCGGCCCGACGTACGACCATCATGCCAACGGCCGCTTCTGCGGCGCCATGGATCCGGCGGCCTGCGACCTCGACTTCAGCAAGGCCGTGCCGCTCATGGGTCCGGCGGGCTCGATGACCATTCACCACGCCCGCCTGGTGCACGGCTCGGCCCTCAACACCTCGAACCAGCAGCGCCGCCTGCTCCTGCACGAATATACTGCAGCCGACGCCTGGCCATTGATGGGGGTCGCCGACTTCGACGATTTCAACGCCCGCATGGTGCTGGGCGAGCCCAACGTCGAGCCGCGTGTGCGGCCCGCGCCGGTTCGCATGCCGTTGCCGCCGGCCGACCACCAGGGATCGATCTACGAGAACCAACGTGGGGCGGGCCGGCACTTCTTCGGGACCCACGAGGAGCGCGCCGGCGTTGCCAATTGAACGCACACGGCGCTGAGGACAAAACGTGGTCCCCCCGACTTACCGCGCCGCCGCCAAGACGCTGCATTGGCTCACGGCCGTGGCGGTTCTGGGCCTGCTGGGGATTGGTCTCTGGATGACGGGCCTGCCGATCAGCCTGCTGAAACTGCAGGTTTACAACTGGCACAAATGGATCGGCCTCACGGTGTTGGCGCTGACAGTGCTCCGCCTGCTGTGGCGCTGGCGAAATCCGCCGCCGCCGCTGCCGGACACGGTCACGCGCTGGGAGCGTGCCCTGGCGCCCATCGGCCATTGGGCGTTGCTGCTTTTGCTGCTCGCCATGCCGCTGAGCGGCTGGCTGATGAGTTCGGCCGCGGGCGTCAGCGTCGCCTGGTTCGGCGTGCTGCCCCTGCCCGATCTGGTGCCGCGCAATACGGATCTTTTCGAAGCCCTGCGCGCGGTGCATTTCCTGCTGTCGCGGGCCCTGATCGTGGTCGTGGCCCTGCACGTCGCCGCCGTCCTGCATCACGATGTCTTGCGCCGCGACGGCATTTTCCGCCGCATGTGGCCTTCCGGGAGAACATGATGCGCCGTTTGCTGATTATCGCC
>ERZ1292640.1103-Hain-H43-02um-R1-1103-length-22277-cov-7_pt1 | contig 14191 bp, 2 predicted proteins | sample MGYA00564404_ERZ1292640 | MGnify/ENA primary metagenome ERZ1292640 (study PRJEB36523, sample SAMEA6512636) | groundwater metagenome | collected 2019-01-08 | study: AquaDiva: Metagenomics assemblies of 32 groundwater samples
TGAAGTAGTAAATACGATAAAACTTTCCAATGTTAATTATCCCGCCGGAACAATCAAAGAGCCATTCTATGAATTTCTTATCCGCACTATGGGTGAATTTCAGAGTGTTAAAGAGATAGATGATGTGGTGGCTTCTGTGGATGAGCCGGAAGTAAAAGATCCGATGCTTACCCCTGAAGAGGCAGAAAAAGAAAAAGATAAAATCGGCAGGCGTCTTATATACCTAAAAGATATCGCGGTGATTAAAGATACGATGAAAGAGCGTACTTCTATTTCCCGTTATAAGGGAGCTGTTGGTCCTAGCCGTGATAACGTATCGTTATCTGTGCGTAAACAATCAGGGGCTAATATTGTAAAGGTCGCAGAAAATGTCAGAAAAGCAGTTGAGCGTTTATCCGGAACAATTAAAGATGTAAATATTGAAATCGTTTATGATCAGTCGGTATTTATCAAGAGTTCTGTTTCCGGAGTAAAAAATGACGCCATAAACGGAGGCATACTCGCGTTTATAGTTTTATTTCTGTTTTTAGGCAGGATGTGGCCGGCAATTAATATTTCTATTGCCATCCCTGTTTCCATAATGGCAGTATTTTTTCTTATGTCGTTTGTTAAGATCAGCCTTAATACCATATCTTTGGGGGGCCTGGCGTTGGGTGTTGGAATGTTGGTTGATGCTGCTATTGTTGTGCTTGAATCTGTATCTTTAAAAAAAGGCACGCGTAAAGACGCATCAGCAGAAGGAAGCGAAGAAGTTGTCGGGGCAATCACCGGCTCAACCTTTACTACGATTGCAGTTTTCCTGCCGATGATTTTTGTAGTTGGTATTGCCGGGCAAATTTTTAAAGAGCTGGCGTTTACCGTTACATTTGCGCTCCTGGCATCGTGGTTAATGGCAATGACTCTTGTTCCTATGTTTGCTTCTTTTGATCCGGAGATATTTAAGCCCATAGATAAATTCCTCACTGGTTTTGCTAAAAAACCATTTATTGCGCATCAGGATTATTTTAGCCGTATAAAAGACAAATACGTAGATACTCTTACTTATCTTTGTGTCCAAAAAAGAAATTTAATGCTGCTTGTAGTATCCGGTTTATTTGCAGGCTCACTGTTACTTTTATTTACTTTTGATAAAGTATTATTGCCTCCGGTTGACCAGCGTCAATTTATATTGCTCGTAGATAAAAAACCCGGCACTCCTTTAGAAGAAACTGACCGAGTAGTACGCGATATTGAAAAAGAGCTGATGCTGTTACCTGAAATAAAAAATTTTACTGTTAATATCGGATCAAGTAAAGACAGAACGCAGGAAGATGTGCTTGAGACTTTGGGCGGTAATCAGGCGCAGGTATTAGTTAATCTTAAAACTAAGTCGGAGATGCAGGGGGCGCGCTATAGTTCAACAAGTGAGATTCTGCAGCGGCTTAAGGAGCGCTTAAGCGCTAAAGTAAACCAGGAAAATATGGAGATTGAGTATTTGGCGCAAGAAAGCTTTTTAAAAACCGCTTTTGGCGGAGAAGCGCCGGTAATTATTGAAATTAAAGGGACAGATTTAAGCAGGATTTCTGTGGTATCTGAAAGCCTGCGTGAGGCGCTGGCAAGAGTCCCTGGTTTATACGGTGTAAAGACAAGCTTAGTCGAACCATCCCCTGAAACAAAGGTAAATATTAATAAAGACCGCGCCTCGCTTTATAATCTTTCCACGCGCGATATTGCTTTGACTGCGCAAACTGCGCTTAAAGGGTATGTTTCCACAAAATTTAAGGAAAAGAAAGAAGGGGAAGAAATAGATATACGCGTGCGGCTTAAAGAGGCCAATCGGCAGAACTTAAACCAACTGAGTAATATTTTGATTTTTTCGCAGGTGCGTAATGTCCAGGTACCGATTTCAGAGTTAGCCTATCTTTCAAGAGGTTTCGGCCCCACGCAAATCAAGCGGCTTGACCAGCAGCGCGCGATAGTAGTATCTGCGGGAATTTTCCGGCGTAATTTTTCTGTTGTGAAGACTGACGTTGAGCGCATTATCCGGCATTTTCAAAGCAATAATAAAGATTATACGATTGTCCTTGGCGGCCAGAATCAGGCGATGAACGAGTCCTTTGATTCCCTGCGTTTTGCGCTCATACTTTCGGTTGTGCTAAATTATATGATTATGGCAGCGGAGTTTGAGTCGCTATGGCAGCCGTTTGTAATTATGTTTACTTTGCCGCTTTCGCTTATCGGAGTTTCGTTAGCGCTTGGAATCAGCGGTACTCCTATAAGTACGGTAGTTATTTTAGGTTTAATTATGTTAGGCGGTATTGTTGTGGACAACGGTATTGTGCTTATTGATTATGTTAATGTTTTGCTTAAGGAAGGTATTCCGATTGAGGAGGCGCTTATTTCAGCAAGCCTTCGGCGTTTAAGGCCGATATTGATGACATCTTTAACAACTATTTTGGGACTTATACCTTTGGCGTTAGGTTTAGGAGAAGGCTCTGAACTTATGTCTCCGATGGCAAAGACGGTTATCGGCGGGTTATTATCTGCTACTTTTTTTACCTTATTTGTCATACCGGCGATATTCCTGGTTTTTTATAAATTTTTCAGCCGTTTTAAAGCCCCGGCTGCTCTTATCGGAAATGAAGAAGTTGCAGCAGCTGTAGTTGAGGAAAAACCTGAAGAAGCGCCTGAAGAAATGCTTAATGAAAGACAGCGTAAAGCTATAGAATTGCTTAAAGAAAAAAAGCGGCTTACCCGTCTTGAATATGTACAGGCTCTAGGGATTTCTGTGCCAACAGCATCGCGCGATCTAAAGGAATTACAAGATAAAGGAATAATTGTTGCCCGCGGCCCGCTTGGGCCTGGCAGATACTATGTATTGAAGGAAAGTTAAATAATAAGTTTTGTGTAATGTTAAATGTGTAACGTGTAAAGTGGGTTTAATGTTTTAATGTGTAATGGAAAATCCTGTGTTTTTTTGTTTTTCCTTTACACATAGCTGCATTACACCAGCATTACACATTACACAATCCACATTACACAGTATATGACCGCCTTAAATTATAAATATGATATTTAATATCACCCGTTTTCCCCGCCTATCAGTTCATCGTCCGGTTACAATCGCTATGTTTTTTATCGGCGTATGCATTATCGGAGTAGTAGCTTTAGTAAATCTTCCTGTTGAATTGATGCCCAATATCTCTTTCGGGCAGATCAATATTACTGTTCAGGTTCGCGGCGGTATCCCTTCCAGTGAAATCGAAGAGCGCGTGGCAAGGCCGATTGAAGAGGCGGTGGGTTCTGTCAGTCATATCAAGAATATTCTCTCTATATCTAAGGAAGGGGAATGTACGGTTATCCTGGAATTCGACCCTGGGATTGATATGGATTTTGCTGCACTTGAGGTAAGAGAAAAATTCGCACGGGTTAAAGATAAACTCCCCAGAGAAATTGAGCGTCCTGTAATTGCCCAATACGGCTATGGTGATATGCCGATCATGATTGTTGCGGTGACTTCTGATAAGTACACGCCGGAAGAGTTGCGCAATTTTGTAGATGATAAGATTAAAGAGCGTTTAAGCCGGGCAGAAGGCGTAGCAATGATTGACGTCGCAGGAGGCAGAGAGCGCAAGATCCTCATTGAATTAGACCAGGCAAGCCTGGCCTCATACGGTTTTTCAATCGAAAAAGTTATTGATGTTTTGAATGTCAGTAACCTTAATCTGCTTGCCGGAGATATTACCCAAGATGGAAGTAAATATCTTGTGCGCGCAATTGGGGAATTCCAGAGTTTGGATGAAATTAAACAGATGATTATTATGGTCACTCCTCAAGGAGGGGTGGTGCGGGTTAAGGATGTTGCGGATGTAAAAGATTCGTACTTAGAGCCGACAAGTTTTGCGCGTATTAACGTCAAGCCGGTGGTTTCGCTTTATATCCAGAAAGAAAGCCTGGCAAATACTATCCGCGTATCTAATGCAGTAGAAAAAGAAATAAGAATTCTTTCTAAAGAACTTGATAAGGATGTGCGGATCACGCTTACTTTTAACCAGGCGGACTCTGTGCGTAAGGCGGTTTCCCAAGTAAATGATTCGCTTATCCAGGGAGGCATACTTGCAATCGGCGTACTTTTTCTTTTCTTAAGGGATATCTCCTCTATTTTTATTATAAGTGTAGCAATCCCTGTTTCAATCATCTCCATTTTTAGTTTTATGTATTTGCAAAAAATCACTCTAAATGTAATGACTCTATCAGGGCTTGCCCTGGCAACAGGAATGCTTGTAGATAATAATATTGTAGTCTTAGAAAATATTTTCAAACGGCGCGAGGATAAACCTTGTAAGAACAGGGAGGAATTTAAGCATCTAGTTATTGACAGTACCGAGGAAATGGCGCTTGCAATTACTGCTTCTACGCTTACAACGGTTATAGTATTCTTGCCGCTTTTATTTTTAAACAAAGAGATCCAGCTTCTTTACGGAGGCTTAGGTAATACTGTTACTTATTCGCTATTGGTAAGTTTAATTGTTGCTATCACCCTTGTTCCGATGCTTGCTTCTAAGGTGCTTAAGCATACTGCGCCTAGCCAGGATTCTTATGAAAAAATAATTGACGAGGAAGGTGTACTTATTGAGGTAAAACAGCGCAGGTCATTTTTTAAAACCGTTAAAAGCATTTTTGAAGCAGTGCTGCGTTTCATATTAACGTTTCGCTATGTTGTGATCCCGGTTGTAATTGTATTGTTTGTTTTTTCTTTGCGTTATGCCAATAAACTTGAACGGGAGTTTATGGGTGTTGCAGAGCAGAATAAATTTACCATATTTGTTGAAATGCCTACCGGAACCCGCCTTGAGATTTCCGATAAAATCGTAAAAGCCGTAGAAAATATTGTTTTAACTGTTCCGGAGGTAAAGAGCGCAACCGCAAGAGTCGAGCCTTGGTCATCTAAGATTTACGTTGAGTTAAAACCATTGGGGCAAAGAGTAAAAAGTACAAGGCAAATAATTGAGCAGCTGCGGCCGCAAGTAACTGTATATGAGCCGGCTTTTATCTATTTTGAAGAGCAGGAAGAGGTTGCTAGTAAAGAAGTTCTGCTTGAAATATACGGCTACGATTATGACCTTTTAAAAGATTTAGCAATGAAGTTAGGTAATATTATGCAAAATGCCGAGAAGCTAACAGATATAAAAATCCGTATGCGCGAAGGACGGCCTGAGATGCGGATATTAATTAATAAGGAAAAAGCGGCATTTTTTGGTTGGTCAGTTGAGGAGGTTTCAGAAGTAATACATGCCCAGATGCGCGGCCTTATCCCTACGCGTTATCATGCCAAGCAGGATACTTATGTCCGGCTTAAAGAGTCTCCACTTTTTCCGGAAGGCGGAGGGATCAAACCAGGTTTGGCACAAGAGAAGGCTATTAGTCAGCAAAAAAAAGAGGAAAAAAATAAGTTTGGTTTATCAAAGATGATGCCGGCAAGCCATGAAAGCGATGAGGTAGAAGTCATAGCCCGGCTTGATGAGAGATATCGCCGCACTTTTGATGACCTTAAAAAGCTTGTACTTATGTCTAAAGACGGCCGGCCGATTTATTTGAGCCAGATGGCTGATCTTAAGCTGGATATGGGGCCTTCTGAAATCTGGAGGAAGAACAAGAAGCGCATGGTCCAGGTTTCCGCAAATATGGGTGGGCAAACTTTGGGTGCGATCGCGGAAAAATTAACCACTGCTTTTAAAGAGGTAAAATTTCCCGAAAACTACTATTGGCGTTTTGGCGGAAATTATGAAAAAATGATCCAAAACCAGAAAGAGCTCTCTTTAGCGTTTCTTCTAACCTTAGTATTAGTTTATATGGTTTTGGCAGCAATGTTTGAGTCTTTTAGCCAGCCGTTTATTATTCTTGCTACGGTGCCTTTAGCTACAATGGGAGTGGTAGGGGTGCTTTATTATCTTCACAAACCCATTGGTGTTGGAGTTTTGGTTGGGGTAATAATGCTTGCCGGAATTGTGGTAAATAACGCGATTATTTTGGTTGATTCTACCAATCGGTTAAGGGAAGAGAAAAAACAGGGAGGTTTGAAGCACTTAATTGCTGAAAGTGCGGGAAACCGGCTTAGGCCGATTTTAATAACTACGCTTACAACTGTTTTAGGTTTTGTGCCTATGGTTTTAGATAAATCAGAATCAGCCAATTTATGGTCTCCTTTAGCATTAACCGTAATGGCAGGGTTAACTACTTCTACGTTTTTCACCCTTTTTGTAATACCTTGCATATACCTAGTTTTCATTGATATTGGAAAATTAACGCGGTTTAAGCGCGCAAAATAGCATTTGATACGGTTTTGATACGGTCTAATCAACAATTTTACCATGTCGACCTACGCGGTCGAAATTCGACCGCGTAGGTCGCGGAGGTAAACGCGTTTGTCGGGGTATAATCTTTTGTACTGTTTTGGAGAATAGATATGGTTATTTGTATAATTTGCGGCAAAGAGTTTGCTCCCAGTAAATATCGGCCAAGCCAGAAAGTCTGCTCAAAGGTTGCCTGTCAGAAAATGAGGCAATTACAGAATGAGAAGAAATGGCGTCAAAATAACCCGGAATATTTCCGCACTTTGGGCCAGGATGAAAGCTGGAAGAAAATAAGGTCGTTATATAACAAAAACTGGCGACAAACCCATAAAGATTATTTGACAGAATACAGCAAAGAGCATTCCACGGAAAGACGGCAATATATGAAGAATTACATGCAAAAATACCGCTCTTCTGTAAATAGAGGCAAAAGTTAGTTAATATCTCCTTGACATCTAACTGCTAATTGTATATACTTACTATGGGATTGAAATTTTTTTTAAACTGTTTCGAAATAGTTTAAAAAAGTATTTGGGATAGCAGGGAAAAATGGAAAACGAAATTAAAGAAGATATAGGCGAAGAGTTCTCTTCGCGTTATAACAAATGGTTAAAAATAACCGCTATGGTTTTGGTGGCGGTTTTTTGTTTTTCTCAGGTCAGTTGGGCAGCTGGTAAAGACTTAAATATATCTCTTAATAATTTTTCCCAAACTCTCCCGGTCCAATCAAATTTCAATTCCCAGACTAGAAGTTTTCTCGGAGAAATTAAAGAAGCAATCACCTCTTTTTTTGTTACACCTGCGCATGCTGCTAATGCGGATATAGGCGGCCCGCGTCTTCCGCGCGAGAATAATTCTAATAAGAAATCTTTTTATCCCGGCAAATGGGATGACATTAAAGTTATAATTGAAACTACTAACTCAGATGGCCAGCCGATTTGGCAAGTTTGGGGCAAAGATAAAAATAATGACGGACAAGCAGATTTATTAGAAGTACTTAATAATCCTCCTGATCAGAAGGACGCAACTTACCAGAAAGTCACAGACCTTTCCCAAATAAAAAGTTTTAAAGAAACCGGAACAATTAAGCCTCCCGCAAATTTTGTTTTAGCGCAAAACGCTAATAGCCAGAAGCCGTTAGCGTTAGTTGATTTATTAAATAGAATTGCTAAAGCTAATTCTGCGCGTAATGTAATTTTACCGCAGAAAGTTAAACTTGAATATAAGGAAGAAGTTACTGATATAGAAGAAGAAAAACCGGAAGCGGCTGCGAATAAAGAGGCTTATTCCCTGATAAAAGAAGCTGAAGATATTCTTAAAGATGATAAAGTAGTAGAGGCGCAAAAAGAGGTGGTTTTAGAGGCACAAGAGGCGCAGGAGGCTGCGAAAACAACAACAGAAGACTCTGATGCTGATCTGTCATTGCGAGCGACCGAAGGAAGCGAAGCAATCTCAGAGATTGCTTCGTCCTGCTTTGCTTCGCTCGCACTCCTCGCAATGACACAGCCGAAACACGTAGATACATTAGTACCGTATCAAGCAAATAAATCCAATGTTTTACCTGATGAGATATCAATCCCGTCCCAAATAGATCCCAAAGAACTACCCTCTAATGGGCCGCCTTTGGGAGACTATTCTATTAATTTTGTAAGATTAATTTCTAAATTTATTAAAGTACTGAATTTTGAGGCGACTCTGATCAGAGACGGGGGTCGTCTGTGTGTTTTAGATGCGAATAACTGCCTTAAAGGTGAAAATACTACCTCAGTTCCCGCTGTAAATACCTCTTTGTCCAATCAGAACAACTCAAAGCAGAACGAAACAGCAGTAATTAAGGAAGTAGTTGATAATAACAATGATTATTCAGCTAATAATGAAATTTCTTTAAATAAAGCCCATAAATTTGAGAATGAGTGGAGCACTCCGGAGTCAACCGGGCCTCCTCAGCAGGAAAATGCTAATTCGTTACCAGTCACCAGTGACCAGTTACCCGCAAAAGAAACCGTATCAGACCGTATCACCAATTCTAACATTAATAATTTCAATGAGATAAGAAAGAGCGCCATAGGCGAGGAAACTCGACCCGTGGCTGGGTTCTCTATGGCGCCTTCTTATAAATTAGATGCAAACTGTGCCGCCCTTTCCTTAAGCAATTTAACCGGTATAGATGCAAATATACTTATGCAGGATTTAGCTGGCTATACCGGTAAAGACGGCCAGACTACAATGTTCGGTATCCAGCAGATAGCCAAAAAGTATGGTTTAGACTTAAACGCTGTAAAACTCGATTATAACGATTTAATGAAGATTTCCACCCCAATCCTCACCCACCTTAACTTAAGCAGTGGCTTAGGCCATTACGTAGTAGTGACCAAGGCCACTGCAAGTAAGGTTACCTATATGGATAACGGGGTAGAGAAAACCGTATCAAAAGAAGAATTTTTGAAGATGTGGACAGGATATGCCTTAACTAAACAGTCTAATTTAGGCAGTGCTTTAAATATAAAGGAATTAAACAATATTCGTGGTGCAGCTACAAACAGTGTAGCTGGTTATACCTATAATGGATCAACCGGAACTTGGACTAATGATTATACTGGGAAAACAGTAGGTGCAAAACCCGCTCCAGCTAAAGAAGCGACAACAAGCACAACTAGTGTAACTAGCTCAAAGGCGCCTACTACTTCAACTTCTACAACCTCTACTTCTGCTAAGGCTACAACCACTACTAGCCAGTCAGTTACAACCAGCGTAAATAATCATATCAATCAGTTTGGAACTCCCCAGGCTTATGCCGATGCAATAATAGCCAAAGAAGCAGCTAAGCAGCCGCTCGCTGACCCGACGGCTGCTGCTGCCTTCAAAGCAGCAAATCCAAGCTATTTTGTTACTCCTTTAACTGGTTTAGATGTAAAACTTCCCGATGTTGCTAAACAGGCAATTACCCAGGCCAAAACTGATTGGGTAAAAGCCAATGCACTTGGAAATACAGTAGCTATGGATGCAGCGCACAAAGTTGCTGAAACTATTCGTAATAAATATGGTTATGTTGGCGGCCCAAGCGGAGTTACTCCGGAGTTGCTTAGAGTTTCTGTAAGAGATTGGGCAAAGCAGAATGGCCTTGAAAATACATTAAAATGGAACCAGAAAACCGGCGAAGTTACATTAGCCAATACCACTTTTAAACCTGATTATATAAAGGCTGGCAAAAGCTATGCTGATGTTGCGCTTTTAAACGCAGTTTTAAATATTAAGAATTTAGGCGGGGCCAACAAATATAACGAAACTATCCTTAATAAGCAGCTTGAGCAGTATAAAACCGGAAAAAATACTTTTGTTGATCCGATTGCCGCGGAATATTTTGAAAGCAATCCGGAAAAGTTCGGATTTAAAGCAACCCCGGTGATTGAAGAAAAAGAGAATTATTATCGCAGAAGTATTTGGGGAGATCATGTAATAGCTGATAATCAGAAATCTACCCATTACACCGCAGAGAATAAAACAGAAGTTACCTATAATAGTTTAACTGTCGAGCAGTTTAAGGCTTATACCGGTATCATTAAAGATAATTTTATCAAAGGCAGCTGGTATTTAAAACAAGAAGAAGCTTTCAAAACCGAGACTCTTAAGAATAATGCTGATGAAGTTATTTATACTGCAGAAAAGAAATCTTCTTTTAATGATGCCAATGGCCTTACCTCAATGGTTATAGATTATAAATTTAATAAAGATTATAACGATGATTATTATTTTAAGGCGATGAAGGCTGGACAAATAAGAAACGTAACTGAAACTTTCCAGGCGAATCTGCCCAAAACAGCAGTGATTAAAGATGAAGACGGCCAAAAAATTGCTGATTTAACCTGGGATTTTACCAAGACAGATGCTCCGAAAATTACTTCTAACGAATATAACGGCGACAAAATCATCGCCGCAGAAACAGACACCTTGGTGATTATTCCACAGATGATAGCTTTAGCTTATGCCGAGAGAAAAATAATTAACGATAAGAACGAAGAAGTTTACCTGACCTATTCACCGGTAAATTCCGCTTTAAACAGCGTCTATACCAAACAGGCGGATAAAGATGGTTATGCTCGTTATAATGTCGCCTATGGCGTTGACTGGGGTAAAGATTGGCGCAATGATTATAAGATTTTAACCGGTAAAGACAGCAATGGCCGTGTTGAGTTGCGTAAAGAAGAAAACGGCACCAGCTATGTTTTAGGCACAAGAAATATGACCTTTAATTCTGCCAAAAATCCTACTGATGCAACTTTTAGTTTTACGGATCGCACTAAGAATAAAGTTGTGATCACTAAGACAAACACTAACGGCGGGAAAGATGAAACTTCCTACGTTGATGTTTTAATTAATTACGCTGATAAAATTACCTATACCCTTGATAATAGCAATTACATTCAGAAAAAAGCTTTTGATAAAGAAGATAAGCTGCTTTCTATCGAAAAGATTTTCCCGAAGAATCGCCCGATGCCGATGGTGATTAATCCTGCTACTGATTTGGAGGATGAAATTGCTGCGATGAAAGATAATGTTACTTTAACCCAGGATGCAAATTTCAGCTGGAAGATCGAAGCCAATACCTACAAATTAACCAGCTATCCGTCGAAGATCAATGGGGACGTAAATGTTAAATTTATGGATAATGCCGGGAAAACTTATGAAGGTAAAGCCAAATACAGCCGTTTTCAGGAGTTTGACGGGACAGTAGGGTTTTACGGTGTGCTTTATAACGGTGATGCATATTTAGCTAATAGCACAGGCAGCAGCGCAAACGGAACACGCGCTCCTCCGTATGACAGCAAATTTAAGCCTTCCGCCGCAATTGTTAATTCAGACAAAAATGGCACTACCTTCCGCGTTGATCCTAAAAAACATAACGGTATCCAGATAATTAATGGCAGCTTAAAACCTTGGGTTGCAGGCGCTGAATATGATTTCTTAGGCGGAAAATTAGATATGGGGGATAGGACATATATAGGCGGTAAGGGCGCGCATTTAAGTTTAGTGAACAACAAAGGCACATTAGATTGGAATTTCCGTTATACTGCCGGCGCCCAAAAAATGAGCTTTAAAAAAGGCCAAACGATTTACGCCGTAGAAAATAAAACGGTTGTCGCTGATCAAGATATTAATGTGGTGCTCAATTTTAAGACTGATAAAGACGGGGTTGCTAAATATACCAAAGGCGCGCAGCTTGGCGCAGTAAAAATCTTAAGTGATTATAAAGGCTATAATTTTGTAGGTAAAGGTAACGCCAATTTGAAAGTAGACAAGGCCGGCAACTTGATCTTCCAGGCTTATTTAACCGGTTGGTATGTTGAGTCAATTTCTAGCGGTAAAGGTGGAAAGCCGAATTATTTAAGTGATGCGAAAATGGTTCCTAATGGCACCATAATGTATAAAGATGAAAAGGCAATCATTCTTTATGCTGATCCGACCAAGAAGGGCCAAGGTATTCCGGTTGCCGGTTATTTTGGCCAAACTTTGAGTGCCGAATGGGATAAGCCGGGTGCGCGCTGGAATTTCACCAATCAGGCAGTATTTAAAGATGCCAAAGGTAACGGCGCATATATAGGAAAAGACAACGGCAAGAGTTTGTTGGTCATCGATAAAAAAGGCAATTGGAATTTCAAGAATGCAGACCGTGTGATCATTGACGCCAAAATGGAAAAGAACTGCTTGGTGGAAGCTTTAACCATGATGGGCACCAAGACCCCGCTTAACCCGACCTGGATCGTGAAAGAATTAAAGGCTAAGGGTGTGAAGCTTGATAAGCAAGGGTATATTCCTTTAGGAAAAGCCATCAGTGCGCTTCAGCCGAAATTAGGATTGAAGATCACTCAGAATGCAAAAAGCTATGTTATAACCCGCAATGGTTCTTCTAACGGCATTGAAATCACTGCGATAGGAAAAGGTTATCATGCAGACGCCCGTCCGCTGGCATATTTTAAAAACTTAAGCGGCAAAACCGTTACCAATTTAGCTTCTTTAAATAAAATCAAAGTAGCAAATCTTTCTGTAACCTATTCTTCTACCTGGAAAGGCCTGCCTACTCTTAGAACCGTAATATTAGAAACATTCTGCACGATTAGAGTCAAAGATTTAAGCACTATAACCTGGAAGACGGTGCGCAATGAATTAATGAGTTCAGGCAGTAAAAATTTTGCCAAATATTACAAGATGCTTACGGGCAAGAATCCTCCAGGAAGCGGAAAAGGCGATGGCGGTACTAAACCGAAATCTGACGCTAAAAAAGCTGCTCCTAAGGGTTGGATACCGGTTAAGGATAAGAATGGCAAGGTTATAAGATCTGTCCGCGCTAGCAAAAATGGCGCCGATTCTATGAGAGATAAAAAGAATAACGGAGGATACCGTTATAATACACAAGATGGTGCTTGGGAGCTTGCTAATAAGAAAGTTCCTGGTAAAAAATGGGTACCTGGTAAGACCAAAGGTTATGGGCATTGGGAAACTATCAAGTCTACTGTTTCAGCAAAGCCGGGTAAAGGTAAAATACTTATCCAGGGTGGGTCTGATAATGGAAAATTTGCTACAGCGAATAAAGTTACTGCAGATGCGATGCGCGCCAAAGGTTACAAATATAATACCAGCACTAAATCTTGGGAATATATGCCGGCGAAAAAGAGCGGCGATTGGTGGGTAGATAAAGGTAATGGTTATGGATATTGGGCTTCTTCTAAACCTTGGTGGAAAACAACCAATGCTAAAGGTGCGCCGAGTTCTAAGATAGACCCTACTAGTAAAGCTGGCACAGAAGCTAAAGGTAATGGATGGAAATCATTAGGCCGTGACAAATCAGGCAATTGGGTCTGGGTAAAAGCTACTGCAGCGGATTTATCTGCATATGGACTTATTTATAACAAACAAACAGGCAGCTGGTTAACTAAAGCAAAGGATGATTTTAACAATGTAGTGAAAGGAGATTTTGAAGATAATTTCAATCGTGCTCCCAATACCGCTTCTAGTTATTTCACTATGGGTTATCGCGATGGGTTCAATGTCGATAACACACATAAGCAAATTATGAATGCCATAGCTAGCGGTACCTCTAAATCTCCTCATATGGGGGGAAAGACATATGCACAAGAACAGGCGGAGATGATTGAAAATAATGCTCATGACAAAGGTGGTTTGGGCACTGCTATAGTAGTTAACGGAGTTCCTCGCTCAGTAGCGACCAGTATACAGAAAGATCTTAATAAAAATGGAGCTAATGTATTAGTTGATGGTATTTACGGTAATCAGACTCATGCCAATGTAATGAAATACCAGATAAAAAATGGCGTTATTATACTTGTAGATCCGCAAGGCAAACCAATGAAAGATATGAAATTTGATGAACAAATAGGAGCATTAAAAACTTTTCCTACTGACAAAGGGAATGTTCCTTACGCTCTTCTCGATTTTACTGATGGGAAGACGGGTAAACCGACTAAGGGTTTATTTGTCAGCTTGCCGAAAGCGGAGGCACAATTAGATAAACTTATAATAGTCAAAGGTAAACCTTATAGGCAGGGAAACAAAATTATTACTCCGCTAAGTTATAAACTTGTGCCATACGGTATTCTTATAGATTCAAAGCAGTTTTCAGATATTGTTAAACAGCGCTTACAGTTAGGCAAGATGACCATGGATCTAAAGGCCCAAAACCAGGTAAACAATATCATAAATGCGAATTACGGCGGTGATTGGGATGCGTTTATAAATGATAAAACTCCAAAGGGCTCAGAAATAGCTGCACGGATCCAGGGCATACTAGTTGTTAAACAGCGCTTACAGTTAGGCAAGATGACCATGGATCTAAAGGCCCAAAA
>ERZ1292640.2658-Hain-H43-02um-R1-2658-length-14185-cov-7_pt1 | contig 14185 bp, 9 predicted proteins | sample MGYA00564404_ERZ1292640 | MGnify/ENA primary metagenome ERZ1292640 (study PRJEB36523, sample SAMEA6512636) | groundwater metagenome | collected 2019-01-08 | study: AquaDiva: Metagenomics assemblies of 32 groundwater samples
CTAGAGCAAAAACGGCGAGTTCTGCAGCCACCGAAACTGTGAAAGAAATTTGGCGACCCTTTCGTCTTCCGGAGGGGGAAAATCGCTTTGAGCGAAAAAGCTACCATATCCTTAATGTTCTTATGTCAGACATAAACGTCTTAACGGCAAACATCGGCGATATGGCCTTGAAAAGAAGGGTGACGAGAATTATATCGCGCCTTGAGCTTCAAGAGCAAGATGTTGTGTTGGACTGTGGCTGCGGCGACGGATTGTACTTAAAAATAATCAGAGAATTAGGAAATTACAGGATCATCGGGTTTGATTTAAACAACGATTCTTTAAAGCTGGCGCAGGATATTTCCGCTGAAAGCGCGCCGCTTATACAAGGCGATATTACCAGATTGCCGTTTGAAGATGGCTGCTTTGATAAAATATTTTCTACAGAGGTTTTGGAGCATCTGCCTGATGATTTAAGCGGATTAAAAGAAATTTATCGTGTGCTTAAGCCCGGCGGCAAGTTGATTATAACCGTTCCCAACCATAATTATCCATTTTTTTGGGATCCGCTAAACTGGGTTTTAGAAAAATTATCCGGACAGCATGTAAAGTCGGGGTTATTTGCCGGCATATGGAATACGCACCTTAGGCTTTATTATCCGCAAGAGATTGAATCTTTGGCCCAAAAAACAGGGTTTAAAATAAATGCTGTTGAATTACTAACACATTATTGCGTTCCCTTTAACCATATTATTTTATATGCCTTGAAACAGGTTTTAAACAGCGGCGTCCTGCCGCCTGCTATGCGTAATTCAGCCGATAAGTTTTCGGCGGATAAAGGAAAACAATCGGTTTTGATAAAGTCAGGATATAAATTATTAAATTGTATAGATAAACTTAATGATAAAGTGCTTTCGGGAAAATCTTCCGTGGCGGTATTAATCGAAGCCACAAAGGCATAAAAACCATGATTAAATTATTCAGTTTAGCTGCAAAACGAATATTTTCTTCCGCTTATTATAAATCTAATCTTTCCCTGGGCAGGGCGGTGAAGCCGCTATTTATCAATTTTCCCATTACTTACCTTTGTAACAGCCGTTGTGTTATGTGCGCCATCTGGAAAAAATACAATAGCGCCTTCGGAGAAATCGAGCGAAAACCGCAGGATGAGCTTAAACTTAAAGATATCGCGGATTTTGTAAAGAATAATAAAGGTTTTCTTTCTGATTTAAAAAGCATCGGCCTTACCGGAGGGGAGGCGTTTTTACGCGACGATATTGTAGAGATTATAAGGGCTATTCATCAGGAATTGCCCTGGGTTGATTTAGGAGTGCAGACAAACGGGCTTTTGCCTGATTTGATAAAAGAAAAGATAGTAGAAGTGCTTAAATTTTACCCAAATTTTAAAATCGCGGTTTCATTGGACGGCCTTGATGTTGTTCATGACCGGATGAGGGGAATTAACGGGGCGTATGAAAAGGCGATGCAGACTATCCGTTACGCTAAAGAATTAGGATTGACCGGGATTACCTGCGGGATGACTCTTACGGTGGATAACTTTGACAGGATACAGGAAGTCGCGCAAAAGGTGGAATCCCTCGGATGCGAATTTTCTTGTTTTTTCGCGGAAAAAAGCGAATATTTCGGTAATAAGCAAGGCAATCGCGCCTTTAGCGCGCAACAGTTGAATACGATATCCGGCCAGTTAGAAAAATTCAGGCATCATTATTTTATGGATAATTTAAGGCTGCAAATTTCTGGCACAGCAAAGCGCACCTTACCTTGTTATTCCGGATACACTTCATATGTGATTAATCCTTATGGCGATATATTGCCGTGTATTTTAGCAGAGGATAGTTTTGGAAATATAAGGCAAGGCTTATTCATGGATATAGTAAGTTCCGATAGCTCATGGCAGATTAGGAAGAAGCTTAAAACCTGCAAATGTTGGTGCCAGTGTGAGGTGAGTACTTCAGCGATTGTAATGCCTTTTGATGTGTTGAAATGGTTTTTAAAGAGTAAAGATAAAAAAAAGATAGCTAACGCATTCAACAAGAAGATTCTTTTGAACAGGTTATAACATTGGCATTAACTTATGATAGGTAAAGATACCATACTTTTATATAACCCGCGGCCAAACCCGCATCTTAAACCGCTGGATGTGCCGCTTGCGCTTTTGGCGATTTCTCGCTTTCTGGATAAAGAAGGGTGGGATATAAAGATAATCAGCGAGAATCTTTATGAAAATCATTTTGACATAATAAGAGACGAAGCCCGCAGGGCAATTATTTTCGGGGTTACTTCAATGACTGGTTTTCAAATTTCAAACGGGATCAAAGCCAGCCGGATAGCCAAAGAGGCAAATCCTAGTATTAAAGTTATTTGGGGCGGGTGGCATCCGTCTTTGTATCCTGCGCAGACACTTGAGAATGAATATATTGATATCATTATTAAAGGCCAAGGCGAAAGGCCTTTTTATGAAGTTGCCAAAGAAATATCAGCGCAAGGAAACTTTCAAGGAATCTCGGGTGTGCATTGGAAAGAAAAGGGCAAGATTTATTCAAATCCTGACCGGCAGTTAGAGCCTTTAGACGGCCTGCCTCCTGTGCCCTATCATCTTATTGACTTGGAAAAATGTATGGTGGAAACCGAATTTGGCAGCAGGACAACTAATTATGTTTCAAGTTACGGCTGTCCTTTTAGGTGCGGATTCTGTTGTGAACAGACAGTGAATAGCAGAAAGTGGGTAGGATTAAATTCCGGGAGTGTATTGGATGAATTGGAAAACCTGCAAAACCGCTATCGCGTTAATGGCGTTTCAATGTATGACAGCAATTTCTTCGTTGATATCAATAGGGCTAAGGCGATATTAAAAGGCATGCTTGATCGTAAGCTTACTTTAAGGCTGGGTAATATTGACGGCAGGACTAAACAATTGGCAGAAGCCGATGATGAATTATGGGAATTGTTACAGGCAACAAGATGTTACAGTATCCTTACCGGCGCGGAATCAGGAAGCCAAGACGCGCTTGATTTGATCAAAAAAGATTTACAAGTGGAAGATAACATAAAATTCGCCCAAAAATGCCATCAATATGGGATAAAGGTTGTCTTTTCTACATTAGCCGGATTGCCGATTTCCGGCAAAAGCTATTCGGAAATCGCGCAAACTACAGACAGGCATATAAAGTGTACGGTAGGGATGTTTGATAAAGTCCTTGCTTTAGATAGCCGCCACAGGGCGCTAATGTTTTTGTATTGCCCGTATCCGGGGACCCCGCTATATGAGAACGCGTTAAAGCTCGGGTTTAAGGAGCCAAAAAGCCTGCAAGATTGGAGCAGGTTTACGCTTTATAGGAAAAACACTCCATGGATAACGCGCAGGCAGGAGTTTTTAGTCGGAATGCTCTCTAGTTATATTTTTATGTTCTTGGATTCGGATACAATTCTGTGGGTTAAAGAGAGGATAAAAAACAAGTTTATCAGAGCTATTTTTATTCTGGCTTTTGGAATATTTACTAAAGCGGCAAGGCTTCGTTGGAAGTACAAGTATTTCGGCTGCCCGCTTGATTATTATTTATTTTTATTTGCTAAGAGCAGGAATAAATCAATTTGAAGGATAGTATGAACAAGAAATATCCGGTTACAACCTTGATTGCTTTATATGACCCCGACGCCATTGGCATAAGGACTCTGGCTACTTTTGCCAAAGAAAAATTAGGCGCGCGGGTAAACCAGGTGTTTTTTAAAAATCTTTTTACCTCGCGCTTTCCTTATACAAATGAAGAGCTCCGGTTATTGATAAATCTTATCGAAGAATTAAATACGGAATTATTAGGGATAAGCCTAAGGTCTTCTTCATATAATTCAGCTGTAAGTATTATCAGCGCGCTTAAAAGCCGGCTTAAGGGCGTCAAAATAATCCTCGGAGGCATACATCCGACGCTCTGTCCTGACGAGTGCATGGAGATGGCGGATATCGTCTGCCGCGGAGAAGGAGAATATCCATTTATTAATCTGATGGATAATTTTTATAATCCTGCTTTCTCGCTAAACAGCATAAAAGGGCTTTGGGTGAAAGAAGGAGCTCAAACCTACAAAAACGATGTTGCGGAATTGATCGATATTAACGAATTGCCTCCTGTCGATTATTCGCCGCAGGATAAATGGCAGATCGAAGATGGAGTACTGAAGCAGGGTGATCCATCGGTAAACAATTCTGTCGGAGAAGTTTTCGCCTCCCGTGGCTGTCCGCATAAGTGTACTTATTGCACAAACCATACTTTAAGGGATATTCTAAATAAAGGAAAATTCGTCAGGTTAAGAAGCGTAGATAATGTGATCAAAGATATCCATAACCTTAAAAAATATTATTCCGGGCTTAAAAAGATAGTATTCGCTGATGAGGTTTTTGCTTTAGACAAAAATTGGGTGATAGAATTTTCCCGTATATACCGCCAAGAGGTAGGGCTTCCGTTTGCGGCGTTGTTTTATCCGGGCACAATAAACCGCCAAACTTTGGATATTTTGAAGGATTCCGGCCTTACTCATGTCAGGGCAGGGATACAATTCGGGGCAGTAAATATCCGAAAAGATTTATATAAAAGGAACGAGACTAACGAAAGCATTATTAACCTAGCCCGTATGTCCCATGATTTAGGCGTCAGAGTGACTTTTGATGTTATTGTGAATAATCCGTATGAAACAGAAAAACAGCTTGAGGAAGGGCTGGATTTCTATTTGAGTATCCCAAAACCATTTGAGCTTAATTTGCATTCACTGGTTTATTTTCCCCAAACGGAATTAACTAAAAAAGCCTTAACTGATCAGATAATTAAGCCTCATCAAGTGGAAGGCCATGCGCAAGAGGCGTTAAGGGTAAACCACGTCTTGCTTAAAGATAAAAAGATGGCCTACGATTACCAAAATAATCTTTTCTACAATTGCCTTTTTTCTTTAACCTCTAAACCCTTTATGGCAAAGAAATTTATAAAATGGCTGTCTATGCGAAGCTTCCTAAAAAGGAATCCGGCTGTTTTGTTATTTGTGGCTAAGGCAGCCAATGTTATTAATATTGGTTTTATAGGTTTCGGGTTATTAAGGAACAAAGAAATTACCATTAAAGATGCTATCCATGCTTTAAGGCAGATTGTGTTTACAGCAGCGGTAAATAAATAATAAAATGGAGAGAATTTAAATGGCGCTTGACACATTTTATCATTCACAAAATCAACAGGGGCTACAAGGGGAAGGAAATATAGAAATTAAAGACATGGCAATTTTATCCTTGCTTTCTAAAGTTAAAATAAGCGGCAGGATTTTAGATGTTGGCTGCGCTGGCGGAAGTTTCGCGGATAAATATTTATCCGCGAAAAACAGCAATATCTTTGGCATCGATGTATCCGAGGAAGCTGTCCAAACAGCCCGCAAAAGGAATATCCGCATTGTTAAAGGAAACATCGATATATCCCGCATTCCATATAAAGATTCTTCTTTCGGCCTTGTAATATTCAGCGAAGTTATAGAGCACCTGGTAAATCCTGATTCCGCGCTTGCTGATTTGCATAGGATCTTAAATCGGGATGGCGGATATCTGCTTATTGCGACCCCTAATTTGGCTTCTTGGTATAATAGGTTTTTGCTTTTATTCGGAATGCAGCCTTTATTCACCGACATTAGCTTGAAATATTCGTATGGCAGGTTTTTCTCTGTTTGCCCTAGCGGCCACTTGCGTTTGTACACATATAAAGCGTTGGTTTTCTTATTAGAGAAATATGGGTTTAAAACTGTTTACAGCCGTGGAATAGGCGTAAATCCCGCGCTGGGTTATGGCAAGAAACTAGGGTTATTTTGTAAAATCACGAATTTTATATTCCGCGGTCCATCATTAAATTCAGGTATTTGTATTTTAGCCAAGAAAATATAACAAAACTATGCGTTTTAATTTTTATATATTAAACAACGGCCTTATTTCCGAAAATGGGATGAGTGGATCGGATCTGCGGGCTTTGAATTGGGCGAAAGAATTTATTAAGAACGGCCATAGCGTAGTTTTAGTTGTCCCCGAGATCGGGGAAAAAAGATACGGCGAGTTTGAGCGTATTGTTACAACAAAAGGGCCGAGCCGCCCGGGAATGGGTTTGTTTTTCAGCTATTTTGTAAGGGGCCTAAAGGCTTACAAATTGCTTTCTGAAAGGTTGTTAAAGGATGGATGTTTAAATTTAGTTGTATATTCCTCATCTGACCTTTTGGCAGACTCGCTGCCAGCTATACTATTAAAGAAGAGATTCCGGAAGATTAAATGGATTGCTGGGTTACATTTGCTTGCGCCGGATCCGTTTAAAGGCTTTAAGAAAGTAGCCGCAAAAGGATATGTTTTCCCGGGATTGGCAAATATTTATTATTATTTTACCCAGCGGATAGTTATTCATTTTATGAAAAAGTATGCCCATACAGTGATGGTCTCTAACTCGGCAGATAGAGAATTTCTGATTAAGAAGGGTTTTTTAAAGGAGCGGGTCATTGTTACCTATGGAGCTGTTGACTGGGAGGATATTAATAAGTCCCAAGGCACGGTGCCGCTGTATGATGCTTGTTATGTCGGCAGGTTTCATCAACAGAAAGGTTTTGGCGATCTTATCAAGGCCTGGAAAGAAGTTTGTAAGGTTAAACCTAATGCCTTGCTTGCGGTAGTAGGCGATGACATTAATTTTGCTAAGATTGTTGAGTCTGTGCAAAGTGAAGGGTTATCGGAAAATATAAGATTTTTAGGCTTTCTTTCAGGTGCGGATAAGTTCAACGTGCTTAAGTCATCAAAGATTTGTGTTTTTCCCAGCACGTATGAAAGCTTTGGCATAGTTGTCCTTGAGGCAATGGCGTGTGGATTGCCTGTTGTGGCTTATGATTTGCCTATATATAAGGAGATTTATCCCGGAGGAATTTTTAAGGCCAAAATAAACGATTTTTTAGGGTTATATAGAGGAATCTCGGCTTTGCTTAATGATGAATTGTTGCACAAGAAATTATCCGCGCAGGCAATTGAAATCAGCAAAGGCTTTAGCTGGGGCAAGACTGCTCAAAGTATCTTGAGTAGATTAACATGAGTAACCTATATCGTCATGGCAGGGTATTGCTTATTGCCGGCGTATTAATAGTTTTGTTTTTTACCTTTTGGAAACTCAATGTGTTTCCGGAAGATGTAAATGCCGAAGTTATAATTCCTGCCGATGTTTTGCGTTGCCTGCAGGGAGCGCATAATCAACATGTCGCGCCATACAATTGTTTTGAGGGTTTGCGTAATTTTTGGGATTATCGCGAGATATTCAGCACTGATTTTGTGAACACTGCTTTTGTGCGCAAACTCTGGATGTTTATTCTTTCCGTGATGTTTAACCTTTGCGGGTATTCTATTTTTACTATATCTTTATCTTCAGCGTTTGTGAGCATAGCGATATTATTTTTGACCTACGCATTAGGAAAACGGCTTTATTCGCAAGAGGTAGGGATACTCGCCGGTATATTTTTATCTACTTGCACAACTTATTGTATGACGGTGCGGGCTAGCTACGGCTTTACTATTATCATTGTCACGGCTTTAGCGGTTTATTATTATCTCTACCGGTTTTTAGAGAATTATAAGCGTTTATACTTGATTATTGCCGGCGTTTTATTAGGCATAGGTTCTTTGGACGCCCCGCCTCAATTTTTCTTTATTATTATTACTGTTATTCTAGTTATGTTTTTCGATTATTTTAAAAGATATCAGAATAAAGTTAAAGGAATGGCTGCGGCTTTAAAAGATTTAGCGGTAATTTTGTTTGTGGCGGCTGGCGTATCATTGATTCTCACGGCTATATTCGCCTGGTATTATAATGTGACGATTTTTTCTGTGTATCATTCTGTCTTTCAGTGGGCAGCCCAGCGATTGATAGGCTCCGCATATACTGCCGCGACGCATAAGTATGTGAGCGCGGGATTTTGGGAAAGCCTCGTCTATGCGCTTATGTTTATTAAAAATACTTTCTTCGGCATGATGACTCAACAATTGGATGATTACGCGCTGCAACTTCCGGGCGTGCCGATGATAAATGCGTTGGTATCAGTTTTTTTTGTTATAGGCCTTATAACAATGTTTATAAAAAGGTCTAAGCCGGATAGATTTATGTTGGTGTGGGTGTGTTTGCATCTTTTTATATTTATGTTTCTGATCAAGGTGGAAACGAGGTACCTGGTATATTTCCTGCCGGCTATCTGCATTATTAGCGCCTATGGGCTGGTATGGGCTGTGGGAAAGCTTCCCCTAGGCGAATATGCTCATTTACAGAGGCAGATTCTTTATGGTTTAGCAATCCTGATTGTAAGCGTGATTGGATACAGGGAATTTTTTATCGTATATAAGAATAATGACGCGAATTTAAGGCGTTTCTATAATAATTCAAAGATAGCCGATTTTATCTCAAAAAATTCCGCGCCTGACGGCTGTGTCGTGGTTTTAGGGGAAAGGCTGTTTTCTAACAGGGCTTCGATAATTTTCAGCCTGAAATATAAGCCTTATAAAGTTATATATCTGGAGGGAATGCTTTATGACAAAGCTCACGCAGCCGGGACTTCATCAATCACATTAGAGCAAATAAAAGAAGCTATGAAGGATTTAGAGACAGAAGCTTTTAAAGACAATAAGAAGATTTTCTATGTTTTTTCCGAACATGATATCCGTTATTATCCGTCTTCAATGGTTCCTTCGGATTTGTATTCTTATGTCCAAATGTTTAAAGATATACTTATGTTTATGCATCCTGGCGCAGTTGCGGTTAAGATATTAAATTATTCTAATGGTGATCCAACGCATAGTATATTTGTGGTCGGAAAATAATGGCTGATATTTTATTAGTAAACGCCAGAAGCTGGACAAATGGGCCGCCGTCATACCTGCCATATGGACTGTTATGGATTGCTGGCCTTCTTAAAAAAGAAGGATTTTCTACCGCCATCTTTGATAGGAATGTCGATACAAGAGACCCCTCGGAAGTTTTTTTACGGGAGTATCCGCGGGTAATCGCTATATCCTGCCTTACAGGCCCGGTTATTAACGACGCCTTGATGCTTTCCGCCCTGGCCAGGAAAGAATTAAACGAATCCTTTGTGGTTTGGGGCGGGATACACCCGACAATATTCCCGGAATTTGTCTTAAGCCGCCCGGAAGTCGATTATGTGATAACCGGCGAAGGGGAATTTCCGCTGTTAGAATTAGCGCGGTATATTTTTCAAAGGGAAGGAAGCCTTGAGGAAATAGCAAACCTCGGATATAAGGACGGCAAAAAAAACAACCTGAATCCTCAACGTGATTTCATTGATTTGAATATTCTTCCTAGCCCCGCATGGGAACTTGTGGATATCAACAAATATATTCAGCGTAAATTTTATTCGCCTAAAGTTATTACCTTAAATACTTCCCGCGGCTGCCCTTGGCGGTGTGCTTTTTGTTATAACCAGGCAGTAAACAAAAGGCGATGGCGCGGCATATCTGCTGAAAGAATAGTGGAGCATATGGATTATTTTTCTGCCAATTACGGCATAACCGGATTTCAATTCTACGATGATGAGTTTGACGTTGATGAAAAAAGGGTTATCCAGATGTGCCGAATTTTGACTGGGAAAAGAAAAAAATATGTTTTTGGGCATTTTTCAAGAGTAAACACAATAAGCCTCAAGCGCCTTGAGGTTGAAAAAGAAGCTGGATTAAGATTTATTGAGTTTGGGATTGAAAGCGGTTCGCCAAGAATTCTTGAGTTTATTGAAAAAGATCAAACCACGGATATGATAAAAAAAGCTTTTGCCTTGTGTGTGAAGGCAAAGGTGAAGTCCGGGGCTTTATTTATGCTTGGGCTTCCCGGTGAGAGCGAAGAAGATGTTATGCTTACCAAAAACCTCGTAGATGGGCTTTCGGCGCATCAGACTATCCCGACTATCTTTAAGCCTTATCCGGCAACAAAGTTGTATGACTATTGCCTAAAACAGGGCTTATTCAGGTTGCCGGAAGATTTAAGCCGTCAGGCAGATATTTACGGGTTGGGGGATTTTTCAATTAATACTAGCCTCGTGCCGCTAAGGGTATTAAAGAAGATTTATTCGCATTTTACTTTTAGGAATATTAGGAAAGAATTATTTGGAGCGCTTACCAGCTGTAATTTTGGCTTACTGTTTTATTACTTCAAAAAATTGCTTAAAAGAATTAAATAGGAGACAGACTAATGAAGTTTAGATTAGCCGCATTTCTTGATGTCTTTATGGGTAAGCCGCTTTTGAGTTTTGTATCCGTACTTCCGCCGCGGCCTAAAAGAATATCAAAAGGGATTGCCTTTAAAAGGGTACTTGTGATGAAGTTTTGGGGTATGGGTTCGATATTAGAGGCAACGCCGTTTTTAAGGACAGTAAGGCAGGAGTATAAAAATGTGCCGATAGATATTTTGACTTTTTCCGGCAATAAGCAGATGGTAGAGAACATGGGGTTGTTTGACAAGGTTCATGTGATGGATTTTAAAAAAGGCCTACACCGGCCTTTTTTACAAATAGCGGGTTTCATATTCCACTATAGAGGTAAATATGCTTTAATAGTGGATCTTGAGTTTTTCGCGTTTTTTTCCGCTCTTATGACGAAGATGCTCGCGCCTGCTTACGCGATTGGCTTTAAGAGCTTTTTTATCAGAAGAAACCGTTGTTACTCGCGTACTGTTGTTTTTGACCATTCCAGCCATGTCAGGACTATTTTCCTGAAATTCTTAGACGGACTTTATATCAAGAGGCCGGTTGATTTGTCTTTATCGTATCCAATAATTCATGCGGAAAAGAAAACAACGGCCCTTAGTAAGTTTCCGGAATTAAACGATGATAATCATATTAGAATAGCAGTAAATATCAATTCAAGCGAATTGTGCCTGAACAGGCGCTGGCCGGAAAATAACTTCCGTTCTTTAATAAAACATATACAGAGTGATTTCTCCGATGTGCGTATATATCTTGTGGGTGATAGCAAGGAGCAGGCTGTGGTGAGTTCGTTTTTTGAATCGCTTGCAAATAAAAGCGGAATTTATATAACAGCAGGGCATCTGGATATAATTGAATTTTCTTTCGTTTTAACAAAGATGTCCTGCCTGATTACCAGCGACAGTGGCCCGCTTCATATTGCCGAGGCATTGGGCGTTCCAGTGGTTTGTTTTTATGGCCCGGAGACACCTAACCTTTATGGGCCGTTATCCGGCGCGAGCATGGTTTTTTATAAAAACATGTTTTGCAGCCCATGCCTAAATACTTATGACCAGAAAAAAAGCAGGTGTATGGATAATCAGTGCCTTAAGGCAATCTCTCCCGAAGAGGTGTATGGGCAGATGAAAGAAAAGTTTTTTAAGAAAGCTTTCGAAACGTCTGATGACGCACAGTGATTATTCTAAATTATATAATTGGCATATGGCGTAGTGACAGCACACTGTGCTGTCACTACATAACGTAAATAAACATGGTCAAAGATATACTATTAGGAAGAAATTTATTGGGGTTATTAGCTCGATTGAGTAAGTGGCACATGGATTATTTTCTTACCGGAAAACCGGCGCCGCTTGCCTGCGGATTTTATATTACCACTAAGTGTAATTTTCGCTGTGAATTCTGCAATATATGGCGGATTGCTCCGGGATATCAGGTTGGCTATGAAGAGGCTAGAAAGTTTATTGCCGAACTCGGGAATATGAAATTGGCATATTTTTCTGTTAGCGGCGGAGAGCCGTTATTGGTGCCGTACGTGTTTGACCTTTTGTTTTACGCAAAACAAAGAGGTATCTTGTATACTCATATCGTTTCTAACGGATACTTATTGGATAAATACAGGGCAAAGGAAATGGCCTTGGCAAGGTTGAGTGAGGTAAGCTTTAGCCTCGACGGCAATAAAGAAGTTCATGATACAAACCGGGGTATGCAAGGAGCTTTTGACAGGGTTATCGTGGCGGTAGATTTGGTTAGAACGAACGCACCTAAAGTAAAGATAGTCCTTAATACTATTCTTGACTCGCTTAATCCTCAGAACGCTCTTTTTGCGGTTAATACCGCGCGCAGGCTAAAGGTTAAGATCAAGGTCCAGCCGGAAAATGACCATCCTGATTTTAAAAGCGAAACAACGGCTGTAAAGAGGCAGCGTTATTTAGAGCCGCGCCAAAAGAAAGCCTTATTTGATGCTATTAAAGTTATGCAGAAATCGCGGCATGTTGCAAATAGCAAGCCTTTTCTGGAAAATTACAAAACCTTTTTGAATCCCGCGCAGGATCTACCTTTGTCTAAAAGCGATTGTATCTTTGGGTTTCATCATCTTGAATTTTTTGCCGGTAAGATTTTTCCTTGTTTGGAAGGCTCGTTCTGGCAAGGAGGCTTTGATATAACAAGCTCGGCAATAAAAGATGTCATTTCATCTTCTCAATATCGCGATAAGCTTCAACAATTAAAAAAATGCGATGGGTGCGAGAATAACTATTATGTTTGCTACTATGAACCGAGGCTGAACTTCCCGATTTGGAATTTCGTGAGTTCGAGGATGAGGCGGAATCTAACCTCCGAGGTTTCAGGGATAGGCAACACCTAACCTGCGGAGGTTGCGAAGTCGAAACCTCGGCAGACTGGGTCACATCAAATTCGATCTCTAAAAGTGGAGCGGAATTATATGATTTTCTTGTTTTTGAAAAAGCATCCTCCCACATTTCCTTCATATTGAAGAAGATTGTGGAGGGGAAAAATTTCAAGCCTTCAAAAATGCTCCATTTGACCCAGTCTGCGGGGGTTAGGTGTTGCTTGGTAAGCTGAAACCCCCGAGGTTAGGTGTTGGCGATATTCAGGGGCAAGCCCCTACAAATTAGGGAGTTGTTTATAAACAATGATTAAATCGGCGGTAAATATTATTTCTAAATTTTACAACGAAGACACAGAGAGCATCTGTACGAGGATCCTGTATTTTTTTAATACGGTTGACTCTTATTTTTTCATTGCCGGCTTAACTTCTTTTATACTTGTTTATCCTGGCTTTGTAAGTCCGGCAGTATTTGTTTTGGCTTTGATTTTTGCTTATTCAAGCGCGAAGCTCGCTGATTTTTATCCTGTTTTTTTAATTTTCGCAATTCCTGTGATGGCCATAGCTGTTTTAGCGTTAGGCCTGCCGTTTATTTACTTAAAACAGCTTTTATTGGCTAATATAACTTTGTTTTTCATTATTCAGTTTCTTTTTATGGGCATACCCGATTCGATAGTAGCAAGGGATATCCGGGTGCCATTCTTAAAAATGTATAATTCTTTGTTTACAATTGCTCCCACAACAGTTTCTTTTTTAATCAGCGTTTTTTTCTCGTTTTATTTATCTTTCTGCCTATTGGCAGGAGTTTCCTGCCGCAATGTTGCCGATGGCTTAAAGCTCATAGTACTGGCGGCGAGCGTTTTAATTGTAGCAGCGTTTACGCGCGTTTTTATTCCAAAAAATCTGTTTAGTAAATTTCACAAGCCGGATATTAGAGAGAATCCGCTTTTTAAAAGGGTTATCATTTTAAATATAGATGGCGCCAGGAAAGATGTTTTTGATTCTTTGAATCTTCCAACCATGAAAATGCTCGAGCAAAATGGTTCGTATCATCCGCTAGGGTTAACGACAATATACAGGGCTTTGACCAATCCCGCATTTGCCAGCATCTTAACCGGGACTATCCCTAAATATCACCGGGTTTTTAATAATAACCTTGGCCAGTCAATTAAAACCGAAGGCCTGCCGGATATTGTTTCATCGATAGCCTATGGTTCTATGCATGTGAAGCATTTCTGCAAAAGTTATTGGGAGACGAAAATAGTTTCTTTGCCGCGCCATTCGGCATACGCTTGTGACGAGATTATGGTCGGTTGGCTGAAAGATGATATAGCCAATAGAAAAGAGATACGTTTGTTTGTCGCTGACTTTAGTGAGGCGGATTTTCTTGCGCATGCCTATGGAAGTAAATCCCTGGCATATAAAGAGGCCTTGTCCCGTACCAATAAGCGTATCGGGGAATTTATCAAGTGGCTTCAAGAATCTGGAAATATAAAGGATACGGCTGTGATTGTTTGTTCTGACCATGGCATCGCTGCGATTGATCATAGTTATTTGATAGCAAAATCTGAAAGGTTTGTGCCGTTTTATATTTACGGC
>ERZ1292640.2659-Hain-H43-02um-R1-2659-length-14185-cov-5_pt1 | contig 14185 bp, 18 predicted proteins | sample MGYA00564404_ERZ1292640 | MGnify/ENA primary metagenome ERZ1292640 (study PRJEB36523, sample SAMEA6512636) | groundwater metagenome | collected 2019-01-08 | study: AquaDiva: Metagenomics assemblies of 32 groundwater samples
CCGGGCTGGCGCAGGGACCCGGTAACCGTGGTTACAGGCGAAACCGGCGAACCGCGCAATTATAACTAGCCGTTCAATCGTCTACCTCGACATCGACGATCCAGCGACCTACCCATTCAAGCAACAGCTGGGCTATATCTACCAGCCGCACCTCTTCCTGTTGGATGGCCAAGGAAGTTTGCTCAATCAGTGGCTTGGGTTCACGACGGAAGCTGATCTGGAGGCCGCGCTCCTAGCGGCAATCGGGTAGGCGCACGCTATCCAGGGGTTGTGTGCCGGGGCTGTCTAGAGATGCTTTTTAGACAGCCCCGGTCATGTGTGAGAGCCTGCCTTGACGAGATCTTCGAAGGCTCCGATGGCAGTCATCCTGAGCCTGACCTCGGCGAGCTTGGTCGAGCCGTCGAAGGATGACTGCCAACAGAGATGCTTCCTGCTGATTCTGAGACAGCTCGAGTTGCATGTTTTCGAGTGCTGGTTATAATCCGGCCCTGACCGCTTGAATAAGGTCAATCGGGCGAGCCAAAAGACACCCATCGGCTCTGCTCCCAGGAGGCGCACTATGTCCGAGAAAAAGACGAAATTGTTGAACCTGATGCGTTTTTGGCTGTTCGGCACCTTTGTCATCGTCTGGGCTGCCGTGACGGGCTATATCGGCCTCTTTACAAACCGCGATTGGTTCGTGGCGATCAAGGCCGGGTTCCCGATTTGGGGAATCACCGCGGTGCTGTGCGTCATTTGGTATTACTTCTACAAGTGGTGGCTTGGTCGGAAGGAAGAACCGCCCGCGTCGAGCTAGACGAATCCGACCGCAATCTGAAGAGCTAAATTAGGACCATCGACGCGCTTGGCAGCGCCAGGCGCGTTTTATTTCCCCAAAGTTCTCGGCTACTCGAGCCCAAGCGTACGCCTGGCAATGACCAGGCGCTGGATCTCGCTCGTCCCCTCTCCGATTGTCATCAGTCGGGAGTCGCGATAAAGCCGTTCGACCGGGTATTCGCTGCTGTATCCGTACGCCCCAAGGATCTGGATCGCGTTTCGGCACACCCGCTCCGCCATCTCGGTGGCGAGCAGTTTGGCCATCGCGGCCTCTCGGGTGAAGGGCAGGCCTTGGCCTTTCAGCCAGGCCGCGCGGAAGACCAACAGGCGGGCGGCTTCGATCTCAGTCGCCGCGTCAGCGATCATCCATTGAATGGCTTGATGCTGGGTGAGCGGGGCTCCGAAGGTCTCCCGCTCCTTGGCATATCGCACGGCTTCTTCAAAAGCTGCCTGCGCCAGGCCGACTGCCAGCGCCCCGATCCCTACCCGACCTCCGTCTAGGACCTCCAGCGCCTGGTAGATCCCATCCCCGGGCGTGCCAATCAGGTGGTCTTCTGGGACTCGAACGCCCTCGAAGCTGAGAGCGTGGGTCGGCGAAGCGCGGACGCCCATTTTCTTCTCGGCTGGGTGAACTTCTAGGCCCTTGGAACCGGTGGGCACCACGAGCAGGCTGAGCGAGCGGGATCCGCCCTGCGGATTGGTGCGGCACAAGACCACGATCAAGGAGGCCACGCTGGCATTGGTGATCCAGGCCTTGCTGCCATCGATCACCCACTCTCTGCCCTGCAGCTCGGCCCGGGTCTGAACTCCACCCATCAAATCAGACCCTCCCGCGGGTTCGGTCAGCGCCAGCGCGCCGAGGCCGCCTCTGCCGCGTGCCAGGTCGGGCAGCCAGCGTCTCTTCTGGCTTTCCGACCCGAAGAGACCAATCGGGGCACAGCCCAGGGAGTTGTGGGCTGCCACCGAAAGCGCAGTTCCACCGCATGCCCAACCGAGCTCTTCGATGGCGATCGCCGCGCTGACTGGGTCGACTCCAGCGCCGCCGAACTCCTCCGGCACATTCAGTCCAAGCAATCCAAGCGGGCCCATCTTTTCAACCGCTGACGCATTGAACTCGGAACGGGCGTCCATCTCCGCGGCATGCGGCTTGACTTCGGCCGCGCAGAACTCGTGGACGGCTTGTCGCCACATCCGCTGCTCGTCGCTCAGCTCGAAGTTCAAGCCTGCCTCCCTCTGGTTTGGCTCGCGAGGTCATCGCGGGAACGATCGGCCCTTCGAATGACATAGGCGGCGGTTTGCCTACTCATCGCCTGGGCGATTTCTCATGGGCCGGCTGGAGAAATTCCTGGAGCGATTCCGGATTGACCAGTGCAGAAGTGTCGCCTGGATCTTCACCGAGATAGGCGGCCCGGATCATGCGGCGCATCACCTTGGCATTGCGGGTCTTCGGCAGGTCGCGCACGAAGCGCACCTCGCGCGGGGCGAGCGGCTTCCCCAGCTCGCGAGCGACCTTCACCCTGAGCTCCTCTGCCAGTATCTGCGTGGCAGCAGTGTCGGCCGTGAGCACGCAGAACGCGATCAGCTCATTGCCTTTGACGGCATGCGGCAAACCGATCGCGGCAGCCTCCACGACCGCCGGATGGTCGACCAGGATCGATTCCACCTCCGCTGGTCCCAGCCGCTTCCCGGCCACCTTGATGGTGTCATCGGAGCGGCCCAGGATGTACCAGAGACCGTCGCTATCCACGGCTGCAAAGTCGCCGTGCACCCAGACGTTGTCCCAGCGTGACCAATAGGTCTGCAGGTAGCGCTCCGGGTCTTTCCAGAATCCTCGGGTCATCCCGATCCAGGGCGCCTTGATCACCAGCTCTCCCACCTGATTGCGAACCGAATTCCCCCGTTCGTCGAACACGTCTGCGGCAATGCCGGGGCACGGACCGGAGAAGGCGCACGCCTTCAAGGGCAAGATCGGATTGCCCATCAGGATCCCGCCGGAAATCTCGGTACCGCCGGAGTAGTTGATGATCGGTCGGCTGCCGCCCCCGACCTTCTCGAACAGCCACATCCATGGGTCGGGGTTCCAGGGCTCACCCGTCGATCCGAAGAACCGCAGTGAAGACAGATCGTGCCCCTCAGCCGGCACCTCCCCATGCGGAATCAGCGAGCGGATAAACGTTGGCGATACCCCGAGGCTGGTGATGGCATGCCGCTCAACCATTGACCAGACCCGGCTCGGGCCGGGATAATCCGGCGCACCGTCGTAAATGAATAAGGTAGAAGCCAGGATCAACGCGCCAAATACCAGCCACGGCCCCATCATCCAACCCATATCGGTCATCCAGTAGATCCGGTCCCCCGGGTGGACGTCCATGCCGAAGGCCATGTCCTGCGCGGCCTTGATCGGGAAGCCGCAATGGGTGTGCAGGGCTCCCTTCGGCTGGCCGGTCGTCCCGGAGGTGTAGATCAGCATCAGCGGGGCTTCGGCCTCCACGTCCTCCGGAAGGGCCGTGGAAGGCTGGCCAACCAGGAGCGCCTCCCAGGTGAGATCTCTTCCAGATTGCATGGAGACTTCGATATTCGCGTGGCGCGAGACGATGATGTGCCTGAGCGTTGGGACCTTGCGTGCGGCTTCATCGGCCACAGACTTCATCTCCACCATTGACCCGCGACGTGGAAACCCGTCGGCGGTGAACAGCGCCTCGGCCTCCGCATCGATCAAGCGGTTGGCCACCGCGCCTGCGCCGTAACCCGAGAACAACGGCAAGATGATCCCGCCGATCTTAGCGATCGCCAACACGGCTACGACGATCTCGGGGACCATCGGCATGAAGATCCCGATGGCGTCCCCCGGGCCCAGGCCCAGTGCGCGGAGCCCGTTTGCCGCCTGGTTCACCAGCGAGTGGAGTTCTCCGTAGGTCTGGGTACGGGTTCTGCCGCCTTCTCCCTCCCAAATCACTGCCGGCTGGTTCTCGGTCGGCGTCCCGATGTACTTGTCCAAACAGTTGTGGACGATGTTCATCCGCCCACCGACACACCACTGTGGCCAGGCGATGCCTCTCGACACGTCGACGACTTGGGAGTAGGGCTTCGCGAACCGAATGTCGAGGTACTGGAGCACTGCTTCCGAGAACCAGGCGACGTCCTGTGTGGAGCGGGCCATCAATGAGTCAAAGTTGGGTAGGCCGTGCTCACGCATGAAGCGCGTCAGGTGGGCCCGCTGGATGTAGTCCGAACTCGGTTCCCAGACGACCGGCCCACCAAAACTAAAGTCGGCTGGCATCTTGAGGTATCGGCGGAAGGGATCGCATCGACGAATGGCTCCGGCTGAGTTGGTTCGTGCTGCTGCCCCCTAACCCATACCATGATACATCCGCGCCCGGCTTTCCGTTGGCGGTGGCGGACCTATCTAGCGGCGCATGCGTCGGGGAGTTGCTGCGCACGTTGAAGCGGGTGCGGCTATCCCGGATGGTGGGCCGACTGATTCGCGTAGTGCTGAATCAACTGAAGGCAGATCTCGACATTCGGAAGCTTTCCCGCGCTGACTCGGATCGGTGCCCCTTGCCTGCGAAGCCTGATTGACACGCGGCCATCGCGCAGCTCGGCCGTATCTACCTCTGCCCATGAAAGCCTGCGCTGGCCCTTTTGCAAACCTTCCGGGCGCAATAGAAGAGGGCCGAAGGCGATCGGCTGGCCATCCCGCAGGGATGCGGTGAACTCGGTAAGCAGGCGTGGGTAGATTCGGCGCTTAACGATCGAGGCGAGCTGCGGCAGTCCGGCCAGCGTATCGCTGAACTGGAGCCGGTAGCCGCCATCGAGCTCCAGCCGGAGCTTGGATCGCGACCCCCAGATGAAACCAAGCATCCCGTACCGGACTCCCGAGACCAGCACTCCCTGAATGTCCGCCCACGGGATGGTGCGCAGGCGGTTCCGCCGCCGAACCTGCAGGCCATTTTGGAAGGTCGTCACCGTAAGCCAATTCCAGCGGACCAACCACAAGGCTCCCGCTGCGCCGATCACGAGCAGCAGCGAGCCCAGAATCAGCCAGGGGCCGCCCCAGCGCCACACAACGGCCGGCCCGTAATTACTCAGAGCAAAGTTCGAGCGGGTCACCCCAACGATTGCCAGGGCGCCGCCGCCGAGGAGCCCCACAAGTGCCAAAGCCGCGTGAAAGGCCCGCAGGCGCAGCTCGGCTCGATGCTCCATCAGCGGCTGCCCCAGGTCGATCATCGGCCGAGCGAGGCTACCGAATACAGGAACATCAGACTCCCGAGGGAGATCGAGACAAGTGCCGCTGGCCGCTGGTGTGTGGGCGAAAAGGCAACCCCGATCCCCAGACCAATCGAAAGCGCCGCCAGCCCCAGCGAAGCGGTCAACCAGGATCGGACGGCTTCCGGTGTGGTCGGCAGGGAAGAGAATAACAATGCCAAACCTCCGGCGGTATTGGCAAGGAAGCAGTAGGCCACCAATCGATCGGTCCGGTTGGGGATCACCTCTGGGATCTCGGGAAGACCCGCGCTTACCCCCGTCATCGCTTGAGTGCCATAAAGCAGACGGTAGAAAAGGAACTGGTTCCAGGCCATGATGGCCAGGACCAGCCGGACGAATGCCAGCGTAAGGCTTTCGACGCCTTCGGAGCCGAATAGCAGGCCAACTGGGTCAAGCGCCACAGCCTGATTGAGTTCGGTAGATACACCCAGCAAGGACAATGCCCAGCTCACCGAGACCATCCCGAGCAGCGCCGGCTGCTGCTCCAATACCAGCAAGAGGGCGCCGCCCAGCCAGAGAATGGGTAAGGTCCGAGGGGCGACGAAGAGGCCGAGGATGCCAACTCCTGCAAAGAGAATCGCCCAGACCAACAGAATTCGCCGCATGCGGGCGGCGGCCTTGACCAGGTTGGGGTGTTCGGGGGAGAGCGCGCGGGGCACCAGTGGATTCCGGCGGTAGTTGATCTCGGTCAGGCGGCGGGCGCGCCGCTGGATGCCGCAATATCACCGGTGGAGCCGCGGGCCTCTTTGCCGTTGGCCTCGAAGCCGTCGTCCGGGTGGGACTTGGCGGACTCGACCACACCGCCAGGAAGGGAATCGCCAGGGTGCATAGAGGGTGTCCTCCGGGTCGGGACCGATTCTACCTTGGGCGATCGATGTGACAAAACGGGCGGGGCTTACAGGCGCATGGGCATGGCAGGCCTGGGCGCGGAGGTTCAAGGTTGGTGGAATCGGCGGCCCGGCCCGCGTGCTAGAATGGTCCGAGTGTGGGAGGGCCAAACGGTGAAACCCCGGCAGGCGCTCGTGTTTTCGATGCTCGTCGTGGGGGCTGTGTCCAGCGCTTGCAGCGCCCCGGACCCGGCTCCGCAGGAGAGCGCGCAGGCGGCTACACCGGAAGAGGCCGTCGGAGCGCCCGCAGCGACCGATGATGAAGTTCAAGAGGCGGAGACTTCTGCATTCGAGGCGGAGGAGGCTGAAGGTGCGATGGAATTTAGACTTACCAGCTCAGTATTTGCCGAGGGACAGCCGATCCCGGCGCGCTTCTCATGCGACGGAGAGGACATCTCGCCGCCGCTGGCATGGACCGAGCCGCCCACGCGGACCCAGAGCTTTGCGCTGATACTTGATGACCCGGACGCGCCGGCCGGAACGTGGGTGCACTGGGTACTGTTCAACATCCCGGCCGAGGCGCGAACGCTCGCCGAGGCGATCTCACCCGATCCGACGCAGGCGGACGGAAGCGTGCATGGATCGAACGGTTGGAGAGCGCTGGGCTATGGAGGCCCGTGCCCGCCGGGGGGCACGCACCGCTACTTCTTTAAGCTCTATGCGCTGGACGCGGTTCTGGAACTGGGAGGTGGCGCCAACAAGGCACAATTGCTGGCTGCGATTGAGACTCATATCCTGGCTCAGGCCGAACTGATGGGCACTTATGCACGCTGACCGCTGCGCCCTCTGCGCGGCTGTGCGATAGCCGCCAGCAACACGCTGAAGAAGTAGAGCACCAGCATCGGCGCCATGACCAGCGCCATGTTGACCGGGTCGATGGTTGGGGTTGCGGCCGCGGACAGCACCGCGATCGCGACGATCGCGTAGCGCCAGCCACGGGCGAGCGCACCGGCCTTAACCAACCCGAATTTGGCCAAGACAAAGATCAATAACGGAAACTCGAAAGCCACCCCGATCCACAACATGAGATTGGTCACGAAACGGATGTAATTCAGCGGGCGGGGAGTCGTGGGGATGCCCATAAAGTTGAGCAGGAACGGCAGCGCGGAGGGGAGCACGACAAAATAGGTGAAGGCCAGTCCGGCCACAAATAGCAAAGAGGCGATCGGCACCGCGACAAGCAGGAGCTGCCGCTCGCCTCGCTTCAGGCCAGGGTTCACGAAGGCAAACAACTCCAGGCATAGATAAGGAAATGCGAGGGCGAATCCGCTTAGGAGCGAGACTCGCATGAAGGCGCCGATCGACTCGGTCACCTCGATCGCCTGCAGCGCTCCCCTCCCACCGACGGGCTGAGCCAACCAGTCAATGATGCGCGGCGCGATCGCGAAGCTGAGCGCGGTAGTCGCTGCGAGAACGATGATTGCCCGAAAGAGGTGGCGTCGTAGCGCGTCGAGGTGGTCAATCAGCACCGACGGCTGTTCAAAGGCACGGGCAAATACTTCGGTCGTAGCTGTGTCTTCGGGTTCGTAGTTTAGAAAGCCGCGGAAGGCGCGAACCGGCCAGGTGAGGAGGCGAATCGGCGCGCTGAGCACCCGCCCAAGCCTGCTTTTCAGCTTGGCCATAGGCTAACTCTTGCGCCCTCGGCGGGTACCTGCCTTGCGCGGCTTGCTCGCCGAGGAGATTTTCTTGCGGCGAGTGTTCCCTGCTCGTTTTGCCGGCTTGCGCTTCGGAGCTGAACCATCGGTCCGGCGCAATTCAGGGGACTCACCCTCGGGCTGAAGGGTCGATGCCGCGTGCTCGAGGCCCGAATCTTTTCCGGTTGGTTTCGGATCGATTGCAGCTGGGCCAGGGACCAGTGAGGAGGGTATCCCCTCCTTCAAATCCTGCCGCACCTGGTCCAACTCTTCTAGCGCTGCCTCACGGGCCAGTCGGTTCGGCAGCGACCGCAGATTCCTCGAGGCTTGGGTGAGGTTGTGCCAGGCTTCGGAGCGATAAAGCCGATTCAATAAACGGCCCATCGAGCGGGCCGTTTTTCCGATATCCCGGGGACCGACTGCGATGAGCGCGATCAGCGCGATGAAAAGCGCTTCCATAGGGCCGATGCCAAGGATTTCCATGAAGGTGCCTATTCAACGGGGGAGGGCTTGGTCGAGAGCCTCCGGTTGGCGAGCGACCCCAGGACGCCGTTCACGAATCGAGGAGCGCTGTCTGAGCCGTAGCGCTTGGCTAACTCGACGGCCTCGTTGATCGCGACCTTTACCGGTGTCTCGCCCCAGAAAAGAAACTCCCAGAGGGCGAGCCTCAGAATGTTGCGATCGATGACTGCCAGTTCATCCACCGGCCATTCGGGTGCGCTCGCGGCGACCATGGCGTCGATCTTGTCGGCCGATTCGAGCGTGCCGAGCACCACCTGCCGTAGGAAATCTTTGCCCTCGGGGCTCAGGTTCTCCTCATAGCGGGCCAGAACCTCCTCCGGGGGATGCCCGACGCTGTCCACCTCGTAGAGCGCCTGCAATGCCAATGAACGCGCTCGCCGGCGTTCATGCTTCACTCCCCACCGCCCGGCTGTTCAAAGTCGATCTCTTGGATGTGCACATCGATGCATTCCACCTGCATGCCAACCATATCTTCGATGGCGCGGGCCACGGCTCGCTGCACATCGCGGCTGACCTTCCGCGCGTCGACGCCGTGGCTCAGAGTGAGAAACAGGTCGGTTGACACACGGTTGTCATCGACATCGACCCGAACCCCGTCGCTCGAGCCGCTCCGAAACAGTCGGTTCACACCTCCGGGAACCGGCGCGAGGCTGGATACTCCTGGGACCGAGATTGCAGCCAGCTGGGCAATCCGGACTAATACGCCGGGCGCGATAGTGGTTGTGCCCGGCGCTCTGCGGACCTCATGTTGCTGCTCGGCCATGACCTAGTGCATCGCCATCCCGCCGTCGACCGTTAGCACGTGTCCAGTGATGTAGGCAGCGTCGTCGGAAGCCAGGTAGGCCACTGCCTTCGCAACCTCCTCCGGCTGCCCGGGGCGTCCGAGCGGGATCAAGCCCAGCAGCGCCTCGATTGCGGTCTGCGGCGTATCTTTCCATATCTCGGTATCGATATAGCCGGCCGCCACCGCGTTGACGGTCACGTTCCGAGATCCGACCTCCCTGGCCAGCGCGCGGGTAAAGCCGATCTGGCCGGCCTTGGAGGCTGAGTAATTCGTCTGACCGGGGTTGCCCATCTGGCCGGCCACCGAAGTGATGTTGATGATTCTGCCGTAGCGCTTGCGTATCATGTGCCGAACGGCGGCCTTGGAGCAGTTAAAGGTGGCTTTAAGGTTGGTCTGCAGCACCGCGTCCCAATCTGCCTCTTTCATGGTCATGATGAGCCCGTCGCGAATGATGCCGGCATTGTTGACCAGGATCTGGAGATCGCCAAAGTGATCGATCGCGAACTGGATCAAACCCTGGGCTTGCTGGACCTGGCCCACGTCCGCCTGGTGCGCCGCAGCTTTTCCGCCCGCCGCCTGGATCAACTGCACCACCTGCTCGGCGGCTTCAGCGCCACTGCGGTAGTTGACCACGATGCTGGCGCCGCCGCGCCCGAGTTCCTCGGCGATCGCTCTTCCGATGCCGCGCGAGGCCCCAGTGACGACGGCAACCTTGCCTTCGAATTTCACTCTGCCTGCCCTGAGCGGGGCCGAAGGGCCTGTCCTGAGCGCAGCCGAAGGGCCTGCCCGAGCGCGGAGCGCATTATACCCCGCAGGGTCGCGCGACCATTTGGCCTCATGACTCCGCTCCACCTTCGGTGAGCAGCCGATCGGCGATGGCGTTGAGTTCTTCGTCGGAATAAAAGTGGATGATGACCTGACCGCCGCGCTTTCCGCGCTGGATCCGAACCCGGGTCCCCAACTCTTCTTCCAGGCGGCTCTCCAGGGCCGCCGCTTCGGGGCTCACGCGGGAGGATGGCTTGCGGCGCCCGGGCCTCTCGGTCAAGCGCCGGACCAGCGCCTCGGCCTGGCGAACGTTCAGCGCCTTGGAGATGAGGGTACGCAGCGCAGCCGCTTGATCATGGGCGCGAGCCAGGCCGAGCAAAGCCCGGGCGTGACCCGCGCTGATCTGTCCGCTGGCCAGCGCCTCGCGCACGGCAGCGGAGAGTTTGAGCAGCCGCAAGGTGTTGGTCACATCGCTCCGGCTGCGACCTGTGAGAGTGGCGATCTGATCATGCGAGAGACCAAAATCGTCGCTTAACTGGCGAAAACCCTCGGCTTCCTCCAGCGGGTTCAGATCCGTTCGCTGCAGATTTTCGATGAGCGCCATTTCGAGACCGGCTTGCTCGCTGGCCTGGCGGACCAGTGCAGGGACGGATCGAAGGCCGGCCATGCGAGAGGCCAGCAGCCTTCGCTCACCGGCGACCAACTGATATCCGTCAGGAGTGGCGACTACCAACAGGGGTTGCAGCAGGCCGTGTCGCTTGATGGACTCGGCCAGCTCACTCAGCTCTTCCGGTGGGAATCGAGTGCGGGGTTGTCGTGGATTTGGCGTGATGCGATCGAGCGGGAGCTCGGCGATCCCGGCCGCAGGTCGGGTGGGGATCAGCGCCTCGAGACCCTTGCCGAGGGCGCGCTTACGCGCCATGGGCCATTTCCGCCGCGCGGGGCACCCGGCGCTGGTCTCCCCTCAGCAATTCCTCGGTAAAAGCCCGATAGGCAAGGCCTCCGGGGGAGTTCGGCGCGTACACGTTGATCGGCAGCCCGTGGGACGGTGCCTCCGCCAGCCGCACGCTGCGGGGAATGATGGAATGGAACACCAGATCGCCGAAATGATTCCGCAGTTCGTCGGCCACCTCGTTCGAGAGGCGGGTGCGGGGGTCGTACATGGTCAGCAGCAGCCCGCGGACGCTGAGCTCTGGGAAGAGACTGCCGCGCACGCGCTCCAGCGTACTCATCAGCTGTGATAGTCCCTCGAGTGCCAGATACTCGCACTGGACCGGGATAATGACCCCGCTTTGAGCGGCCACCAATCCGTTTAGTGTTAGCAGTCCGAGGGAGGGCGGGCAGTCGATCAAAACGTAGTCAAAGTGGCCGTTAAGTGGTTCGAGCGCCTGCCGAAGGGCCAGCTCCCGGTCCGACATGCCGACCAACTCGATCTGCGCACCAGCCAGAGCGGGCGTCGAGGGGAGCAGGGTCAGCTTCAGCCCAGGGCTGTGCAGCACACAGTCCTTGGCAGGCACGCCCTCGATGAGCGCCTCGTAGGTCCCCTGGCTGACTTTGCCTTGCTCGATCCCCAGGCAGGATGTGGCGTTGGCTTGGGGATCTGCATCAACGACCAACACCTTCTCGCCGTGCTGAGCCAGCAGCGAACCGAGGCTGACGGCCGTAGTGGTCTTTCCTACGCCCCCTTTCTGGTTAACCAGCGCGTAGGTCGGCATCAGTTTCCTGTGGCTTGCAACGCCGCCTCGGCCTCGGCCGGCGTCGGCGTCCCAGCCAGACCGCGGCGCGTCACGGATACCGCCGCAATTTGATTGGCAATCTCGGCCGCCTCCCAGGGGTCGCCCGACTGCTGGAGACGAATGAAATACACAGCGGCGAAGATATCGCCAGCGCCGGTGGGATCGACCTCTTGCCTGGATGGGGCAGGCACTGATTCTGATCGTCGCTGCGTGTACACCCGGGCGCCCTGGGCTGCCTCGGTTACCACCAGGACCCGACAGTGAGTCGCCATGGCTTCCGCCGCCGTGATATCCATCCCCAGGTCTTCAATGCTGAGGACCACCGCATCCGCCGCGTGCAGCAGATCGTGAACTGATTCCCAGGACCGCAGCCTAACCCGTCCTACCGAGTCCCATTCCCGCATTGATCCTTGGGGTGTGACTCCCACAAATGAATTCGGGAAGGCTTGCGCCAGCTCGGCGGGGATCTCACGGGCGATCGGAGCGAGGTGGACGATCTTGGGATTCCGCCAGGCCAGGGGCACATCGCCGAGCTCTAGATCCGCCGCCCTCCCCAGCAAAGTTTGCACTCGACCCTTGGAAGTGTAGCGGTTTTCAAAGGAGGTCGAAATAGGAGCAAGCTTGCGGGAAAGCGCGAACTCGCGGACCGGGTAGAGGTCAAGCGTCTCGGAGGCGGAGGTCACGAGGCCAACTGCACGCCCCAGGGCGTGCGCCGTCAGACCAGCGTAGGCGACTGTGCCACCCAGGGCCGACCCCTCGGGCGTGCGGTCCTCTGAGAGGTGCCCGATCAACAGGTAGTCGATAGGGAGGAATTCGGTCACGAAGAGCGAGGAATCAAATGTGGCTTGAGGGTCCTCGATGGATTAGCCCTTCGGGATGATCGTGACCTTGCGGTCGGCACCTTCCCCGACGCTCTCTGTACGGACGGCTGGATGATCGCGAAGCGCGATGTGAATGATCCGACGCTCGTTTGCGGGCATCGGCTCCAGCTCCATGGTCCGCGCAAGCTCGAGAGCCTGGTCGGCCATCTTAACTGCCAGCTGGCGCAACTGGTCTTCGCGGCGAGCCCGATAGCCTTCAATGTCAACGACCACAGCGACTTGCTCTTGTAATTCCTTGGCCACAATCAAGCGCGTGATGTATTGCAAGGCCGAAAGAGTCTCGCCCCGCCTGCCGATCAGAATGCCCAGGTCATCGCCTCGAACATCGACCAATAAGGGACGGGTCCGGGCCTCCGGGTCGCTTGGACCCCAGCGAGCCCTGACCTGGGCCTCCAGGCCCATGCGCTGGATCAACTCTCGGACGGTGTCTTGCGCCACGCGGACCGTCTGAGTATCAGGCGCCAGCTCACCGTCCTCCTCCACTGCTTCGTCGAACTTGAGCTCCTGTTCAAAGCCCTCGGGCTCACCTCGGGGGGCGGTCTGCGCGGGCTCTTCCTGCAACGGGATACTGAGACGCACCCGGGCTTGCCTGCCCGAAAGGCCGAGGAAGCCCTTCCCGCCTTCGTCCAACACTTCCACTTCCAGGTCTGCTTGCGGGATGCCGAGTTCGGCCGCTCCTCGAGCGATGGCCTCTGCGACGGTGGGGGCGATAACTTCCAGGCTGGTCTTCTTCAGCGCCATATCAACCCTTGGGCAATGCCTTCTCCGGGGATCGCTTCGGTTGAGTTGCAGCGTTCGCGCGCATCCGCTTCATCACGGCCGCCTGGATGATGCCAAGCAGGTTGCTGACCACGAAATACAGCGCTAAACCCGAGGCCAGGGTATAGGCAAAATAGCCGAGGAACAACGGCATGTAGACGTTCATCACCTGCGTCATCTGTGCCCCCTGACCACCTGGACTGGGCGGCGTGGTGAGTTTGGTCTGCAAATAGGTCGTGACCACGACGATGATTGCTAGCACCGGAAGGCCCTGCCCGAGGATCGGCACGCTGGATAGGAAATCCAACTGCAAGCGTTCCGGCTGACCCAGATCCATCCACAGGAATCGGCTGTCGAGCGGGATGATGTTGGAGGGGATCGAATCATAGATGTGCCTGGAAAGGTCCAGTAGTTGGACCGGGGCGTTCGCCAGGGCCCGGATGATTGCGCCGTAGAGCCCGAAGATGATTGGAAGCTGGATCACCGTCGGCAGGCAACCCGAGAGCGGGTTGATCCCCAACTCTTTATAGAGCTTCATCTGTTCTTCCTGCAGCTTCTGGCGGTTTCCTTTGTGCTTTTCCTGAAGCTTCAAGAACCGCTTATCCTGCTGCATCTCTTGCATCCGTTGAGTGCTTTGCTGTTGTTTGAAGGTCAGCGGGAGCGTGATCAGCCGGATCAGCAGAGTGAAGCCGATGATCGCCAGGCCAAAGGCGCCAGCCAGTCCCAGCTGCGGACCCAGCAGGTTGTAGATAAAGAGCAGTGTGTTGATCATCGGGTTCAGAATCAGTGTGTCCCACATTTCCTATGACCCTTCAGATGGGGAGAAGGTCCAGCGGCTCGCGCCGGACTCGGCAACAAAGGCACTCAACAGCGGCTCTCCCGAACTTGAGGCAACCAGCAATGTATCGCCGATGAGCAACGGATCGCTGAGCAACTGACCCTGGATGGACTGTTGCCAAAGCTCCGTGTTTGTGGAGGCCTCGCGGGCGATCAGCAGTCCGCCCTCGGTGACGATGTAGATCCGGTCTTGGTGATAGACGGGCGAAGCGGAGATCGAACTGCCAAGAGCCACATTCCAGATCTCGTTCCCGTCTTCCACTGCCACAGCATGCAGGATGCCTGAGAGGTCGCCAAA
>ERZ1292640.2662-Hain-H43-02um-R1-2662-length-14183-cov-6_pt1 | contig 14183 bp, 10 predicted proteins | sample MGYA00564404_ERZ1292640 | MGnify/ENA primary metagenome ERZ1292640 (study PRJEB36523, sample SAMEA6512636) | groundwater metagenome | collected 2019-01-08 | study: AquaDiva: Metagenomics assemblies of 32 groundwater samples
GAGCTTCAAGATGCTTCTCATTGGCATCAATGTACACCTCTCTGATGCTGGAGCCTGGTAGGATGTCGTGGTATTGGAGGAACAGCAGCTTCCGCCACGCTTTTTCGAGGGCCGCACCGTTGTACGATCCACCCGCGAACGCCGCAAGGGATGAGAACTTTTCGGCATTCGTCAACAGCATCTCACCTGAGCGATTGAACTTCTTCACCTTCGCCTGCGTCGTGTACGTGCCCTGGTGATATTCAAGGTACAGCTCATCGTTCCATACCGGCAGTTTGCTCAGATCGTGCTGTTTGATCCAATTCAGATACGTGGCAGAATTTCCAAACTCGACGGTGGGATAGATATCGAGCGACTTGAACCGCCCGATGCGATCGATCATTTCCAGCGACGGTCCGCCGCCATGATCCCCAACGCCGAAGAGCACCATCATCTTCGTCAAACCGGTGTTCGCTTCGAACTGCCGCAGCCAGTCGACGAGCTGGTACGGGTTCTTCACTTCGCTGACGTAATCGAAGGGGAAGTAGCTCAGCACCCGTGAACCGTCCGGACCCTCCCACCAGAACAAGCGGTAAGGAAACACATTGGTGTCATTCCATCCGATTTTCTGCGTGATAAACGCATCGATGCCTGCGTTGATGTAGAACTGCGGCATGTTCCAGTTGTATCCGAAGGAGTCCGGGTTCCAGCCAATCTTGACGTCCACGCCGAGCTTCTGTTTGAAATACCGCTTGCCATACAGAAGATGTCGCGACCACGACTCACCGCTGGGTAGGTTGCAGTCTGGCTCCACCCACATCCCGCCGACGATTTCCCATCGGCCGTCGTTGACACTCTGCTGAATTCGCTTGAACAGATCTGGGTATAGTCGCTCCATCCAGTCGTAGTAGGCAGCGGCGCTCTGCGTGTACGTGAAATCGGGCCGCGCGTTGAACATGTTGAGGACGGAGGCGAATGTGTTCTTGGCGACTTCAATTGTTTCTTTCTCTCGCCAGAGCCACGCCGCGTCGATATGAGCGTTTGAATTGAAGTAGAGCGTGAACCGCTTCGCGTACTCTGCGACCGGCTTCAGTTGTCGTCTAGCGTCCGCGAGCGAAGATTCGAATCGGTCCAGCGGGCCCTCGATCAACGGACGAAGATCAACTCGGGCTGCAAGGGATTGCAGCAGATCATTCAATCGCTTCTTCTCGTCCCGATCCATCATCGACCGATCAGTACCCGGGTCGACACGCTGGTTGGAGCTTGTCTGATACGTGTCGAAGCTCAGGAGCTTCTGCCCGACGCGAAGGCTGAGTGAGAAATTCTCAATGACCGTTCGAAGCGGTTTCAGTTCTTCTGAAGCAATCTCCGCTCTGATCAACCGAAGCGGGCCGCCGGTATTGACGGCTTTGATCGCAATCAGAAACCGCTCGCCTGGCTTCGCGTCCCTTGTGAGTTCGAACTCGCCATCCCACGGGAAATGTCCTTTCGCGACCCCGTTGACCCACATGTAGCCATAATCATCCACCGACACCACGAGCTTCATCGGGCCGCCGATGGGCTTCCCAAGGATTTTGGCAGGCAGCACGATTTCCTTTCTGACCCAGCACGAATCCGGATAGATGTTTTGGTTCAGCTTCAATGTTTGCCAGGCCGAATCATCGAATCCGTGCTGCGTTGGATCGCCTTGAGGATTGTAGGTTTTGAGATCGGGACTGACTTTCCAGTCATTGAACGAAGCGAGACTGAGCGAATCGAGCGCCTTGACGAGTCTATCGACGTTCGTTTGAGGGAACAGATACCACGGAATGAAGAAGAGAGGGAGGATTGTCTTGAAAAGCTTCATGGTTGGGCTCCTTCTATTGTCGACATTTATTCTTGCGGGCAATGCTGAACGCCCTGTCCGATCCGAAGGATCACTTCGTGAAGGACCCCTTTGGCGAAGCCATTCTCCGAAGGAGTCCTTCGGAACGGGGAAGGGCATTCCGGCCAGCTGGTAATCGCTGTATAGCCTGACCCTTAAGGGTCAGGCTATGGTCAATGGTCACACACACCGAAGGGCGTTCACGCCCTTCATAACAGACAATCCGTTTTAGTCCTCCGAGAATTGTTCAGCGTTGTACGCTTCGAGGAACTCCTGTACCTCCTCTGCAAAGGATTTTTTTCGGTGATGCTCCTCCTGATTCTGAATGTAGGAACGCACCGTAGGGACATCTGATTCACTCACCGAGAATGCGCCGAAACCTCCCTGCCACGCAAAATGCGTCTTGGTCAGCTGCTTAGAGTTGATCCAATGCGATGATTCACCTTTCAGCTTGTTAACGACTTCACTGATAGAGAATTTCGGTTGGAGGGAAATGAGGCAGTGAACATGATCGGCCGCACCATCGATTTCATCGAGGTGATATCCTTCCTTCTGCGCCTTCTCCTTGATATGCTCAAACACCTGTTGACGTATCTCCTTGTGCAGATAAAGCTCGCGATCTTTCGTACTCCAGACAAGGTGAATCCAAATCTTGTAGAATGTCTGTGACATGCGCTCTCCTTCTGATGTTGAACGCCCTGTCCGAAGGACCCCTTTGGCGAAGCCATTCCTTCGGAACGGGGAAGGGCGTCGCGAATGTTGGTTCTTGATTCCATAGCCCGACCCTCAAGGGTCGGGCTAACGGTATGATCAATAAAGCCGTAGGGCATTCATGCCCTTCAAACCCCGAGCCTTCCCGCGATGTTTACGGCCGAGAATACAAAAGTGGGTTCAATTCGCTTGCCGCAATGTTGCCAGGCTTCAGGCCGGGGTGAAACACTTCCATATCCACCTTCTGGTGCTCGTTGTCGGGCTCCATGATGCGCGTCCCATCGGCGTAGTAAATAATGGTAATGACCTCTCGACGCTTTTTACTTCCGTTCCCGTGGGCTGCATGGAGCGTCCGTCCCGAATGAAACGTCGCATCGCCGGCACGCAGCTCGTAGCTGCGGATCTCACTCTGCTGTTCTCGAATGATCCTTTCAAAATACTCCTGGGATGTATCAGAAATGGGCAGCCGTTTGAAGGCGCTGTCTCGGTGGGAGCCCGCTACAAAATTCATCGATCCCATCTCCCGCGACACATCCACCAAGGGCATCCACATCGTGATGGTGTGTTCAGTATCGAGAGGCCAGTAGTAGTAATCCTGATGCCACGGCGTTGGCTTGCCGCCCGGCTCCTTGATCAAGGCTTGATCGTGATAAAGCCGTACCCCGTTCACCCCCATCAGATCCGCTGCGATCTTGGCGAATCGCTTTGAGAAGACAAACCGCCTGACGGCATCGTTCATCCTCCACATGTTGGTAACCTGAGTGAACATCGCGCTGTAATCGGAGATACGTCCCTGTCTGTCTTTTGCCCTTGCCATCTCATCAACGATGCCGGTAATGAGCGGACGGAACGCTTGGACTTCCTCCGCAGAGGCGACGCCACGAAGGATGATGTGTCCATCGCGTCGATATGTGTCATGTTGATCCTTGGTTATCGGATAGTCGCTTGAAAGATCAGGAAGTTGATCGAGAGGCATGGCTTCTCCGGCCGTTCGTGGCAAAGTGCAACGAGATTGGACGGCTCAATATGAATAACACGAGAAAGAAAAGCAAGTTGGGTCCGAATGTAGGAATGAGTGTCAATCACCCGCTGCGTTCTCAGTAGCTCGCTGTGTATACTTGATGTCCGGACGGGCGATTTCTTGCATTTGCCTCAACAGTTCTTTACTTTTGTCGTGGTTTTTCACAAGGACGCACGCCTATGAACCAGAAACATCTCATCGCCCTTCTCATCCTCACAGCACCTCTTTTGTCTTTCACCTGCGGGAAAGAGATCTTCACGGGAAAACGCGAAGCGCGCGGCGTGTGGATGTCACGCTTCGAATACACGAACGACAAGCTTCGAAACGATCCCGAAGCCGCAAAGGCTCACATCCGCGATGTCTTCGACAAGGCACGCAAGGCAAAATTCAACATGATCTTCTTCCAGGTTCGCGGCAACGGGTCGTCGTTTTATGGGTCCGCCCATGAGCCATGGGCACTCGAATTGACAGGGACGTTGGGCAAAGATCCGGGTTGGGATCCATTGCAGTTTGCCATCGATGAAGCTCATCGGCTTGGGCTTGAGCTTCACGCATGGGTCAATACCTTTCCAATTTGGCGCGGCGGAATTCCGCCAACCGAAACGACTCCCCGCCAACCCTACCTCGCGCATCCCGAGTGGGTTGTGTGCGACAAAGACGGAATGCCGATGAACGTTGATCCGCCGAACAACGAATACATCTGGGCAAGCGCCGGCAATCCAGCGGTCCGGCAGCATGTGGTAAATGTGGTGATGGACATCGTTACGAAATACGACATCGATGGGATACACTTCGACTACATCCGCTATCCGGAAGGATCACCCGTAAAGGGGTACTCCCATGACTCTGTCAGCGTCGCACGATTCAACAACGTCGATGGGAATCCGCACAAGCTCTCCTGGGAACACTGGCAGCGGGAGCAAATCAATGAATTCGTCTTCCAGGCCTACAATTCCGTGACGGCAGCAAAACCGTGGGTGAAACTCTCTGCAGCGGTCATTGGAAAGTACATGGGACAGGGTTGGAGCTCGTACTATGTGGTTTACCAGGATCCACGGCGATGGATGGAAGTAGGAAAGATCGATTTCATCGTGCCGATGGTGTACTGGGAACGCGCCCATCCCACACACCCATTTGTGCCATTAATCACACAGTGGCAAGATCGTGTCGCGTACGATCGTCAGGTGGTCCCTGGACTTTCAACGGGATTGATCAGAAAGATCGGATGGGAGGAAATCTCAGCAGAGATCGAAGAGGTGAGGAAGAAAGGATTGCCCGGTGTTGTGTTCTTCGCGGCGAGCGGTCTTGAGCGCTCGTGGGAGGTTTTAGGTGTTGAAGAATTCCCCCACTGGTCTATCGTGCCAGCGATGGCGTGGAAAGACAGCATTCCACCTGCGCCTCCTTCAGATCTCAGGGCTCAGGCTGCAACTGGCGGTGTCCAGCTTGAATGGAGCGCTCCGACGTCGGACGAGCCCCTTTCGTATATTGTCTATCGCTCTCGCACGCCGGTCATTTCAACGACCGATGTCTCGAGCATCGCCGCGGTGACGGGACGAAATGTCACGTCTTACCTCGATGCAAATGTTCCTGAAGGGGAGTGGCACTATGCTGTCGCCGCATTAGATCGGCTAGCAAATGAGAGCAGCCTTTCTGTTGTGGCAAAGGTGCAGAGAGTGGCAGTAGCCGCTCGAGCCGGCGATGATCAAGGTTCTCAGCGCCCACCGTGATGCTCAAGCCTACATCCCTTTTGCGTCGTGTATGGCCCATGTAAGTGACGTGTATGACCGAACTTACTCCTCGTGATGACATAAAGAAGAAAGTCAGCGAAATCCTCAAACGCGTGGATCGTCTCATACGCGTTGGGGAAATCGATCAGGCCATGCGCGAAATCATCCAGGCGAAAGAGATCGATCCAAAAAATGTCTATATCTTCGCGTACGAGGAGCGACTTGCTTACCTCAAAGAGGAGCACGAGCGACACAGGGAGGAGGAGAAGACGCGGCAGCAGGTAGAAGAGGCAGCCCGAATGCGTGATGAAGAATTACGGAGGAAGCAGGAAGAAGAGGTAGCGCGCAAGGGAGCTGAAGGCGAGGCCCGAAAGAAAGAACGCGAACAGCAACCGAAGCAGCCCGAGATACAGCGAAAAGAGGAACAACCGCAGTCGGTAGAACAGCTTGAGGCAGAGCTCAGGGCAGCCGAAGAGGAGCTTCAAAAGAAGGAGAAAGAGGAACAGAAGTCCCGAGAGAGCCTCGCTGCGCACGCTGATGCGCTCGCCAAATACAAGATGGAGCTCGTCAGAGCGTGGCAGGATGGAGCCACGACTCCACTGGAAGAGAGCAGCCTGAAAGAACTTCGCTGGAAGCTTGGCATCTCCATTGAGGAACACTCCAAATTGACCAAAGAAGCGCAGCGAGAGTGCTATCTCACTGCCTTCAAAGAAGCGTGGTCTTCCGGATCGATCACTCCGGAACGCGCCACTGAGCTTTCTGGCCTTCGAAAACGGTTCAAGATTTCCATTGAGGAGTTTGACGAAATCGAGGCAGAGATCCTGTGGCAGATCCGAGCAGGACTTCAGCCACCCACCTTGCTGCTCATTGACGATGATGTGCGGCTGCTGAATGTCGTCACGGAAACGCTAGAAGAAGCAGGGTTCAAGGTCAAATCGTTCACGACATCCGACGACGGCTACCGGTACCTAAAGGAACAAACCCCGGATCTTATTATCTCCGATATCAATCTGGAAACCTCAACCATGGGGGGATTTACCTTCTACGAAAAGGTACGGGACATTGACCGTCTCCAAGATATCCCCTTCATCTTCCTCAGCGGATTGACAGACGAGGTCTTGATCCGCACCGGAAAAGAGCTTGGCGTGGACGACTACCTCACGAAGCCGTTCTCCGACGAAACCTTGCTTGCAACGATCAAAGGCAAGCTGAAACGCTTCAAGCAACTAAGGGAGTCACGAAAGAAAAAACAAGGCTAATCAAGAATCGATTAGCCCTGTTGCATGATCACGCCTCGGTACACCGCTCCCCTTTCCTTTGCTTCACCCTCCCTCATTGAAGGAACATCCGAGCTCAGTCATCATCCAGCCCAGCCATCGCTCGTGAGAAGATTGAATAGCGGGGTGCGGGCATCGGCGTTCCTTTGACCGCTCGCCATACAATCTCATTGAATGCACGGTCAGGTGCTGCATCCTGCCGTCTGAGGTTGAACTTCTCCATCAATGACTGGCCATAACTCCCCTCTTTGTTCTTTGCGTTCAAGTCAATCCTCGGCTCCTCCACGACGTACGGGGTTGTGTCGGCAGACAGCGTAAACGCGTTGAACATCGGCGTTGCAGCCGCATCGTGCTGGCTCATCGGCGGAAGCCCGAGGATGAGCTCCATGGTCCTTAACATCGACATGGTGCTGTAGAGCGTGTGATCAACAGTGCGCCGCTTCGTGTAGGGGCTGATGACCAGCGCGACGGATCGGTGCGCGTCCACGTGGTCGGGGCCATCCTGTGCGTCATCCTCTACAACGAAGATTGCCGTCTCCTTCCAGTACTTGCTCTTCGAGATTCTTTCAACAATCAATCCAAGCGCATAGTCGTTTTGCGCCATGTAGGCTTTCGGTGTCAATGAGCCTTTGCGCGTTCCTGCCGTGTGATCGTTCGGCAGGTGCATGATGCACAGGCTCGGGAGATTTCCGTTTCGCTCAAATTCGCTGAACTCTCGCTCCCATTCTTTGAAGCGATCGACATCTGAATGATCCAAGTCCCACCCACGATAGTGCGGCGCGAAGTTGTCACCGATGCCTGGGTCGCGAGGTTTTGCCGGTTTCCCGTTCGGCTCAGCAGGATCGACAAACTCGCCATACATTCGGAAGCTCACGTTGTGCTTGGCAGACAGGGTCCAGAGGTATCCCGCGTTTGGTCTCGCGGTTGGCTGCCCGCCCTCAAAGTCGTAGTGACCGCCGCGGCCGCCGTAGCTCGTGGGCCATGTCTTCTCCACGTAGTCTGTCGCATACGCCGCCGTGGACCAGCTGTGTCCATCGGCGCTGACTTCGGAGTTCACGTAGAAGTTGTCGAACAAAACAAACTCTCTCGCCAGCTTGTGATGATTCGGTGAAACATCCTCCCCAAATAGACAGAGTGAGGTATCACCATTTCCTTCGGGCATATCACCAAAGACTTGGTCGTACGTCCGATTCTCTTTGATTATGTAGAGAATGTGTTTGATGGGCGATGGCTGACCGACCTTCTTCGGGATAGGACTCTCCCCCGTATAGGTCGTTGTCAAGAGAGACGCTTGTTGATACGGTGTATTGTCGTACACCTGCCTCGTATACTCATCAAGCTTTTTGGTGTTGGGGAATGGAAAGAGAGAAAGCGAGCCATCGAACAAGCTGGCGATATATTGCTTCTTCGGGTTCGCCATCGAGCGCCCCCCTTTGCCGTTCAAGACCAGCACGGTTTTGTTCCTGAGAACGAGCACTTTTGTCGGATACCACCCCACGGGGATGAAGCCAATTGGTCTTGGATAGAGAGGATTTTCGAGACTGACAACAGTAAGGGAATTGTTGTCTGCATTTGCAGCGAGAAGGATCTTCTGCCCGGGCAGGAGTGCGACCGAATTCGTCGTGGAACCTTCAGGAGCGTCCGGATGGATCGCAGTCGAAACGGAGGCAATCGCTTTCTTCTTTGACAGATCAATGATGGTCACCGTGTTGTCATTCGCGCAGGCAACGTAGGCGTAACGTTCGTCGGGCGATGTAATGATCTCGTTCGGGTGGTCACCTGTTGGGCATTCGTAGAGGAGCTTCGTTCCTTTGAAGGCCTCAATCTTCTTGGAGCTCCACATCGAAACCATGATCGATCCATTACTCAGAAACGTGCACGTGTAGGGCATTCCGTCGAGTTTTACGACCTCCTGCTTCTTCGTCACGAGATCGAAGTAACGGAGCGTGCTGTCGGCACGAAACACCACAGCAAGTGTATTCTTGTAAACATCCAATCCTGCCGCGGCTCCTTCATACTTTTCCTTCCCATGAATAAACCTTATTGTGTCTTCAGAAAGGAGTTGCCCATCCTGAAGCCTGAATGCGTACACACAATTCTGATAACCGCCGGAGACGAAGAGCTTTTCCTTGACAAACTTGATACCGAGCCAACTATCCTTGAGCCTGATCGATTGGCTGACTTTTTTCTGCTTCACATCCACAAGCATCAACTCTGCTTTGGATTGCCCACTGTGCGTAACCGCCAGGTATCGTTCATCATCGGAAAGGGCTGCGTTCATGGGGAAATCGCCGAGCCGAATTTGCGCACCAGCAGGTGAGAGCCACCACCCAGTGGGCAGAAGAACGCGATTATTGGTTTCGCCCGGAGCCTGCGCACGAAGCGCGGCTGAAGCGAGCAGGATCGCGAGTACAAGAGAGGGTGATCTCATGGGGAATCTCCGAGTTGGAGTCTGTGATAGAGAAATTGGCGCCGGTAGACGAGCGAGGTCACAAGTATTCCGTTCATAAAAATAAGATTGACATAACAATACAGCAAGAGCTGATTGAAGAGAGAGCAGACCATAAGCAAGAATAATTCGGTACCGATCCCGAGCAGACCCGAGATCCTTAACCCCAGGGGGTCTGAATACCACCGAACGAGAAATTGTCTCTCCTCCTGCCCCCTCCTGCACCAGAGGTCGACCCGAACCATCAGCCGATCTTGCCAACCGTAAACTGCAAGAAAGATGCGCTGGAGTTTAAGGGCGAGCCGGTCGCCCTTCAAATCTTCTTCCATGATCTCTTCCGTCAGCCGGTTGATCGGATATTTCTCCTCAAGGTGAAGGAAGGATGTCTGATAGAACACGTGATACGAAACCCGAAGCGTAATGCCGGTCAGTCCAAGAAATGCCAGTATAAGCATCCACGGATTTCCGCTTGAAGTGAAGAGCACCCAGCCGATAGCACCGAACACCGCGACGTCAACCACAAAATCACCAATCGAATCCAGAAATCTTCCAATACGGGAGTACTGTTCCTTTGCCCTTGCGAGTTGACCATCGGCAGAGTCCAGCACATCTTTGAGCGTTACGAGAAGACCAGCGATCGCGGTCGAAAGCGCTTGATCGCGAAGATAAAAGACGGCGGCAGCAAGCCCTGCGATCGTCGAAGCGATGGTCACCTGATTTGGTGTAATGGGAGTTCGGTGGAGCGGCCGGACGATGAGCCCAGCAATTGGCCGGAGCACGTAGGTGTTAATCAGCTCGTCTGAGATGTTTGATTTGAGCGACTTCCTGTACTCGTACATAAACATACGGCCTTACCGAAATGAGCAACCTCAGTCCTGTCTTACTTTTCTATGAGCGGCACGATAACCTTCTCGGCCAGTTCAAGATCTTCCGGCGTGTCAATCTCGACCGCGGGATAATCACTTGTATCAATTGCCGTGATGCTAATCCCTCGGTCAATCAGTTCCTGAAACGCCGCTTCATAGAACTCCGTCCAACCGTGACCTGCTCGCACGCGTCGCTCAAGGATCTCGAACATCATTTCAGCAGCGGAGGGGGAAAAGAGTTCGATGCCGATGGATTCACCGTACGTCTCATCGAGCGGCGTTGTCTTGGCGATCATGACGATACTCTTGTGTTGATCGACCTTCACGCGGATTTCCTCTTCATCGTGGTCACCCTTCACCCGCACAGCGATCCGGTTCGGCGGCTTCTGCAGCTTCAAGTACGGAAGGAGTCGGGGCGAGAACACAATGTCACTATCAAGCAGCAAGAGTTCCTGCAGCGGTGCGTTCCTGCGCGCTTCGCTCATATAGAACTCCCGCGCCATCAGGAGCGAAAAGGCATTATTGGTCGATTCGAACTTTGGGTTTACAATGAAGCGAATCCGATGAAACGGGAAGTGCTTCTTGACAAAGGAGCGCACGTCCTCTGCTTTGAAGCCGAGGACAAGACCGATCGCTTCAATTCCCGCGTCGGATACATACTCGATCATGCGCTGCAGGATTGGTTTTCCTCCAACGGGCAGAAGAAATTTGGGGATTGAATCCGTGAGAGGTTTCATGCGGGTTGATGCACCCGCAGCAAGAATGATGCACTTCACGCTGGCACCCTGTCGGCTTTGGTTGCTTGCAGAAACGCCGAAAGTCCTTGAAGGAGTCGCAGGTTCTGCTCCTTCGTGCCGATCGTAATGCGGACACAGTTGATGAATTCCGGTTCGGAGAAGAATTTGACGATGATCTTCTGTTCGTCGAGGTACGCTTTGAGGGGCGCTTTGAGCTCGCCGGGGATTTTGACCAAAATGAAATTCGCACCCGATTTGTAGCACCGAAATCCAGCTTGCCGTGCGAAGAAATCGTAGTAGGTGTGCCGATCAGCGCGCATCTGCTGACTCGTTCTCTCATAGTAGTCTGACGAATCGAGGGCGGCGAGCGCGAGAAGCTCTGAAACGCGGTTGTAGCCAAGATAGCGCGCCGCGAATTTCGTCAACCGGCTCAGACTTGCGCCGACAGCCGTGAAGGCAATGCGAGCGCCAGCGAGCGCGTAGTACTTTGAGAATGTCCTGAGGACCACGAGATTACGGTAGCGGCTTATGAGCTCGGCGATATGTTCATTCGACGTATCAGCAAAACCCCAGTAGGCTTCGTCCAAGACCACGATGCTCTCGCGAAATGCCTCCGTGAGCTTCTTGAGGTCTTCGTCCGGAATGGAGTTGCCCGTTGGATTGTTTGGGGACGCGATGAGCACGACGCGCGGGGATTCCTTCTGATAGAGTGCGATGAGCTCACCGACATCGTAGTAGTATGAATCCTTCCCCTCCTTGAGAGAATACGTGATCGTTTCCCCTGCCACCTCGGAAGCGACTTTGCGGTAGTACCACCACGATTGCGCCGGACAGAGAATTTTCTCCCCAGGGCCAAGATAGCAATGCACGGCTTGCTTGAGCATATCTTCGCTCCCCTCGCTCAGTAGGATTTGCTCCTCAGGGATCTCCAGCTCTGCAGCAAGCCGTTCTGAAAGTTTGCTCTTGACTCCCCGAGCAAAATCACGCGAGTAGACGCTCAGTTCTTCGATTCCAATGGCTCGAAGAGCTTCGAAGCACTTGGGAGCGGGTCCGTAAAGATTTTCGTTACGGTCGAGGAAAAGGGTATTTGAGGCATTTCCCATTCTGTAATGCCGCTCCTGTCGGAGCTCGCTCATCTATTGTTTTTTTATCTAGTTACATCACGCCCCGACGGGGCCAAAAGCACGTGATCTGAGCTCATTCGACGAGCCAGAGCTCCGTCAAATGCTCACCAGTTCTCCCATTAAAATGCGTCAGCTTTCTCAAGGGTGCTGCACGTGTTCACCCATCTAGGTTTGCCCGAGCTACACGCGCTCCGCTAGGGACGCAATGTTTTTGGAACATTCAAAAGAATCGCTGAAGCTCCGTAGGAGCGAAATGTCAATCACTGTACACGCGCTCCGCTAGGGACGCAATGTTTTTGAAGCCCAGCAAAAGGTATGACAAAACTCCAAAGGAGCGAAGTGTGAATCATTCTAAACGCGCTCCGCTAGGAGCGCGATGTCTATAGACAAGCAAAAAACCAATTGACAGAGCTCCGTAGGAGCGAAATGTCAACCCAAATCAGTTTTCTCAAAGATGTATTTCCGATCGAACTCCACCTGGAATTCGTTCAGCGCCTCAGTGTATTCCTCGATGAACGATTTCTTTGAATGATGCTTTTCTTGGTTCTGGAAATATCGAATAACCCTATCGAGCTCGGAATGCGAGTGTGAGAAAGCACCAAATCCTTCTTGCCAACTGAACTTTCCTTTCACCCATCCCTTTTCATTCACAAATCGTGAAGAATTCGCTTTGACATCGCGAAGCAGATCAGACAATGCAATATCCGGTTTCAGCCCGACGAGCATATGGATATGATCCGGCATGCTATTGATGGCAATCAGCTTCTGCTTCTCGTTGCGGATTATTCCGGTGATGTATTTATGCAATTCTTCCTTGCAATCACGGCGGATAAGGTTCCCTCTCCCTTTTACGGCGAATACAACGTGGATGTAGATCTGCGTATATGTGTTGGCCATTGTGATGTCGCTCCTCACGGAGCTTTCCTTCTTATGTGGATGGATCTAAAGATGTGACACCGCGATCGGGGCTCGCAAGGGCAATTCCGCCTTCACGCGGGCAAAGCGATGCCGCTCCTGACGGAGCTCGCTCATCTATTGTTTTTTTATCTAGTTACATCACGCCCCGACGGGGCCAAAAGCACGTGATCTGAGCTCATTCGACGAGCCAGAGCTCCGTCAAATGCTCACCAGTTCTCCCATTAAAATGCGTCAGCTTTCTCAAGGGTGCTGCACGTGTTCACCCATCTAGGTTTGCCCGAGCTACACGCGCTCCGCTAGGGACGCAATGTTTTTGGAACATTCAAAAGAATCGCTGAAGCTCCGTAGGAGCGAAATGTCAATCACTGTACACGCGCTCCGCTAGGGACGCAATGTTTTTGAAGCCCAGCAAAAGGTATGACAAAACTCCAAAGGAGCGAAGTGTGAATCATTCTAAACGCGCTCCGCTAGGAGCGCGATGTCTATAGACAAGCAAAAAACCAATTGACAGAGCTCCGTAGGAGCGAAATGTGATCCCGTTTTCACTCGACGACCCACGGTTCCAGCAGATGGTCGGCGATGCCTTCGATAAAACGCGATGGTTTGGTAAGAATCAGGCCGCTCTCGCGGTCATAGATGTTCATCGGGTAGGTGATGAAGAGATTCTGCTTCGCCCGCGTGCAGGCGACGTACATCAGCCGGCGTTCTTCCTCCATTTCTTCATCAGTCGCAACGGCACGCATCGCCGGGAATCTTCCCTCCAACGCGTAGATGACGAAGACGGCATTCCATTCCAGCCCCTTCGCACTATGGATCGTTGAGAGCGTGAGATACTCCTCTTCGGGTCCGGGTGATTCCACGTCAACAATGCTCTCATTGGGAGGCTCCAAAGCGAGGTCGGTGAGGAGCGAGCCCACATCGCGGTACCGCTCCGTGATATTCTGGAACATCTCGAGGTCCTTCTTCCGCTTCTGATGATCATCGTAGCGGGCACGGAGAATCGGCTCGTAGTATTCAAGAATCTGATATGTCTTCTCCGCGGGCGCGATGTTGGCTGCGGCGATTTGCTTCAACATCTCGAACATCTTCTGGATGTTGTTGGAGTAATCATTGAACTGCATCCAGAACCGCGTGGTCGGCAGTACCTCTGTGCCCCCGGGTAACTCGGCAACTCTTCGCTTCAGAATGTCATCAATGACTTTCTCCGCCGTCCGTGGGCCAACGCCGTCAATAAGGAGCAGAACGCGATTCCAGGAGACCACATCCCGTGGATTTTCCAACACACGCAGGTATGCAACGACATCTTTGACGTGCGCAGTTTCAATGAACTTGAAGCCACCGAATTTGACGAACGGGATGTTCGCTTTCGTGAGCTCGATTTCCAAATCGAAGGAGTGATAGGAGGAACGTGCGGGCTATCGGGATAGCCCTCTGTAGCGCCGACGTTTCGCTGGCGGGACCGCCCGCAAAGAATTCCATGCGGGGCGCAAAGCCGTCTTGGTACGGATTC
>ERZ1292640.2664-Hain-H43-02um-R1-2664-length-14175-cov-5_pt1 | contig 14175 bp, 12 predicted proteins | sample MGYA00564404_ERZ1292640 | MGnify/ENA primary metagenome ERZ1292640 (study PRJEB36523, sample SAMEA6512636) | groundwater metagenome | collected 2019-01-08 | study: AquaDiva: Metagenomics assemblies of 32 groundwater samples
CCCGCCTCCGCCGCAACCCTCGCCTCCCGCGTCGGAATGCCACGCCAGAAGGTCAACTACCACCTCAACGCCCTCGAAGCCCACGGCCTCGTCCGCCTCGCTTCCGAACGCAAGTGGGGCGGCCTCACCGAACGCCTCCTCGTCGCCACCGCCTCCTCCTACGTCGTCTCCCCCAGCGCCCTGGGTCCCGTCGCCGCCGACCCCAGTCGCGAATCCGACCGCCTCTCCGCCAGCTACCTCATCGCCCTGGGCGCCCGCATCGTCCGCGAAGTCGGCGACCTCGTCCGCCGCGCAGCCGAGGCCGGCAAACGCCTTGCCACTCTCTCGGTCGACACCGAAGTCCGCTTCCGCTCACCCACCGACCGTGCCGCTTTCAGCGACGAACTCACCCAGGCCATCGCCAAACTCGTCTCCAAGTACCACGACGAATCCGCCCCCGGCGGCCGCGCACATCGACTCGTCGTCGTCGCGCATCCAATGCCCCTCAAGTCCGACAAGGAGTAACCCCATCATGCGAACCATCGCCCTCCTCCTCATGGCGCTCACACTCGCCTTCGCGCCCGCGCAGCCAACGCCGCTCGCCGACTACGCGCAGGTCAATGGCCTCAAGATGTACTACGAAGTCCACGGCACCGGCGAGCCCCTCGTCCTGCTCCACGGCGCCTTCATGGCCATCGCCGGCGACTGGAACGACTGGGTCGCCGAACTCGCCAAAACGCACAAGGTCATCGCCGTCGAACTGCAAGGCCACGGCCGCACCGCCGACATCGATCGCGACATGTCCTACGAAAACCTCTCCGACGACGTGGCCGCCCTGCTCGACCATCTCAAGATCCAAAGCGCCGACATCATGGGCTACAGCTTGGGCGGCGGAGTCGCCATGCAGTGCGCCATCCGCCATCCCGACAAGGTCCGCAAGATCATCAGCATCTCCGCCCCCATGCGCCGCGACGGCTGGGTCAAAGAGGCCAACGACTTCTGGCCCAACATGAAGTGGGAAATGTTCAAGGGCTCTCCCGCGGAAGTCGGATACAAGAAACTCAGCCCCACGCCCGACAAGTTCCCCGACTTCGTCAACCACATCAAAGACCTGGCCATGAGGCCCTACGACTTCGGCGCGGAGAAGTTCAAAGCCACCAAAGCCCCCATGTTCTTCATCCACGGCGACGCCGACGGCGTCCGCCTCGAACACATCGCCGAAATGTACCGCCTCAAAGGCGGCGAGGTCCACGGCGACATGATGCCCCGCTCCACATCGCGCCTGGCCATCCTCCCCAACACCACCCATGTCACGCTCATGCAACGCATGGCGACCATCGTCCCCATGGTCAACGAGTTCCTCAACGACAAGGCAATCGACAAGCCAATGCCAAAGCCAGTCGCAAAGCCCTGACAACACGCAGACCCGCAGCCGCAAATAACCTGATTCCAAGGAGCAATCATGACCGTCAAGAAAGAGCCCTCCGGCCGTCGTTCGGTCCAGATCGAAGTCGAAGTCCCCGGCACGCCCGAGGAAGTCTGGCGAGCCATCGCCACCGGCCCCGGAATCTCCTCCTGGGTGGTGCCCACCGAGTTCGAGGTCAAAGACGGCAAGCCCGTCGCCGTCAAAATGAACTTCGGCCCCGGCATGGAATTCTCTTCGCCGGTGACGGCCTGGAACCCCCCGCTCAACTGGGCTTCAAAGTCCGACGGCTTCGTCCCAGGCTCGCCGCCCAGCGCCAGCGAGTGGAGCGTTGAAGCTCGCGCCGGAGGCACCTGCATCGTCCGCATCGTCCAGAGTCTCTTCGCGAGCACCGACGATTGGGACAACCAGCTCGAAGCCGGCTCTGCCGCTTGGGTCAGCTTCCTGCGAACCCTGCGGATCTATCTCACGCACTTCCGCGGCCAAAGCTCCGTGCAGACCAAGTGGGTCGCACCCTTCGACGGCACCGAAGGCCAGGCCTGGGAAGCCGCGACCTCGGCACTCGGACTCAAAGGTGCCAAAGTCGGCCAGCTTTGGTCAGCCCCCGCGGGGGGTGGGGGTGGGGGTGGGGGTGGGGGTGGGGGTGTCCCCGCGCTCAGCGGCGTGCTGGAGCACTACACCGAGAATCCCTACGACATCCTGCTGCGCATCGACAAACCCGGCCCCGGCGTCGCCGCCCTGGGCACCTTCAGCTGCGGCGGCCCCAGCCTGATCGCCCTCGGCTTCTACCTCTACGGCGATCAGGCCGCCGCCACCGTCGCCCGCGAAACACCGCTGTGGGATGCGTGGTTCCAAAAGCGCTTCCCGACGCCGACAGAGCCGGGCAAAAGCGACTGAGCGAAAAAGGTCCACGCCAATTCCTCCCGCCGCACCAACACCTCGCCAACAGTGGCGAGGTTTGTGCGCTTCAATCCGCAAGCCTCCATGGCGAGTAAGTCAGTTTGCGTCCGAGGCCTTGACTCCAGCCCATTCGAGCGCCTGCCCTTTGTCGAAGAACGTACGAAATTCAATGACCTTGCCGTTGCGGAAGGTGTAGACATCCGCGGTACGCCCCTCGCGCCATTCCATCTCGTTCTTCAGTCTCACTCGCACGTGAACGAGAACAACGATTCGATCGCCGGGAGGGGGGGCCACGATGAACCCCTCGGGCTCGCAACCGCCCTCGGCCCAAGCCCCGCGTCCCTTCGACACGTGTGCCTTCACGGCCTCGAGCCCCCGATACGTTCCACCCTGCGGAAAGTCCGCCGGCTCAATCCGCACGATCTGCGGATCAAACATGGCGACGAATTCCGCAACGTCATTCCGGTTGAGTGCGGCGTACGCCTCCCTCAGCGCCTCTGTCTCAGCCGTCGGCGATGATGTCGGGTTGCTCATGTTCTCCTCCCGCGGCCCATAGTTCGTTCGCCGCATGATACTCGGCGTCGGGCGATTCCCGGAACCAAAGCGCGGGTTCCCCAAGGCCCCAGGCCATGAAAGCCCGCAGCCCGGGAGAGGTGATTCCACCAAAATCTCCGGAAAATGCACTACTGTGCTTGACACAGTGCTGGGCGTCAGATACTGTACCACACACAGTGACGGGCACCACATGGCTGAACGAGAAAACACAGGTCTGACCGAACTGCGGCGCGGCGTGCTGGTCCTCGCCGTGCTCTCCCGCCTGCGGATCCCGCAGTACGGCTACTCACTGCGCCAGGCGCTGGCCGAGGGCGGCATGCCGATCGAGGAAGGCACGCTCTATCCGCTCCTGCGCCGTCTGGAGGCTCAAGGCCTGCTGGCCAGCGAATGGAACACCGAGCACACGCCGCGCCGCTACTACCGGCTCAACGCCGAGGGCGAGCGGACGCTTGCGGCGCTGACCGAAGCGTGGCGCGACCAGGTGCGGGTGATGGACCAACTACTCGATGGGAGGCGGCGATGAACGCCAATGACGTGATCGATTCCTACGTCCGCGACGTGGCACGCTACCTGCCGCGCGAAAAGCGCAACGATGTGGCGTTCGAGCTGCGAGCGCTGCTGGGCGACGAGCTGGCCGCCAAGGCCCAGGCTGCGGGCCGCGCGCCCGACAAGCCGATGGCGATGGAACTGCTCAAAGGCTTCGGGCGACCTGCGGAAGCGGCGGGGCGGTATCACCAGCGCGCCGCGCTGATCGATCCCACCGACACGCATCACTTCCTGATCTGGTCGCTCGCCGCGGCCGTCACCGTCTCCGTCCTGTCGAGGATCAGCCTCGCCGGGGCAATGAGCAGCAGCGGCCTGTTCCTGCAATGCCTGGGTGCGCTGGTGGTTGTCTTTTCCGTGATGGGATGGTGGCGCCGTCGCCATCCCGCCGCACCGGGCTGGAGGCCCAAACTTGGGCCCGATTGGATGCCCAGGGGACTCGCGGTAGTGGCGATGACGGCCACGCTCATCTTCCCGGTCTTCATGTACGTCGCGCCGCAGACGTTCGTCCGAGTCATGTTCCTGGGAACACTCCCCACCAGCGGCGTCGAACTCACCGAGGCGTTCAGCCAGAGCACGCTCCGCGGGGCAACCATGACGCTCCTGATCCTGCTCCCCGCGATGTACGCCGCGACCATCGTGCAGCGCGGGTTTCGACAGTGGACGGGTTGGGCGAGCGTCGTCTTGCATGGCGGCCTCGGCCTGCTGTTCGTGGCCCACGCCGCGCTGCCAGACGCGCTGCCGGGGACAGAGATCCTTCCAGTCTTCCAGTCCGCACGGTCGAACCTCGTCGCCGTGCCGATCTTCGGCGCGGTCGGGGCGCTGCTGGTGCTCAGCGCCTTCTACGACGCATACCGCGAATGGGCACGCATCAGCCCCGCTCCGGCACTGGAGAATCGCCCGAACTGATCGCGATGCCGCGTTGAGTCACGCACCTGATACCAAAGCTGGGCGCGTGAGCCCGTTTCCGATGAACCGTCAACAGCCACCCCCGCGCGATCATTGCGCGCTCCCCGAAGGAGAGACCCGAATGTCCAATCAAACCGCCCTCGACGATCGCCGGCACGACCTGGACGCGCTGCGCGCGTTCGCCATGCTGCTGGGCATCGCACTGCACGCGGCGCTCGCCTACATCGGGGCCGGGTGGATTGTGTCCGACGATCGGAGCTCGCCAGGACTCGGCCTGCTCGTGGCGGCGATCCACGGCTTCCGCATGCCGCTCTTCTTTCTCCTCAGCGGCTTCTTCACAGCAATGCTCTGGCGGCGGCGTGGGCCGGCGTTTCTCCTTTCCCAGCGGGCCCGCCGGATCCTGCTGCCGCTCATCCTGGGCTGTCTGACGATTGTGCCCGCGATGTGGGGCGTGAGCAGGTGGGCGATCTCGCAGAAGACCGAGCAAGTAAGAGCGGCCGCCGCCGAGCGCGCGCCCCAGGAGCGGGCGCCCACGCCCGACATCTGGGCCGTCGCGGGCTACGCCGACATGGAAGGCCTGCGAACCTACACGCCGGGCTACGAACTCCTGAACACACCCGATCCGAACTGGGGTGTCACGCCCCTGGGCTGGACCGCGCTCAGAAACACGCCCCAGGCGGCGAAATACCTCCTCGACATCGGCGCGGACCCCAGCGCCCGATATCTGGACCGCAACACGCCCTTGCACACCGCGTGCTTCTTCGGGCGCTTCGAAGTCGCCGAACTTCTGCTCCGAGCGGGCGCGGATCAGACTGCCGCCAGCGCCATAGGCGATATCCCCGTCCAAGCGATGCGTCATGACCAGCAAACGGTCGAGCTCATTGCCAACATGCTCAAGGTCCCCATCGACTTCAAAGAGGTCACCGCCGGGCGCGAGCGCATTCGCCGCATGATCGAGAGCGCCGACGTCGCCCAGTCCAAGGCCACGCCTCGCTCGCAGGCCGGCGATGATGGGTCCGGGTGGTTGCGTTCGCAACTCCAGAGCGACGAGCTCTTCCACCATCTCTGGTTTCTGTGGTTTCTGTGCTGGTTGAACGCGGGTTTCGCGATCATCGTCTGGTTGGCCCGTCTCCTGCCGAGCGTCAAACTCCCCGCGGCCCCAATTGGCCGGCCGATCAGCTGGCTCGTCGGTTCGCCGTTCTGCCTCCTCTGGCTCGTGCCCCTGACCCTGCTCACGCAGTCGCGGATGCAGGTTGATGGCGCCATCCCCGGCTTCGGCCCCGATACCTCGACGGGGCTGACACCGGTGCCGCACGTGCTGCTGTACTACGCGACATTCTTTGGCTTTGGTGCGCTCGTGAACTGCGCCCGTGGATCCGGCGCTCGGCTCGGGCGCTTCTGGTACGCCATGCTGCCACTGGCGTTTGTCACGCTGCCCTTTGGCTTGATGTTCGGATACAAGACCGCCGGTGCGGCCGACATCATCGCGGATGAGAGTGCTCGTCGCTGGGTGTCGTGTCTTCTTCAGGCGCTCTACGCGTGGCTGATGACGCTTGGGATGCTCGGCCTCTTCGAGTCGCTGCTCGCGAAAGATCGGCCCTGGGTGCGGTACCTGTCCGATTCCTCCTACTGGCTCTACCTCGTGCACCTGCCTCTGATCATTGTGGGTCAGGCGCTGCTCCTGCGGACAGACCTGCCGCCACTGGTGGAGTTCGCCATCCTCACCCTCATCACCACGGCCGCGCTCCTGGTCAGCTACGCCATCGCGGTCCGGTACACACCCATCGGCGCCCTGCTCAACGGCAAACGAGCGCGCCCACGCTGAACGGAGCCGAACCAGACGTGCGGCCCGGCGTCGCCTCGTGCGATTCGCGCCAGCAAAGACGTAGAATGGGCACATTCTCAGGAGTAGTCCCTCATGCCCCTGCTTCGTGTGCACTGTTTCGGCCTCTCCGTCGACGGCTTTGGCGCTGGACCCCGGCAAAGCCTGAGTGACCCGATGGGCGCTGGCGGCATGGCGTTGCACGAGTGGGTCTTCCCGACCCGCACCTTCAAGCAGATGCACGCCGAGTTGGGACTGGCCGCGGGCGGAGGGGAGGGAACGATCGGGGCCGATGACGAGTTCGCCGCACGCGGCTTTGAGGGAATCGGCGCCTGGATCATCGGCCGAAATATGTTCGGTCCGATACGCGGCCCTTGGCTTGATGGCTCGTGGAAGGGATGGTGGGGAGACAACCCGCCGTATCACACTCCCGTCTTTGTCCTCACCAACCACCCCCGGGAACCGCTGATGATGGACGGCGGCACAACGTTCTATTTCGTGACCGGGGGCATCAAAGAGGCCTACGACCGGGCCATGGAAGGCGCCAAGGGCAAAGATGTTCGACTCGGTGGGGGCGCGAACACGATCCGCCAATATCTTGCTGCCAGACTCGTCGATCACATGCATCTGGCCGCCGGCCCGGTGCTCCTGGGCTCGGGAGAGCACCTGCTCGTCGGACTCGACCTTCCTGCTCTAGGCTACGAGATATCCCATCAGGCAAACTCTCGCGCGACGGCGCACATCGTCATCCGCCGCAAGGTCTGATCACGGGACGCTCGCCCAGCCGCATCACGGCATTGCCGCCGGTGAGTACCACAACTGCGACCCGATTCCCAAGGGGAGCCCGACCTTGACCCAGATCAGCAGCCAGATCGTCCACACGATCGTGAACGTGATCGAATAGGGGATCATCAGCGACAAAATGGTCCCGATGCCCGCCTTGGGCCGGTACTTCTGGATGACCGCCAGGATGATGATGAGGTACGCGTTGAGGGGCGTGATCATGTTCACCACCGAGTCGGCAACCCGGTACGCGGCCTGCGTCAGTTCCGGCGCGAGCCCGATGAGCATGAACATGGGCACGAAGATCGGGGCCATCATCGTGTACTTGGCCGACATCGAACTCACCATGAAGTCCAGCCCGATGGTGAGCAGAATGAACAGCACGATCAGGAGCGACCAGTGCATGTCCAGCGAAGCCAGGGCCGTCCCGCCGGTCATCGCCGCCATCTGATCGAGGCGCGAATACCTCAGGAAATCGATGAACTGGCCCGCGAAAAACGCGAGCACGATCATCGGCGCCACCTCGCCGATCGACTGGCCCATCATCCGCATCACGTCCTTCTCGCCCTTCACGGCCCCCGTGGCCAGCCCGTACATGATGCCGGGGATCAGAAACACCAGGAACATGGTGGGCACGATCGCAACCGACCATCGATTGACCGTGTCCACGCGCCCGTCGGCCCGGGGTGCCGAGGGACCGGTGCCGTGCAGAGGCCAGCCGGGAATCAGGATGCTCGCGGCGAAGAGTCCCAGAATCACGAGCATCGCCAGCCCGGCCAGCACCAGGCCGCGCTTCTCCCAAGCGCTCAGCGGCTCCGGCGGCAGGACCACGCCCGTGCCGGATGTATCGGGGTCACGCGCCAGCCGCGGCTCGGTGATCCACGCGGTGACCGCCCAACCCGCCAGCGCCAGGATGAAGCCCGATGAGGCCGCAAAGAACCATGTCGCCGTCGGCTGGACGACGTACGCGGAATCAATCGTTTGCGCTGCGGCGGTGCTGAGCGACGACATCACCGGGTCAATCCCCGTCAGAAAGATATTCGCGGAGAACCCGCCCGCGATCCCCGCAAAGACCGCCGCGATGCCCGCCAGGGGAGCACGCCCCGCAGACACGAACAACGCCGCCGCCAGCGGCGGCAGCACGACATACCCCGCGTCCGATGCCACCGACGACGTCGTACCCAGGAACACCAGCGCCGGCGTGACCAGCCGCCGCGGCACCAGCGGACCGACGCTCCGCAAGAGCGCGGCGATCAACCCCGACTTCTCGGCCACCGACACGCCCAGCAGCACCGAGATCACGATGCCCAGCGGCGCGAAGTTGATGAAGTTGAAGACCATCCGCGACACAATGTGATACAGGCCGTCCGCGGAAAGAAGGCTGCGCGCGGCGATGACACGGGGCCGATCCGTGACGACCGATTCCGTCTTGAGTTGGTTGTTGGCATCCAGGACCGGATGCCCGTCCCCGTCGCGGACCGGCCGCACCTCCACCACATACTGCGGCGCAAGCTTGATCTCCCGCCGGCCCGTCGAGGGATCGATCACCGGCTTGCCGTCCGCGCCCGTGACGCCCCGGGGCTCCACCGCCGCGACCTCCCAGTCAACGGCGTCGGCGATGTACGAGAGCGGCAGAACCACCAGACTGAAAATGACGAAAAGCGTCGTCGGCGTCGGCAACTTGTTGCCGATCACCTCGATCACGTTGAGGATGCGCAGAGCCAGGCTTGGTCGTGTTGCGGGCGTTGGCATGGTGGACACAAGATAGCACGCCGGCCAGGTTTTCGCCGGACTTGTTCGTGAGTCCGGCGACAGGAAAGCGCTGCGGCGTGCTCAACCAGGGTCCAACTGGGATTGTGCTCGGGCCGTGCGGAAGGGCACGCACGCCTCATGGTGTTGATCCCCCACCCAGCCTGTGACTTGCGGGGCGTTTCCCCTCAACGCCGGCCCCCAGTTCACCTTCACTCAGGGCTTCTCCACCGCCGTCCTCTGCGACACGCAGCAGGAGGTCGATGAGTACTGGGACAAGTTCGTCGCCGCGGGCGGCAAACCTGTCGCCTGCGGCTGGATCACCGACCACTTCGGCGTCTCGTGGCAGATCGATCCCAGACTCCTGATCGACCTGATCACCGACCCCGACCCCACCAAGGCCGCAAAGGCCATGCGGGCGATGATGACCATGATCAAGATCGACAGCGAACAACTCAAGCTCGCATTGACAACGTGAAAGCAAAGTCGCGCCCTGACTCACCCCTTCCGTTTCACCATGAACTCGACCCACACCGGCACATAAGGCGGCGTGCACCCCTTGGACACCGGCCAGTCGCGGTAAAGGCCGATCTTCTCGCCGATGGCGATCACGCGCTTGCGCAGCGCCGCGTGCTTGATGCCGATCGCCGCCAGCGTGTTGTTCATCGTCCACTGCACCTCCGGCATCGCCTTGGGCAACTCCTTCTCGATGCGGTCGAGCAGTGCGACCACGTCGAAGCCCTCAACTCCCTTGTTCACCCCGCTGGCGGTGAGGTTCCACCCAGCGCGGGCGGCCCACCGATCCTTGTCCTTCATCCACTTCCCCCGCAGCACATCCTTCTCCGGATGCTGCGCGACGACATAGGCGTTGAGCCAGTCCGCGACCTGCGCGCAGGTGGTCGAGCGCGTCATCGCGTCGAGCTCATCGGCAGAGAGCGACGTGGGCTTGAGAATAAGCGCGGCCAGCAGCTGCGCCTCAACGTTCCCGGTCTCCCAGAGCTTGAGCGCCAGAACATGATCACTCTTGATCTTCGTCGCGACCCCGCGGATGTCCCCAAGCTTCACGCCAAACTGATTGTCGGGCGCCCCGGCCTTGGTGTTGTGCTTGCGGCGAGCATCGTCGCCGAGGGACTCGAGCTTTGTCAGAACTTCCTTGACTGTCATGGCCGGGATCATCGCGCGCCCTCCAGGCGCACAAACTCCTCGCCCAACGGGCCAGGTGTTCGTGCGAATTGGGGAGACAGTACACCAAGAGGACCCCTCTTGTCGGGCGTGAAGGTACTCGTGTTGCCGCTGCTCGCGTTATCGCGAGACCCGAACGTGATCCAGCCCAAGGGTGGGGGATTCAGGCCAAGTCCGCGTGTGCTCGGGAGCGTGGAGATTGTGGGAAGGCCCCTCAGTCTCTCCGCTCGGTCGTATTGGATCGCGGGACCTGGCGTGAGCATCCCCAAATGCAGACGGCCTCGGCTCTTGCCGACGCCATCAAGCCTTCAAAGTCGGGGTGACAGTACACCAATGGGACCTTTCTTGGTGGGCGTTGCGGTGTCCAGCCCGGTCCTGAGCTGCTCTTTGGCAACTCGCGCCGTTCCGTATCCGGCTCACGAGCGGCCCCGCTGATGAAACGGTATCTTGGACCGGCCGCGACAACCGGGCGTTCACCGCCCTCACCCCCTTGACCCCGCAGCCGCGGAGACTCACGATGAACACCATCGCCCTGACGCTGATGACGCTGATGATCGGATTCGGGATGGGGTGCGCAGCCCGTCCGGCGGTGAAGACCGCGGTGGGGGTGCCCAAGGACGCCTTGAACGACACCGCGATCGACAACGCATGGCGCGCCGCGGACGCACCGGGGCGGTCCGGCCAGCCGACGCATCGCGATCCGTACTTCACACCGATCGCGGCCAGGACGACCTCGTACATGCCGCGCGTGATCATCCGCAACATCCGGGAGGATCGCGCCGGGAACATCTGGTTCGCCACGTTCGGCGGCCCGATCCGCTATGACGGCAAGGACTTTACCAACTTCTCCCAAGAAGTGGGCCTGGAGAGGAGACGCGTCTTTTCGCTCCTGGAAGATCGATCGGGCGCGCTCTGGTTCGGCTCCATCACCGGCGGCGCATCGCGCTATGACGGAAAGGCGTTCACGAGGTTCACGGACAAAGAGGGCTTGGGCAACAACGACGTGAGTTGGATCTTCGAGGATCGCGATGCACGTATCTGGTTCGCCACCGGCAACGGCGTCAGCCGCTATGACGCCAAGGCGATGACCAACCTCACCACCAAGGACGGGCTCATCCACAACTCGGTCTATGCGATCGCCCAGGATGCCTCTGGACGAATCTGGTTTGGAACCCAGGGCGGCATTTGCTCCTACGACGGCAAGTCGTTCTCCAATCTCGCCGACCAGGTCGGAAGACCGTTTGTGAATGTCCGCTCGATCGCCGTGGACCTGTCAGGAAATCTCTGGTTCGGCGGCCAGGAAGGTGCCTTCCGTTACGACGGCAAGACGCTGGCCACCTTCACTTCCAAGGAAGGGCTGCTCGACGACTTTGTCGGCTCGATGATCGTCGATCGCGCGGGAAACCTCTGGCTGGGACATCCGGGCGGCTTTCCCGATGGCAAAGGCGGCGGCGCGAGCCGATATGATGGCAAGTCCTTCACGCATTTCACTCAGAAGGACGGTCTCGGCAGCAAGACCGTCTATGCCATGCTCGAAGACAAGGCCGGAAACATCTGGTTCGGCAGCGCCGACGCGGGCGCATCCCGCTACGACGGCAAGGTCTTCACCAACTTCTCGGCAACCGCCCCGCCTTCGTTGCCAGCCCAGGGCGGGTCAAGGTGATGATCGCTCAGGACGCGGCAATCGCAGCCGCTGCCGCGACCTCTCGGCTGAGGACGTGTCCACCGCCACAGCCGCACGAATGAGCGCCTTCAGGGCCATTTCATCATGCTTGTCGCCACCATGGATACCGATGGCACGCCGGGTGTTGCCTTCGAGGCTGGAGTTGAAGAGGCCTGAAGGGTCCGCATGCGAGGCGCGCTTGCTCGGCGACTACCCACCGACCGCTCGTCCAAACCATCGCCTGCCCAGCCACAACGACACGCTCACGAGGCCGATGAGCACGGGCACTTCCACCAGCGGTCCGATGACCGTGGCAAACGCGGTACCCGAGGCGATGCCGAAGACCGAGATCGCCACGGCGATCGCCAGCTCAAAGTTGTTGCCGGTGGCAGTGAAGGCGAGCGTGGCCGAACGCTCGTAGTCCGCTCCCACGCGGCGGGCCATGAAGAACGATACAAAGAACATGATGACAAAGTACAGCACCAGCGGCACGGCGATCCGCAGGATGTCCAGCGGAACCGCCACCATGCGGTCGCCCTGGAGGCCGAACATCACGACGATGGTAAACAGCAACGCCACCAGCGTGATGGGCGAGATACGGGGGAGGAACTTCTGCGTGTACCAGGCGTCGCCCTTGACGCCCCTGAACACAAGCCGCGTGAACATCCCGGCGAAGAATGGGATACCCAGATAGATCAGCACGCTCTTGAAGATGCTCGCCATGTTCACGGCGACCACGACCCCCTTCAGACCGACCAGCGGCGGAAGCCAGGTCATGAACACCCACGCGTAGACGCCGAAGAACAGCACCTGGAAGATGCTGTTGAACGCGACCAGGCCCGCAGCGTATTCCGGGCTCCCCCTGGCCAGGTCGTTCCACACCAGCACCATCGCTATGCAGCGGGCCAGCCCCACCATGATGAGGCCGAGCATGTACTCGGGCTTGTCGTGCAGGAAGACCGCGGCCAGCGCGAACATCAGCACCGGGCCGACGATCCAGTTCTGAACCAGCGAGAGCACCAGCACCTTCCAGTCGCGGAAGATCTTCGGAGGCTCCTCGTACCGCACCTTCGCCAGCGGCGGGTACATCATGAGGATGAGGCCAATGGCGATGGGGATGTTGGTGGTTCCGACGGTGACGCTGTCGATCGCGTCACGCACACCGGGAATGAAACGCCCGAGCAGCACTCCCGCGGCCATCGCGAAGAAGATCCAAAGCGTGAGGAAACGATCCAAGAAGCTCAGGCGTCCTGAGCGAACGGGTGCACACGCCTCGCAGGCACCGATGACGTCCGTCGATGTCATTTGGTTGCGACCCCGATCAGCTCGTGCAGGCAAGCCGCACCCACGGGTGGCTCGGCTTGCCACGGGACGATGAACGTGCGCACCGCGCGTCGGTCGCGGACATCCTCGATCATCACTCGCTCGCCCGCAGCGCGGGCTCGCAGAAGCGGGTCGGTGGTCGACGCGGCCGAGAGGCTGGCGTTGATGACCCAGGCGTAGGGCTCGATCTGTGCTCGCCGCAGGTCATCCTGAAGCCGTGACGCCTCAAGCACCGGCGTGTTCTCGGCCAGCGTCACGATGATGACCTTGGTGTACGCCGGGTCCTGGAGCTTCATCATGGGCGTGCTGACGCCCTTGATCAACCCGCGCCCGTCCGTTTCTGCGTGGGGTGCGTCCGCCGGTCGCAGCTTGCTCATCTGCCGCATCATCTCGCGGTGGTATGAACCGGTGGCATCCAGCAGAAGGAGTGTGTGCCCTGTGGGCGCCGTGTCGATGACGACGAACCGTCGCTTCGCCTCGTTGAGCACGCGGGAAAATGCCCGAAACACCGCGACCTCCTCGGTGCATGGCGAACGCAGGTCCTCTTCGAGAAGTGCCAGGCCGGCCGCATCGAGGTCCTTCGCAGACGCCGCGAGCACTCCGTCGCGGTAGGCCTTGGTCTCTGCCACGGGGTCGATACGATCGACGGTGAGGTTGGGGAGCGAACCGTGAACCGCTGCGGAGATATGCGCCGCGGGGTCGGTCGTGGTCAAGTGGACCTCGTGCCCGCGATGGGCGAGCTCGACTGCGATCGCCGCCGCGATCGTGGTCTTGCCCACGCCCCCCTTGCCCATCGTCATGATGGCCCCGTGCCCACCGACCTCGATCTGGTCGATGAGTTCAACCAGCGGGGGGATGGCAATCTCTTCGGCCGTGCCCGCGGACATGGAAACGGGTTCGGACCACGCCATCTCATCGCCAAGCATCGTGCGGATCGCGTCCAGTCCAACCAGATTGCGCCGCTTGAGGGGGATGAGCGTCCGGGGCAGCGAGGCAATCCCGTCCGGGATCGCCGCGAGCGCCGCTCGCGTGCGTGCCGCCATTGCGTCTGCGATCTCGTCCCCGACCTGGGCGGGCGTGAACACGCCGTTCACGACCAGCCGCTGGTTCTTGAGCCCCAAGGTCGCCAGCTCATGGCTCGTCCGGTCTGCCTCGCGGAGAGCGCTGGGTTCGGCCCGGGCGACCAGGATAAAGGTGGTCTGTGCCTTGTCGCCCAGCGCGGCGACGCTCGCTTCGTACCGTTCCTTCTGTGCATTGAGCCCCGAGAGCGGTCCCAGGCAGGATGTTCCCTGCTTGTTGGTGTCGAGGAATCCTGCCCATGCCGCCGGCAGTGCCAGCAGCCGC
>ERZ1292640.2665-Hain-H43-02um-R1-2665-length-14173-cov-5_pt1 | contig 14173 bp, 15 predicted proteins | sample MGYA00564404_ERZ1292640 | MGnify/ENA primary metagenome ERZ1292640 (study PRJEB36523, sample SAMEA6512636) | groundwater metagenome | collected 2019-01-08 | study: AquaDiva: Metagenomics assemblies of 32 groundwater samples
GTGGGGGCGATGGGGACGACGTAAAGTGGATGGTGGTTGTGGTAAGGGTGGGGGGGCATGGGGCGTGGAAGGAGTGCGGGCCAATGACGACTGAGCGATCGATTCGAGGTGCGTACGCGTGGCGGCCGCTTTTGAGCTTTGGCATGGTGCTGGTGCTGGGCGTGATGGCGTACCGGACGTTTGTGGTCGGGTCGGCGGCGATGCCTCCGGTCTTTGAGAAGTCGCCCACGCTGACCGAGGCGCTGGCGGCGCAGGCGGCGGGGGGGAGCGGGGCTCGCCCGATCCTGGCGTTCGCGACGGCGGACTGGTGCGGGCCTTGCCAGCTGATGAAGCGGTCGACGTTCGTGGAGCCCGGCGTGGTGGCGTTCATCCGCGACCACACGACGCCGGTGTACGTGAATATCGACAAAGATCCGGCGGCGGCGACCATGCTCAGCGCGACGAGCATCCCGGCGACGTACGTGATCGTGGGCGACCGGGTTGTCGCGAGCTTCGTGGGGCTGCTCGACGCCCAGACGTACCTGCAGAACATCACGGCGGCGGTCGACCTGGCGAGCCATCCGGAGGAACTTGAGAAGTTGGGCGACAGCGTGCGGCGGCTGAGGAAGTAGCGGCCATTGTGCCGACGCCTGGGCACGTGGATATGATAACCGGTTCTCATGTAGGGGATTCGACCCTGAACCGCCGTTCGCCCATCCGCTCGCGCCTGCTCACCACGCTCATCGCGATGGTGTGCCTGTTCGCGCAGCTGGGCGTGGCGACCAGCGGGCTCTGGCACCACCACGACGATGAGGACGCGGATCACCCGAGTTGTTCGGTCTGCGTCGCCGTCGCCTCGGACGCCAACGACGGGTTGCCGCCGTCGGCGGGGGTGGCGTTTGGACCGGCACTGGTGTGGTTGGTTGAGCCAGGGGCGCAGCGCGATCCCTCGGCGATGGTGACCTTGGATTGCCGCGTTCGCGGCCCGCCTTTGGCCTGATACCTCCCAGAGGCCTTCTGCGTTTCAATCCATTCCAGATTCCACCCACCGTTCATCCGGAGGTTCCATGCTGCATTCATTCCGCGGCCGCGTTGGGCGCGGCTTTACTCTCATCGAGCTCCTCGTCGTCATCGCGATCATCGCGGTTCTCATCGGCATCCTGCTCCCGACGCTGGGCAAGGCCCGGCGTGCGGGGCGTCAGGCGGTGACCCTCGCCCGCCTGCACGACCTTGGCATCGGCACCTTTGCCTACGCGACCGATTACAAGGACCGCAACCCCACGCTCAGGGACAACGAGGAACGCGCGTTTACGGGGCTGAGCCTGCTTGCGAAGGTCAACGACATTCCCGCCGGCGCGTTCTTGAATCCAAACACGCAGGACCGGAGCCTGCAGATCAAAGCCGACGACGGGCGCCCCGTGCTGGCGAGTCTCGACGGCGTGGAGGTGCCCGAGGCGACGGTTGTCGACCCGGGAGTGTTGCCTCAGATCCAGTTTCACTGTTCGTTCGCGTACGACGACGACGTCAAGCTGGGCGGCGACGCGAGGCGGTACGTGCCGGTGGTGTACATGGGCGACCGGGCGGATTACGCGACGGGGCGGACGTTCTCGGGCAACTGGCAGGGCCAGGGGATGTGCCTTCTGTGGACCGATCAGCACGCGGCGTTTGAGAAATCGCGGACGCTGGCGAGCCAGAGCGATCCCAACATGTACCACCACAACGAGTTCGACGGCGAGGGAGGCGCGGAGGTCCGCGATGGCGTGGGCGTCACGGCGCAGACCCTCGACACGCACCTGCGCTTCTTCAGCGAGGAGGAGGACGACGGGCTGCTGACAGACCCGGAGGGTGGCTGACGTGCGCAGAGACTCATTCTCGATCGCGGTGTAACACACATATGGACGTGCCCCATCCGCGGGCGAGCTCCCGGCACTTGGGCGCGAATTGTGGATCGGAACGTGAGTGAACGCCCGCGTTCGCGTTCACGACCTTGAGCGAGGTGCGCACACCGACGCTCTGAGCGGAGAGCTCAGATGAACAGGTACTGCACGCGTTCGATCGTGGCATTGGCGGGCATTTTCGCGGCGTCGGCGGGGTTGAGCGGCGCTCGCGCCGACTTCACCATCGGCAACGGCCAGGCCAATAACCCGCAAACCCCAAACATGCCAACGGGTAGCGGACCAACCGACTACCAGGGAAGCCGCACCGGGAACTGGGAGAACCAGACACCAGAGGGCCAGCGCGGCGGAATCCACCGCTACGACCCCGCGACACGCAAGATCTCAATCTCCAACGTGTACGTCGCCGAGAACACCAAGACGGTCTGGATGGAGATCATCTTTGTCCCGACGGGACAGGGTGAAGTCGGCTTTGACGGCGGAAACGCCGGCGCCAGCTTCAACAACAACTCTGGAAGCTGGGCGACGAGCACGGGAACAAATCCCAACGGCTCCTCCACCGCGGGTGTCGCGACGGCCGCGGCCCGCAGGCGCGACAACGACAACAACCGCTGGCTGCACCTCTGGCAGAGCTGGACCATCACGCCCCAGCCCGCGTCGGAAAAGATCGATCTCACCAACATCCTCGCCCACATCACCAACGGGCGGCTCGAGTACATCCACACGCACACCGCGTGCAACCCGACGGTGCCCACGCCGTCCTCGCTGGCACTGCTGGGACTGGGCGGGCTGGCGGCGACGAGGCGTCGACGCTGAGCAGGACACGCGTGCGAGTTCGACAGTGAAAGGCAAATCCGACCGCCCCGGCGCCTCGCCGGGGCGGTTGTTGTGGGCGCGAGGGCCACCCAGAAGGACTCTGGCGCGGCAGCGAAGCGCACCAGGCCCACAGCGTCATCGCGGGCTTGCCAAAGGTTTGGTCTTAGCGCGGATGTTCTTGAGGTCGATGCGGAGCCAGTCGAGGAGATTGTAATAAAGGACCAAAGCGATGAGTGGGCCAAGCCCCACGCACAGGCGGCCGAAGATGTAGAGAACAGGGCAGAGCCAGATCAGCAGGCTCGCGCGGGTTCTGGCCTTGGCGTTGGGGACGCGGCGCGCGATCCAGTGGACGTACGCCATCGCGGCGAAGAAGGTGACAGCCCAGGCGACAAACGCGAGGAGCCACAGCATTGCCGAGAGCAGAGCGAGGGATTGATCGACCACGTCGGATGGCTGCGCCCCGGGAGTCAGGCCGTGTGGTTCGAGCAGGGCGATCGGCGACGGGAGGTGCATGAACGCGGTGACGAACTGGATGAGGGCGGTGCAGACGGTGACAGCCAGGGCGAGTCGGATGTGGCGTCTGGCGCCCTCTCCTTTGTTGCTTGAGAGTTGTCCCGGGTCGGGTGTGCTCAGGCGCCACCACCCAAGGACGAATAGGAGGGTGGGGCCCAGCTCGATCCCACGAGCGATGGGCTCGAACATTCCGGCGGGGAGGCCCGTGGAAACGCCCATGCCCACCCAGACTTCGAGGACCAGGAGCGGAACCTTGAAGATGAGAAGGAGCAGCAGAGATGTTTGCGTCCAGAAAAGTCCCCAGTGCAGCGAAGCGAGGTACTCCTCGCCGCAATACTCCAGGAGGTCGCCGCGCATTGAGCGTTCGACGGGCGTGCCGCACTCGGGGCAGACTCCTGCGGGCTTGAGCCCCATGAGGTCGTACCCGCAGCGGATGCACAGGATGGTGCGGTCGATGGCGAGCACTTGCGTGGGCGCGGGATTGGCCGGCGTGGAGTCGACGGACATGGGGCGGGCTCTGATGGGTCGAATTCTGAGCGGCGGCTCCGTTCAGTCGGCGTCGAGCAGCTCGGCGAACAGGCGTGCGCCCCAGCCGGTGGGACCCTCGATGAACATGCCCTTGTTGGTCTCGCTCGCGTGCACGCCGGCGATGTCGAGGTGGCACCACGGGATCTTCTCGTCGACGAAGTAGGAGAGGAAGGCGGCGCCTTGGATCGGGTGGGCCTTGCGGTTGGGGTTGCTGTTGACAATGTCGGCGACGGGGCTCTTCATCATGTCGCGGTACTCGGCGTGCATGGGCAGACGCCAGACCCGCTCGCCGCTGGCGGCGCTGGCGGCCTCGATCTTGGCGCGGAACTTATCGTCCTCGCAGAAGAGGCCGGCGTAGGTGCTGCCCAGCGCGACGACGACGCCCCCCGTGAGAGTCGCGATGTCGATGATGCCCGCGGGGTCTTCCTTCTCGCAGGCCCAGCACAGGGCGTCGGCCAGGACCAGGCGTCCCTCGGCGTCGGTGTTGGTGACCTCGACAGTGACGCCGTTGCGGTAGGTGAGGATGTCGTCGGGTCGGTACGCCTCGTCGCTCACGGAGTTCTCGGCGCTGACGAGCAGGGCGACGACGCGGCGGTTGGGCTTGATGGTGGTGGCGATGGCGTGCATGGCGCCCAGGACGGCGCACCCGCCGTCCTTGTCGCGCTTCATGCCGACCATGCCGTTGGAGATCTTGAGCGAGAGGCCGCCGGTGTCGTAGGTGATGGTCTTGCCGATGATGACGATGGGCTTGGCGGTGGATTTGCCCTTTGGGGTGTACTCCAGGCGGATCATGCAGGGCTTGTTGATGCTGGCCTTGCCCACATTGATGAGCCCCTCCAGGCGCTCTTTGACCAGCTCATCGCCCTTGAAGACCTTGCACGAGAGGCCGGTGGCCTTGGCCATCTTCTGGGCCTCTCCGGCCATGTACATCGGGGTGGCGATGTTGGGGGGCGTCTGGCTGAGTGTGCGGGTGAGGTTGGCGGAGGTGGCCAGGGCCAGGCCACGCTCGACGCCGGTGGCGAAGGGCTTGCCGTTGGCGCTGAACTCGAGCTTGGTGCGTTTGGGGTCGGGGGTGCCCTTGCCGCGGAACTGGTCGCAAACCCAGCCCAGGAGTCCAAGGCCCTCGCCGAAGGCCGAGCCCGCGGCCCTTTGGTCGGCGGCGCCCCAGGCCTTGGCCTTGATGGCGGCGGTGAGGTCGATATGGGCGGTGGTGAGCTTGGACGCGGCGAGCTTGCGACCGACGGCGGCGGCGACGTTGCGGAAGGCGCAGGTGTCGAGTTTGGCCGCCTCGCCCAGGCCGACGATGATCACCCGGTTGTAAGGCTGCCTGTCGGAGACGGAAGGAAAGGCCTCGACCGTGACGCCGGACTCGCCGGTGGCCTCGGTGCGACTGGCGGCTTCGGCGACGCAGGCGGCGGCGGAGCCCAGCGACTTGAACGACGCGGCGTCGGGCTTGGCGTCCTTGAACTGGGCGATGACGAGAGTCTTGGATGACGGGGAAGCGGCAAGGCGGATCGTGTCGAACATGCGTGTCTCCGTAGGGTCGGTTTCTTTGGGGGCGGGTAGCGTAGCAGATTCGGGCCACCTGCCGTCGGCGGGCGAGCGTGCCAACAATCGTGCTCGGGCTCACCAAAAGGGGTACTCATGCGCACTCGATCCATCGGCGTCGCCGTTCTTGCCGCACTGTCCGCCCTCTCGATGGCGTCGTGCCTCGCCACCGAGAAGAGTTACGGCAGCGCGGGCGTCGTCGGGAGATATAACGGGCTTGAGCTCGTGGCCGACCTGCCCGAGGGCGTTTCGGTCGCCGACGTGACGCACGCTGCCGACGCGGTCTTTCGCGAGTACCGCTACGAGGTGCTGAGCGTTGAGGCGGGCGACGGCAAGGGAACGGTGGTCGCAAGGCCTCCGACCAACAACGATTGGCCCAAGGTGAAGGTGACGGCCTATCCGTTCGAGGGTCACACCAGGGTGACTATCGAGAAGAAGCCCTTCAACGAGGAGAGTCTTTGCAGGGAGATATTCGGACGTCTTGTCGCCAAACTCGGACTCTGAGCCATCGGGGCGGATGATTTCGTCCGATTCCTTGGTGTTCGGGAAAGAATTGGGTGGAACTTTGGGGTTGGGTCGCGGTATGCTCTGCACTCGTGGAGGGCGGTCTGGGACTGTTCTGTCGTCATTTGATCAGGAGAATTGCATGTCTGGAAAGTACCGTCTTGCGGGGCTGGTATCGGTCTTGGGTCTTTCGGCGGCGGCGATGGCGCAGCCGGCGAACAACAACTGTGTGGACGCGATCGCCATCATCATCGGCCAGCCCTACTCGGGCAGCACGGTGACGGCGACCAATGACGGCAACGGCGGCTGTGGAACCACCACCGGCTCCAAGGACGTCTGGTACAAGTACACCGCGACAGCCGACAAACTCCTGGTGGTCGACAACTGCGCCGCCGGCAACTACGACTCGGTCTTCTCGATCCACTCGGGTTGCCCCGGCAATACCGGCAACGTGCTCGCCTGCAACGACGACAGCTGCGGCACCCGCTCGCGCGTGCAGTGGAGCGTCACCACCGGCAACACGTACTACATCCGCGTGGGCGGCTACAACGGCGCCAGCGGCACCTTCACGCTCAACGCTTCGCTCCAGGATCCCCCGCCGCCCCCGACTGTCGGGCCCGACGTGTACGTCGTCGCGCTCCACGACATCGGGATCTACACCGCCAACAGCGGCATCACGCCCTATGCCGTGGGAACCACGTCGTGCAACCAGGGTGACGCCCCGGTGATGTGGACACAGAACACCAACGCGCACCCCGTGATCGGTCAGAACATGTACCGGATCAAGAACGGCGTGTTCGAGCAGATCGGCCAGAGCTGGCTCAAGCACGGGTTTGTCAGCGTCAACGGCAACTGCACCACCTGCATCACGCCCCCGCAGGGCGGCGGCGCGCTGGGCATCGGTTGCAACGATCCGTACGGCGCCGGACTCAACGGCGGCCAGGGCGGGCTCGGGCCGCGCTCCGAGGTGAACCCCACAACGGGCGTCTACCCCTATCCCTTCGGCGGCCAGTCGGCCGTCACGAGCATCGACAAGCGTCTTCAGGTGAAGACGACCGACGTCACTCCCGCGCTCAACACCGGGGCCCAGTACCTCGTCGAGGGCCAGTACATCACCGCCGACGACGCGCAGTGGAACAACGGCCTCAACAACGCCTCGTACCGGCGCATCAACATCGCCAGCCAGACCGCGGTTCCCACGTTCAATGGCGGCACCGTGGTGCAGCGGACGGCGATCGAGGGCTGGGCGACCATCGATCCGACCGTGACCGTGACGGCCATCGACTATGACGACCGGGGCATCGTGTCCCGCTTCTGGCTCGGGTGCAAGGTCATCGACAACGGCGACGGGACCTGGAAGTACGTCTACGTGCTGTTCAACCTGAACTCCAACCGGGCCGCCCGGTCGATCAGCATCCCGCACCAGCCCGGCGTGGCCTTCACGTCCAGCACGTTCAGCTCGCCCGCCAGCCACACGGGCGAACCCTTCGAGAACACCCCGTGGTCGTTCAACGGCTCGGGCAGCGCGTGGGCTCAGTGGTCCACCGATACCTTCGCGGTGAAGGCCAACGCCAACGCCGTGCGCTGGGGCACCGCCTCCACGTTCACCGTGATCGCCAACACCGGGCCGACCTCGGGCCAGGCCAAGATCGGGCTGTTCAAGCCCGGCGCCGTCGGTGCGGTCAACGAGCTGACTGCAAACGTTCGGGTTCCTTCGGCCGGCTCCTGCGTGGCCGACTTCAACCGCGACGGCACGGTCGACCTCTTTGACTACGACGCGTTCGTCGAGTGCTTCGACGCCGAGAACTGCCTCGAGGGGATCAACTCCGACTTCAACAACGACGGCGCGAGCGACTTCTTCGACTTCGACGACTTCGTCGTGAGCTTCGAGACCCCCTGCTGAGAGCGATCGAGCTCGAGCCGAGAATCTGAACGTTTCCCACACGCCCGTCGAACTCGACGGGCGTTTTTTCATGGGCGCGGGTCCGCAAATCGCGGCGCCCGTGGTGAGCGGACGCCCGCCCCGGAAACACCCGGACAAAGGCGCGAATTTGTCCTGTATTGCAATGAAAATGGGCGTCGGCGCGGTATACCTATGGCGGCGGTGCAAAGTGTGGCACGGAGAGATTCCAGGCATTCAGGAGCGCAGGCGTGACGAATCGGCAAACGTTATTGGCGGTGTGCGGCTTGGCGTGCGGGGCGGCCTCGGTGGCCCAGGGCCAGTCGTTCACCGGCGTGGGCGACCTGTCAGGAGGGAGCTTTCGCAGCGAGGCGATGGGCGTGTCGAGCGACGGACTGACGGTGGTCGGCTCGTCCGAGTTTGCGGCCGGCCAGACTCGGGCGTTCACCTTTGCGGGCGGCACGATGACGCCGCTGGACGACGTGGATGTGTACCGCCCGGTCGTCGCCTACGCGATCTCCGACAACGGGGTGGTCATCGGCAAGGCGCTTGGTCCGGGCGGCAGCGAGGCGTACAAGCTCCACAACGGCACGTTCCGGGCGCTGGGAGGAACCGTGCCGGGCGGCGCACTGGGGTCCTGTGCCTACGCGATCGCGGCCGACGGGCGCACGGTGATTGGAAGCCGTGAGATCGCGGGGCCAAAGGTCGAGGCTTGCCTGTGGTTTGGTCCCGCGCCGCTGGGGCTTGGATTTCTGGATCCGAGCGACGATGTGTCGGTCGCGTTTGGCATCTCGGCCGATGGCTCGGTGACCGTCGGCGGCAGCGCCGGGCCGGGCGGGCAAACCGTGGCGTTCATGTCGTCGGGCGGAGTGATGGTCGCGCTTCCGACCTTTGGCGGCACCTTCACCGAAGCCCACGCGATCTCCGACGACGGCAAGGTGATCGTGGGAGCGGGACGGGGGTATTCCTCGGGCACACACGCCTTCTCCTACGCCGTCGCGTCGGGGGTGTTGACCGATCTTGGAGAACTCGACGGGGGCGATGACTTCTCCGACGCCCTGGCGGTCAACGCCGACGGCTCGGTCATCGTCGGGCAATCGGGCCAGGCTTCGGGCACGGTCGCGATGATCTGGGACGCGACGAACGGGATGCGGAATCTCAAGGACGTGCTGGTCGCGCAAGGGGTGTCAAACCTGGCGGGCTGGACCCTGACGAGGGCCAACGGTGTTTCCAACGACGGGCTGGTGGTCTGCGGCACGGGCATCAATCCCTCAGGATTCACCGAGGGATGGGTTGCGGTGCTTCTTCCGCCGGCACCGCCCTGTCCTGCGGACTTTGACGGAGATGGCACGGTCGACTTCTTCGACTACGACGCCTTTGTGATGTGCTTTGAGGGCGGCGCGTGTCCGCCCGGGAAGACCGCCGATTTTGATCAGGACGGCACGGTCGACTTCTTCGACTACGACGCGTGCGTCGTCGCGTTTGAGACCCCCTGCTGAACGGGACTCATTCAAGGGATCAGGTGCTCTGCGTGTAGCACACGGGAAACGAGGGCGCGGCGTCCGGCCGCGCCCTCGCTCTCGATTCCGGCGGGCGCGGGTACCATGGCGATGGTGAGCGAAACCCCGGCCATCTCGATCCTGATGACCCTGCACAACCGCGAGCGATTTGTCGAGGCGGCGGTGCGGAGTGTTCTGACCCAGACACGGGGCGACCTGGAGCTCATCATCGTCGACGATGGGTCGACCGACGGGTCGCTGGCGATCGCCCGGAGGCTGGGCGCGGCCGATGGGCGTGTGCGCGTCGTTGAGCGCGAGCACTCGGGCGCGATGCGCACGCTCGCCGCGGCGCACGCCCTGGCTCGCGGGGAGCTCATCGGATGGGTTGACAGCGACGATCTGCTGGTCAATACCGCGGTGGAAGAGACCGCTGGGCTTCTGGAAGCGGACCCCGCGCTCGGGATGGTCTACACCGACCACCTGGTGATCGACGCCCAGGGCAAGCCAAAGGGCATGGGGCACAGGTGCCGCATTCCCTACTCGCCGCTGCGTCTCCTGACCGATTTCATGACTTTCCACTTCCGGTTGTTCCGGCGCTGGGCGTTCGATCTGGCGGGCGGCATCGACACCTCGATGTCCACGTCCGCCGACTACGACCTGTGCCTGCGGATGTCCGAGGTGACCCAGATCAGGCACCTCCAGAGAGTCCTGTACTGCTACCGCGAGCACGCCGATTCGATCTCGGTTTCCCGGCGGATCGAGCAGATCCAGAACTCGGCGGCGGCGGTGGAACGGGCCATTGTCCGTCGTGGCATGGCCGCCACGCACGTGCTGGAGGTCGACGTGGAGCCCACCTTTCGGCTCGTGCGGCGCGACGCGCCCGCCGGGCATGCGGGCGCGGGGGCATGAGGCGTGCGGGAGGCCGGTCTGCTATCCTTTGGGGCGATATGAGACTTCCGGCCGACAAGGTGAACAAGCTCCGCGGGTTCTACGAGGGGCGACGCGTGCTCGTGACGGGCGGCGCGGGTTTCATCGGCGGGCACCTGTGCGACGCGCTGGTCTCGCTGGGAGCAACCGTCGCGGTCATCGACGATCTCTCCAACTCGACCGTTGAGCATCTGGCGAGTCTGATCGAGGTCGAGTCCGAGCGCATCAGGTTCGTGCAGGGATCGATCCTCGACGACGAGGCGGTCGCAGACGCGGCCGAGGGCGCCCAGACGGTCTTCCATCTCGCGGCGCTGGGCTCGGTGCCCAAGTCCATCGACTATCCGCAGAGGACCTGGTCGGTCAACGCGACGGGCACCGTGCGGATCCTGGAAGCGGCGCGGAACTGCAAGGCCGAACGCGTGGTCTTCGCCGCCAGTTCCTCGGTCTACGGCGACGATCCGCGGATGCCCCGCGTCGAGACGCTCCCGACCACGCCCATGTCGCCCTACGCGGCGAGCAAGCTGGCGGGCGAGGTTCTGCTGGCGGTCTGGGCGCGGTGCTACGGGCTCAGCACGGTGAGCCTGCGGTATTTCAACATCTTCGGCCCAAGACAGTCCGCCGACTCGGCCTACGCCGCGGTGGTGGCGGTCTTTGCCAGGAAGCTCATCGCCGGCGAGTCGCCGGTGATCTATGGCGATGGGCGCCAGACCAGAGACTTCACGTACGTCGCCGACGCGGTGCTGGGCACGCTGCTCGCCGGCGCGAGCGGCCAGGAACTGCAGGGCGCCGTGATGAACATCGGCACCGGACGGGCCATGAGCGTCACGCAGCTCGCCAGACTCATGGCGGAGCGCGCCGGCCGCCCAACCCTGCAGCCGACCTACGAGCCCGAACGCCGCGGTGACGTGAAGCACTCGCTCGCCGATTTCTCGGCAGCCCGAGAGACCCTGGGCTTTGAGCCCACCGCCTCGATCGAGGAAGGGCTCGACGAGACCATCAAGTGGTGCCGCTCGGTGGTCGCGCAATCATGAAAGTGCTGAGCTGGCTCCTCGAATGCATCGGCGCGCTGTGGGAACTCGCTCGCCTGGGCGTTCTGACGCGCTTCAAATTGGGCTCGGCGTACTGGCGGTGGCGGCTCCACACCGCGTTTGGTCGGGGTTATCCATCTGGACGGGTGGCGATGCTCAAGTCCGTGTTTGAGTACGGACGATGGGTGTTCTGCATGCGGCGAATGCGCTGAGAAGCGCTCAAAGCCCGGGTCGCGGGGATGGTCCCCGCCTCACGCTCTGGTATGGTATTGTCACAAAGCCGCGGTCTGGTGGTTGGTGCGACGCGGCAGCAGGGAGTCGACGATGGCACAGCAGAACTCGTTCGCGAAGGCGTTCTTGCCTGGTCTTGTGATTGGTCTGGCCGTGGGGCTGCCCGTGGGCGCGTACCTCAGTGGAATCTCGGTGCCGATCCTGGGCGGCGCGCCCAAGCAGGCCAACGGATCGACCAGCCAGCGTCCACACGACGAGGGCAGGATCACGGACCCGGCGCTACTCCCGGCGCACGCCGGCGAGAGTCTGCTCCCGCAAAAGGATCCGATCAACGACAAGCCCGTCGAGCCGGGCGCAACGCCGCCCGCGCCGGGCACGGATCCGACCAAGCCCGACGCCACGCCCGACGCCACGCCGGTGGTGAAGCCGGCCGAGCCGGCGGTGCCGCCGATCATCGACCCGTCGAAGCCGCCCTCGCCGCCCATCGATCCGGCGACGCCCAGGAAGCCCGTCGATCCCAAGTGAGACCGGGGTTGCCCCTCGCCATCAAGAGTCGAGCACCGAGGCCTTCTCGCCCCAGAGGCGGTCGACCATGCCCATGACGTTGCCTCCGCCCTCGAGCCGCTCGCCGCACGCGACGAGCAGCTCGACGAGATGGTCGTAGTCGCGCAGGCCGACAAACTCACGGGCGGGCGCGGGCGGGCTCGTGTTGGTGCCGGCTTGAACGCCCGACAGGTCGCCCATGTTGTGGTAGTTGCCGAGCGCCAGGCAGACGCACGTGGCCTCGTGTCCGAATGCGCAGAAGACCGAGGCCTCGCACGCCCCGCCCGCCATCAGCTTGCGCTGCCAGCGGAACGCGTGCTCGTCTTTGGGCGTGAGCTTCTGCGATGCCGTGGGTGAGGCGGGGCCGCCAAGTTCCTCCGCGCGTTTGGCGATCGCCGCGGTGAGGCTCGGCGAGAAAACGCTGACCCGGTCGCCCACGCGGACGATCGGCCCCGCGTGGATCGGGCTGTCGGGGAAGCTGCGGCTGTTCTCCAGGGCGATCACGCGCGTGCCGGCGGGAATGGTCGCCTCGCGGCACGCGGCGATGGCGCCGATGAATCCGATCTCCTCGGCCCGCGTGAAGAGAACTCGCACGTCCTGGCGAGGCTCACCCGGGGCGCTCGTCCACGCCTGATGCAGCACGTCGAACGCCGACAGCGCCGCCGCCACGGCGGACAGGTCGTCGCACGCGTCGGTGTGGATGCACCCGTCGATCTCCTGGGCCGGAGGCAAGAGCCATCGCCCCACGTCCGCGGGCACGATCCGGTCGGTCGGGGCGTCGAGCTCGATGGTCCAGACGGTTCCAAACGGGTTAGATCCGCACTTGCCGCGCACCGTGCCGGCGTGCGGCTCGTCGCGGTCGTCGTAGACCCGCACGCGTGCGGCGGCAAAGTAGTCGTCCATCACGCCGCCCCGGAACGACATCTCGAGTGTGGTGGGACTCACGACACGCTCGACGACGAACGCGGGATGGTCCAGGTGCGCCGTGAACCAGACGCTCGGGGCCGCCGCGTGGGCGGCCGGGCGATCGAACGACAGGACGAGGTTTCCGCCCGCGTCTCGGGTCAACAGGACGCCGGGCCGCTGGGCGCACCACCGCTCGATCCATCGGACAAGGCGGTCCTCGCGTCCGGCGGCGGTGGGAATCTGGGTGATCTCAAAGAGCCAGAGGCGGTGCTGCGCGCGTCGTTCCGGGCTGATGGGCATGGACGATGCTATGTGGCGCGGGCCTCATGGAGGTGGGGGCGCGGTCACTTGGCGTCCTTGGCGAACGCGTCGTCGGGGAGCGCCTCCTTGGTGACCATGATCTCGACGCGCTGGTTGCGACGGTCGTCCTCGTGGTTGCTGCTGCGTCCCACGACGCGGTCGCCCTCGCCGCACGCGATGATGCGCAGCTGCGACCAGGGGATGCCCAGGCGTGCCAGGGCCCGTCCGACCTGCATGGAGCGCTCGTGCGAGAGCGCCATCGCAACCTCGGGGCTTCGCCCGCTCTCGAACGGGCTGACGTGTCCGCGGAGCTCGACGACCCACCTTTGGTCGCGGAGTTTTTTGGCGATGGCGGTGATCGTGGCGTCGGCGGCGCTGGAGATCGTGGTGTTCTTGTCCTCGAAGAGCACGAACCCACCCAGATTCGAGATGTCGGTGGGCCTGACGCTCTGCGCCTTTTGAGATTTGCCCTCGGCGCCGTCCTCCTTCTTGGTCCCCTCGAGCTCGCGCTTTCTCTCGCGGAATCTGGCCTCGGCCGGATTGTTCGAGTTCATGTCGATGGGATTGAACGCCTCGCGGATCTTGATCGCGAAGTCGGTCTTGTAGTCCTCGGCCGCCTTCGCCCCGTTGTCGGTCTCGCCGCGCTCGCCGCCCTGGACCGCCGTCGCCTTGGGTCCCATGTTCATGGCGAGCAGAATGACGAAGAAGCCCATCATGAGCGCGACGTTGTCGGCGAAGGAGATGAGCCACTCGGGCGCGCCACCCTCGTGCTCCTCGCCGCCGCCGTGACCGCCACCCCCGTGGCCTCCGCCGCCGGCGTGGGAGCCGCCAGCGTGCCCTTCCTCGTGCGCTTCGCCGTGTTTTTCTTCGTGCTCGGCCATGGTGGAATGCTCAGGCTGCCTTGAGGAGGTTTCGTGCCGCGGCGGGGACGAAGGCCATCATCTTGTCGAGCGTGACGCGAGGGTTGTCGCCGGCCTGGATGGAGAGGACCGCCTGGAGCATCATCTCGCGGTTCAAGATCTCCTCGCCCGAGCGCATGCCCAGCTTGTCGCCCAT
>ERZ1292640.2666-Hain-H43-02um-R1-2666-length-14172-cov-44_pt1 | contig 14172 bp, 9 predicted proteins | sample MGYA00564404_ERZ1292640 | MGnify/ENA primary metagenome ERZ1292640 (study PRJEB36523, sample SAMEA6512636) | groundwater metagenome | collected 2019-01-08 | study: AquaDiva: Metagenomics assemblies of 32 groundwater samples
GCTTTCTCCATCGTTTTCGAGATGGTGTACGACACCAGGAACGTCAGCCCTTGCCGGTATCGCCGCTCCACCTTGATTTGCAGCGCGCTGTACCAGCTCTCCCCGATGCTTTGGCTACTCATGGTAAGGCCGCTGAACTGCGGGAACTGTGTCATCAGGTTACGCCGCTGGGTGGTCGACTGCGCGCCCCGCGAGGTGCTTGCAGGTAGCACCCCGTAGAACGGGTTGGGCGCCACCTGCGAGAGATAGGGCGTCCCCAGTGCAAGCTGCTCCTTCGTGAGATAACTCATGGACTTGCCGACCTGCAACTCCCGCGTCCGGCTGCCCACGTAAGACGCCTCGGCGAGGAGCCCCGGAACGAGTTCGTACTGGAATCCGGCCGAATACTGCCACACATACGGCACGACGCGTCTCGGGTCGCCGAACGATACGCTGTCGCCCACCTGCGTGGCCAGCCCCCGGCTTGCGCCCGGCGGCTGTATCAGTCCGTTGGGGAACGGATCCGACAGCGTTTGGAACGGCAGAAAGCCCGGCGTACTGGTCTGTGCATTGGTGGTTTGCGCGAATCCGGTATTTCCGCCGTATTCCACCGTGGGCAGATAATACCGGCCTATGCCCCCCCGGAACACCAGCGGGCTCCCCTGCACGACTTTGTAGGCCAGCCCGGCGCGCGGCTGCCAGTTGTTCCGATCGGGTTCGAAAGCGGTGCGCGGCTGCCCTCCGACACCCCCGAATAGAAGACCGCCCCGCAAATCCAGTCCCGGGACCTGGTACGGGCTCTTGGCGCCGAAATCGAAGCCGCGATTCTGCCGGTTGTAGCGCTCCACCCAGGGCCGCTCGAGGTCCCAGCGAATACCCAGGGTCAGAGTGAGCCGGCGCGTCGCCTGCCAATCGTCCTGATAGAACGCCACCGGGTAATGCGAAGACAGGTAGGGAGTAGCGTTCAAAGTGGCCGATGCGCTCGCCATGTACCCCAACAGGAAGGACGCGATCGCGTTGCCGCCCATGGGGTCGTTCACCTGCGGGTTGGAATAGGTCCAACTGCGCGTGAACGAGTAAGTCCCCATCGCGTTGCCCCGCCCGAAATTGGCGAAGTGGATCAGCCGGTATTCCGTGCCGAACTTCATCGAGTGCCTGCCCACGATCTTCATCATGTTTCCCTGGGCGGTGTAGGTGTCGCCAGCCACGATGTCGGCTTCGCTCCTGCTGGTCTGTTCGTAGTTTTCGAAACTGAAAACGGGGTACTTGTTCGGCATCTGGAGCTGACCGATGAGAGTCTTCGGTAAGCCGAGTTGGGACATATCGTAGGGATTATAGAAGTTGGTCTCGAAAAAGCGGTTAAAGCCGATGCGCATGCTCACAATGGTTTGCGGGCTTAACGTCCCGACCGTATCGAACACGGCCCCGTGGTTCTCGCGCCCCAGGTGTTCCTCGCGCCGCGCGGGCGTGTCCCAGCCGTTGTAATTGATGTGGCCGCCGTCGCGGAAATTGTGGTTCCACCGCCCGTAGATCCTCCAGGCGCTGCTGATGTTATGGTCAACGCGCGCGATGATGTTCTTGAAATCCGTGTGGCCCACCACGGAACCCGCGAACCAGTTATTCACGCGCGTCACCGGATCGCCGCTCTGATTCGGCAACGGAATATCCTGGAGCACGCGCAGCGCAAGCGGGTTCATGCGTCCCGGTGGCACGAGGTTACCTGCAAACGGCGTGCGCAGGTACTGCGGGTTCGAGAGCGAGACTGCCCGGGCGGGGTCGAACGCCGGGTTCGGTCGGACGGTCAACGGGTCGTAGATCGTGTACATCTGGCGGGCGCTGGTGAACGTCTGCGAGAAGTCGCCCTTGCGCTGTTCCGGCGTGGGCACCGAAGTGAGGTACGGCGAGGGCCCCACGGAGCGGGACCGCTCCAGCGAAAACATGAAGAACGTACGGTCCTTGCCGCGATACAGTTTGGGCAGCCATATCGGGCCATCGACTTCGAAGCCGTACTGGTCGGACAGCGACTGCGTGCGGGGCTTGCTGTTGGCATTGTTCGCGAAGGTATTGGCCACCAGGGCAGTCCGCCGCAAGAACTCGTACACCGCACCATGGAACGTATTAGTACCCGGTTTCACCGACATGGTAACGACGCCGCCGCCGGTACGGCCGTACTGCGCGTCATAAGTGTTGGTCTGGATTTTGAGTTCCTGCACCGCTTCGAGCGGCGGAACGTACGCGATCACCTGGCCACCGCCTTTGATGGCGTGATCCGATACGCCATCGATCTGCACCTCGTTCATCGCCGGCCGCCCCCCGTTGATCGACCAGCTCGACATGGTCGAGACGTCCGAGGGGCCGAACCCGCCGAGACTGCCCGTGTACTGCACGCCTGCGGCGAGGTTGATGAACGTGAGTGGGTTCATGCCGCGAAGGGGGAGAGCGGTAATTTTCCGAGCCTCGATAGACTGCCCGCGGCTGCCGCTGGAGACCTCGAGCAGCGGGGCCTCCGCGGTTACGGTAACGCGATCCGAAAGCTGCCCCAGTTCCAGCGTGACATCCAGGCGCGTGCGATCATTGACGCGCAGTTCAATTGGGCTGCGCTCGAAGCTCCGGAAACCACTCTGTTCCACCTGCAGCGAGTACCGGCCGGGCAGCAAGTAAGGCAAGTAAGGGATGACATACGTGCCTTCCTGGTTGGTGCTCGATGTTGCCACCACGCCGCTTTCGATATTGGTGACTTTCACGGCCGCGCCGACCACCGCTGCGCCGGAGGGATCGCTGACCACGCCCAACAGGGTGGCCCGGTACTCCTGCGCGCCCAGGGGCAGCGCCAGGAAAGCGGCAATCCATACGCTTCGGATCTGCACGACAAGCCTCCTCTCAGAGTTTCTTCATTCGCAACAGGACCAGGTCATAAACTTTCAGGCCCGGGATCCGCACGGCGGCGGTCACGTTGTCCACCGGCCGAGACACGTTGTAGTTGATCAGGTGCGGCAGTCGGGTATTCGAACCCATTTTCGGCTCTCATCGCAAAGCGTGGCGGCTGTAACATGTTTGGAAGCTACCCCATCCCGGAGCGCCACAGCAGGGCCACGCCCAGCGCGGCCACGCCGAGAAAGGTCCCGAACGGCAATTCGTAGGTGGAGGCCTTCTTGCGGGTCGCCACGATGAACAGCAGCCCCAACACCGAGCCGAGCAGCGAGCCCGCCAGCACGGTCAGCAACACGCCATACAGGCCGAGAAAGGCACCGATCATGGCCACCATCTTCACGTCGCCGAAGCCGAGGCCCTCGCGGCCGCGCGCCTTCTGATACACCACGCCGATCAGCCACAACAGGCCGCTGCCGATCACTGCGCCCAGCAGCGCCTCGGCCAACGACAGCACCCGCGGTCCCCACTCCCAGGGGAACAGCAGGCCCGCGATGGGCAGGTCCAGCGGCACGAGCGCCGCCAGTCCCAGGCCGGCCGCCGTGCCGCCCAGCGTGAATTCGTCCGGCAGGATCCGCTGCTCCAGGTCCGAGAAGATCAGCCCCACCAGCAGCCCGCTGAACAGGCACAGCTTCAGCGCCTGAAGGGTGGGACCGAGGGAGAGGACCAGGAAGAAGAAGAGTGCGCCGGTGAGCAGCTCGACCGCCGGGTAGCGCGGCGAGATGGCGGCGCTGCAATGGCGGCACCGGCCGCGCAACAGGACGTAGCTCGCCAGCGGGATGTTGTCGTACCAGGCCAGCGGGCGCTCGCAGGCCGGGCAGAACGAGCGCGGCCGGATCACCGAACGATCCCGCGGCAGGCGGTAGACGCAGACGTTGAGAAAACTGCCGATCAGAAGACCGGCCAGCGCGGCCAGCAGTGCTTCCAGCATCACCTCACCCGTTCGTAGACTTCGAGCGTTCCGCTCACCATCGCCACGACCGAAAAGCGCTCCTCCACCTGCCGACGGGCTGTCCGGGCCAGGCGGGCGGCCAGTTCGCCATCGCCGCCGAGGCGGGCGACGGCGGCGGCGATCGCTTCCGGTGCGTTGTCAATCAGTAATCCAGTTTCGCCGTCCTTGACGATCTCGGTCAAACCGCCCACCCGGCTGGCCACCACCGGCACCCCGGCGGCCATGGCCAGCAACACCGCTGAGCCCAGGCCCTCCTGTGCGCTGACGTAGACGAAGACCGAGGCGCAGCGAAGGTCTTCGGGCAAGTCGGCGGAGAAGTGGACCTCGAAGCCGCCCAGCGCGGCCGCGCGGCGCACCAGTGCGGCGCCCTTCAGCGGGTCGTCGCTGGCCGGGGCGATCACGCCTCCGCCGCGAGTCCCCTGCCCTGCCAGCGGCACGCCGTCGTAAACCACCGAGACCTTCTCCGCGCCGACGCCGGCGGCCATCAGCGTGCCCTTAACGAACTCGGAGACGGCGATGTAGTGGCGGGCGCGGGCGTATTTCCAGTCGGAGAACGGACTGCGGCCGACCGCAAAGGCCACCCGGCGGGCGACCACCAGCCGCCGGTGCAGCGCCAGCGCTCCCAGCGTGTGGGCCCGCGCATCGTGCGCGTGCACCACGTCCATGCCGCGCGCCAACCGGGGCAGCGCAGTGACCCGCAGCGGCATCGCATCGAGCCCGCGCGCGCGGGCCAGCCCTAACAGTGGCGACGACGGCGGCGCCAGCAGCAGGCACTGGTGGCCGGCGCCGGCCAGCCCCTCCAGCAGGTAGAGCGCCTGCCACTGCCCGCCCCGCATCTGCCGTCCGGTGTCGATGTGGAGGATGCGCATGGGTGAGCGGCCTAGCTCATGTTCCGCGCCTTGGCGTACTTGAGATACGTGTACACCGCGGCCATGTGGGCGATGGTCAGCCCCTCGAAGCCGTCCAGGAATCCGAGCCGCAGCACGTAGGTGCGCACAAACTCCCAGGCGGGGTCGATCACCAGGTTGCGCCAGCGCACTCTCTCGTTGCGCGCCACCAGATCCTGGGCCGCCAGCGTGGTGTAGCGGTCCATCGATTTCAGGTGCTCGGCGAGCGAGCTGCACGTGAAATGGAGCAGGTTCGATTCCAGGCGCCCGACGCGGCCGCTCGTCTCGACCCGCTCGTGGACATACTCACCCACCCAGCGCGCCTTGCGGCGGTCGTACAGCCGCACCTTGCGATCGGGATACCAGCCCGAGTGCAGAATCCAGCGTCCCAGGTACTGGGCCATGCGCGGCACCGTGTAGGCGTCGCAGTCGGGGCCGCTCTTCTTCAGTTGCCAGATCTCGGCTTCCAGCGCCTCGCTTAACGCCTCGTCGGCGTCGAGCGAGAGTATCCAGTGGTGCGACGCCTTCTCGGCCGCCAGGTTCTTCTGCGCCGCGTAGCCGCGCCAGTCGGCTTCCTCGACGCGGGCGCCGAGCTTGACCGCCAGCTCGACGGTGCGGTCGGTCGAGCGGCTGTCGAGCACCAGGATCTCGTCACAGCAACGGAGACTCTCGATGGCCCGCGGCAGGTTCCGCTCCTCGTTCGACGTAATGACGGTGGCCGAGATCTTCATCGCGCTAACCGATCGGCGTCGGTGTGAATGACACCACCAGCAGCGCCAGCGCCAGCAGGCCCAGCTTCAGCCGGCCGCGGTCGATGCCGCTGGGGTCGTAAATCGAAGGATGGCGCATGCCGAAGAAGAACAGCAGCCCGGCCCACACCAGCCACCCCGGCCAGCAAAAAAGGCCGACCGGAACCAGCGCGGCGATCAGCAGGCGCGAGAGCAGCTTGTGTTTTTCGCCGACCAAAGCGTACAGTATGTGGCCGCCGTCGAGCTGCCCGATCGGCAGCAGGTTCAAGGCGGTGGCGAACACGCCTACCCAGGCGGCGCGGGCCACCGGGTGCAGATAAATGTCGGCGGCCGGCACGCCCGGGAAGATGGCCCACTCCAGCAGCCGCAGGATCGGCGGCGTGCCGAACACCAGGTCGCCGCGCTCGGCGATGCCGGGGATGACCTTGGAAAACGCCAGCCCGATGGCGAGCGCCGGCAGCAAAAACACGAAGCCGGCAATGGGGCCGGTCACCCCGATGTCGAACAGCATCCGCTTGGAATAGATGGGCGAACGGATGCGGATGAAGGCACCCATGGTGCCGATCAAGGTCGGCGCCGGCAGGAAGTAAGGCAGCGTGGCATCGACGCGGTAGTAGGCGCAGGCCACAAAGTGACCCAGCTCGTGGGCCAGCAGGATCGTCAGCAGCGTCAGCGAGAAAGGCAGCCCTTGGACCAGCAGCGGCGGATCGGACCACAGGCTGGCCAGCGCGCCGAAATCGCGCTCCATCTCGAAGGCGGGCCGGTTGAAGCGGAAGTTCTGCGCCAGCCGCGCCCCCATCACCGTGGTAGTCACCAGAGTCAGCAGCAGCAGCAGCAGGTTAAGCCAATAGCGCCGGCGCCTCAGCGCGCCGCGCATCCAGTCGCTGCCCACACCGCTTCCGTCCGGCGGAGCTGCGGGGAAAGTGGCCGGAAAATAACCATGAGAAGACACGAACTCAGACTATTGAAGCGATTGCAGCTCCTTGCCGGGCTTGAAGCGGACCGCCTTGCCCGGCGGGATGGCTACTTCGGCGCCGGTGCGCGGGTTGCGGCCGATGCCCGTCTTGCGGGGGCGGACGTTAAAGATCCCGAAGCCCCGCAGCTCGATCCGCTCCCCCTGCCCCAGGGCCTTTTTCATGCTTTCGAAGACGGTCTCAACGGCCATCTCGGCTTTCGTCTTGGTGATCCCAGTACGGTTGACGACTTCAGTGATAATGTCGAGCTTGATCAAACCAGCCTCCCTGCAACGGCAAACTCCATGATAGGATTAGGCTTAACCGCTTGTCAAGGGCGCTGACAAGCCGGAGCGCTTGTCCTGCCGCTTCAAAACCCGAACCGCAGCCCGAGCTGCACCACCCGCGCTGGGCGCGCCCCGCTGACGATGCCGAAGCCCGCTCCGCCCAGCGCCCGCCCCGGAATCCCAAAGCCAGGGTGGTTGAAGGCGTTGAAGAACTCGCCGCGAAATTGCAGGCGCTTGTCCTCGGCGAGGCGGAAGTTGCGCAGCAGGGAGAAGTCGAAGTTCACCGCGCCGCCAGCGCGCAACAGGTTCACACCCTGGTTGCCGAAGCGGTACAGCTCCGGCTGGCGGAAAGCGTCGGTATCGAACCAGCGTGCCAGAGTGCGCTGATCCGCCGTCAGGTTGGGGTCGCGAAGCACGTCGGCCCGCAAGCCGCCGGCCGAAAACGCGTTGGTGGTGTTCACCTGCGTACCCACAGTGAAGGGCGGCCCGGTTTGCAGCGTCACCACCGACCCGATACCCCAGTCCCCGACCAGGTAGCGCAACGGGTGCGCCGCCAGGTATGGCCTGCCGGCGCCGAATGGCAGCTCGTAGACCGAGCCGAAAGTGAAGCGGTGCGCGATGTCGTTCTCCGAGGGGCCCCAATCCGCCCGGCGGTGGTAGTAGTTCGAATAAGCGTCGCCTTCGTTGCCCAGGGTTGACCCTCCCTCATCCACATTGTTCAGGTACTTCGACCAGGTGTAAGTGCTCACCAGGTTCAGCCCCTTGGAGAAGCGCTTCTCGATGCGCGCCACGCCCCCGTGGTAGGAGGAGACGCCAAAGGCCGGCAGGGCGATCGAGACGTTGGAGAACTGCGGGAACGGCCGGTAGGTCTGGGTAGTGCGCCCCGGTCCCAGCACCTCGGGGCGGATCTGGTTGATAGAGATGTTGCTGGAGGGTAGTTTGCGCGCGAGGTTCGCCAGGTAGGTCAGCTCCACGATCATCCGGCCCGGCAGCTCCCGCTGTAAGCCAAAATTGAACTGCTGCGAGTACCCCGTGCGGCGGTACGGCTCATAGAAGGTCACCGCCGTGGTGGCGCTGCGCCCGACGGCAACCGCACCAAAGGAATCATTCAGCTCCGGCTTCTGTAGGCTCAAACCGGACACCCCGTCCTTCAGGTAGAACGGAGCGGTGATGCCCTGGTCCGGCGTGTTCATCGTCGCCGAGACCTCGAAGCCGAGCGAGGCCGAGCTGGGCGCCCCGTGGTCGAACGGGTGCGCGAAGAAGATGCCGTAGCCGCCGCGCACCACCGTCTTCTCGCTCCCGAACGGCTTCCAGGCAAAGCCGAAGCGCGGGCCGAAGTTGTTCCAGTCGGCGTCGTAGGGTGTCTTCCGCCAGCCGCCGATCCCAGCGAACTTCACCGCTCCCGCCGTGCCCGAGGCCGGGTTGATGGCCGCCAGGTCAAATCCGTTCATGCGGTCATTGGCGTCCACGATGGGCGTATCGGTCTCAAAGCGCAGCCCCAGGTTGAGCGTCAGGTCGCGGTGCAGGTTCCAGTCATCCTGCACGAACCCGGCCAGGTACCAGCTCGAGCGGTCCAACAACTCCGTCTGGCGCGAGCCGAAGCCGGTCACAAAACCCAGCAACAGCGCGGCCAGGCCGTTGCCGCTGGCCGCCACGCCGGGCAGTCCGGTCGGCAGGGTGCTGAAGGCGAAGGTGCCGGAAGCGGAGGGGCGGTTGATTTCGTAGTTATAGGAGGGCCGCAGCTCGCCACCGAACTTCAGCGCGTGCCGCCCGCGCACCCAGGAGAGGTTGCTCACCACCTGGAACTGCTCGATGGGGAACTGGCGCCGCTCCTGGTTGCCCGAGCCAAAGGCCGTGAAACCGGTGGCGCCGATCTGAGGAAAAGCGTCGTCGGGAACGCCCTTGATGCCGATCTTCGAAGGCCAGTTCCCGCCTAGCCCCCTGGAGTATGCGTGGTTGATCCGGTTGGCGTAAGTGAAGCGGAATTCGTTGACCAGACTGGCCGTGAACACATGCGTCCAGGAACCGTACCAGAACTGCTGGTGCCGCCTGGTGTCGTTCATCGTGCAGGCGCCGCGCTCGGGGAAGACGCTGGCGCCACTCGTGTCGTCGCTGTTGTAGAGGTACCGTCCGGTGAGCTTGTCGCTCGAGCCCAGGTTGTAGTCCACCTTCACGGTGAAGTTGTTGCGGGTGAGCGCATCGACACGGTTGGCCCGGAAGTTGTTCGCGCCCGTGATGTTGTCCGGCGTCCGGTTGGGAACGGGATAGAACGGCAGCAGCTTGACGGCCACCGGGTCGAAGCGCGTGGAAGCGATCCGGTTGCCGGGGAACGGATCGCGGAGGAAGCGCGTGCCATCCTGCCGGGTGGTGGCCGGATCGTAGATGGGAATCACCGCCCCGCGGGCGTCGAACGTCCTTGAGTAGTCCCCCGCTTTCTGCTCGGCCGTGGGCACCGTCAAAGTCTGGGTCGCGCCCTCCCGCCGCCGGGAGCCCTCGTAGCCGAAAAAGAAGAACGCCCGGTCGCGGCGGATCGGCCCACCCAGGGTGCCGCCGAAAACGTTGTAGCGCAGCGGCGCTTTCACCTTCTTGTCTCCGGCCACCGGGGCGAAGAAGTTGGCCGCGTCCAGCTTGTCATTGCGGAGGTACTCGAAGACGCTGCCCTTGAACTGGTTGGCGCCCGACTTGGTGGTGGCGATCAGCACGCCGCCGGCCGAACCGCCATACTCGGCCGCGTAGTTGTTGGTGAGGACCTTGACCTCCTGTACCACTTCGACGGGCGGGTCGCTGTCGATCTGCCCGATCCCCAGGCGCATGTTCTGCCCGGTACCGCCGTCGATCCAGAACATCTGGCTTTGGGTGCGGCCTCCGGCCAGCGAGAAGTTGGGCTTCTGCCCGCTGTCGTAGTTGACAAACACCGCCGCGCCGGTGAAGCGGATGATGTTCATCGTGCGCCGGTCCCCCAACGGCATGTCCTCGATGCTGCGCGACTCGACCAGGCTGCTCACGTCCGAGGTGCGCGTCTCCAGCGTCGAGCCCGGCGCCGTCACGGTGACGGCCTCCGTAACCGGGCCCACCTCCAACCGGATGTCCAGGCCCAGCGACTGGCCCGTGGTGAGCGTCAGCCCCCGCCGCTCGAATCGCCGGAAGCCGGCATGCCCCACCGAGACCACATAGTCGCCGATGGGCAGAAAGCGAACCACATAGAAGCCGGTCTCGTTCGTTTTCGCGGCGTACTTCGCGCCGGTTTGCGTGTTGACGGCGGTGACCTCCGCGTCCAGCACCACCGCGCCTTGCGCATCCGTCACCACGCCGCTGATGGTGGCCTGCGGCGATTGCGCCACCAGCAAGCAGGCATACGAGCAGAAGAGCGCCACTGCTGCACGCTGCATCGTAGGTATCCTCCCAAGTTAATCTTAGACCGCTCCCTGTGGTCGCGGCTCGGTAGGGGGTCCACGCCGTCCAATCATGCCTTTGGCAGCGGGCCCATCCACTCGAGCTGCTTTTGAATGCGCGGGTGCAGCTTGTAGGTCTTGCGAATGCGGCCCAGCTCCACGCCGGCCCGCAGGTCGATCTTCGCCAGGTCGTACTGGCCGAGGCCGGCGTCGCAGCAATACTGAAGATAGCCGGGCCACTTGGGATCGACGCCCATGGCCTCGACGCCCACGCGGTCGGCGGCCACCAGGTCGGTGGAGGCGATCGCCACCCGCGACGCCACCGGCGTTCCCTTCATCGGGCCTTCACCTTCCATCCCCTCGTAGCCGTCGATGACGGTGGCGCCCCAGAAGGGCCGCATCCGTTTGGCCGTCAGCGCCAGGTTCATCTGGATCTGCCGGTAGCCGGCGTGGTAACGGGTCTTGTCGTGCCACTTGGCGGACTCGCCGCGCCGGCTGTGCAGCGGCGCCGCCATAACGAGGTTCTTCACCGAGAGCGTCGCCACCACGTTGTCGTGCGCCTTCAGGATCGCCGCTCCCAGGATGAAGGCGTCGGGGTCGAACAGCCGCGCCGCCAGCCGCACCTGGGTCAGGTGCAGGTCGCGGTCGATGATCTCGGCGACGGCGTACTTCCCCTCTTCGTTGAGGTCCACCAGGCTCACCTTCCGGTATTCGGAGACGACGCGGTGGTACTGGAAGTTGTCATAGGCGTCGGCGGTGTGGTCCCGCGAGGACTCGGCGATGACGATCGGCCCGCGGAACCTCGGCGCCAGGTAGTCCAGGATGCCGCGCAGCGCGTCGGCGTGCGTGGAGCCGAGCTGGTTGTTGACCGCCACGCAGTTCGGCTTCAGCAGCACATACTTCTTCCGCTTCAGCGCCGGGCGGATCTGGTCGTCGATGGCCACGAGCGCCTCGTACACATTTTTGCGACGGTCTTCGCCGTACACGAGCGAGACCACCGCGCGGCGCTCGTAAGAGGAGACCTGCGGCCGCAGCGGCAAAGCGCCGGCGGCCATCGCGAGCAAACCACGACGGGAAAAGGTGTTCATAGACTTGTCGTCTCCAGAGACAGGCCGGGAGGCCTATCCTACAATCACCGCCACTTCATGGTCCAGGATCGACTTCACTTCAAACGACGCCCAGCCGTCTTTCACCGCGGCTGCGCTCTTCGCGGCCGCGACCAGGAACTGGACGCTCGCGCCACGCACGTCCTTCGGCAGCCGCACCCGGACCTTGAAGGGGCCGACCGGGATCAGCTCGTCGATCGGCTGGCGCCAGGTGCCGGCGCTGATCAGATTCAACAGGTGCAGCACGAGGCGGCCCGGCTGCCGGTACAGATGGCAATCGATCAGCCCCGGCCCTTCGACCGCGAGCGGGATGTTGTCGCCGCAGGCCCAGCGCACGAGGTTGGCGAGCAGGTTGCCGTGGTCGGGCAGGTTCTCTCTTGCGAAGCGGCGATCGATGTCGGCCGGCAGGTAGGCGATCCGGCTGCGGCCGCGGGTGGAGAGGACCAGTCCCGCGATGTTCGTCTTGGGCTCGCGCATCCAGGCGGTCTCGGGAGGATACACCGGGAACTGGGGGATGAAGGTCAACGGCACGAGCGCGCCGGCATCGGTGCGGAGCGGCTCCAGCATGCCGCCGAACGGCAGGATGTCGGTCTCGTCGAAACCGGCGAGCACCGGATGCCGCTCGCCGGCGGCCGGCGGCTCGTCGCCTGCCTTGGGTCCCCACACACGGGCACGCAGCTCGGGCGTTATCCGCAGATAGGTGTGGTAAGAGCCTGCGGCCCACTGCCGCTCGAGTGATCGCTTTGCTCCGGCGTGCGCGCCGTAGAGGCCGGCCAGCGCGAAATCGGGCCGCGGGTCGCCCCACTCGTTGTAAAGGCTGCTGACGCCGGTGGCGATGAGCGACCCGCCGCGCTCGACGAACCGTTGCACGGCGGCGCACTGCGCATCCGACATCGCCCCCACGTTCGGCAGGATCAGCAGCGCCAGCTTCGGCCCGTCGCGCTCGAGGTGATCGGCGTTCACCGGAATGTAGGGAATGCGGGCCCGGACCAGCGCCTGGGTGATGCCGCGGTACGGCTGATCGACCAGGTCGCCGGCGTCGTCCCGCCCGAAGAAATCGGTGTTGTCCTGCGACCAGACGACGCCCACGCTCGCCACCGGCTCGCGGTTGACCAGGTACGCCTCGTTGGCCTTGTGCCAGCGCATCACCGGCTCGGCGGTACGGTACATGCGCCGGTCCTCGTGGTAGGCGCCGACGTGGTGCCACCAGGGCTGGATGCCGCCGGCGATGCCGGCCAGCATCCACATGCGCGCCTCGGCCGCCGGCTTGCTCGACACGCGGAAAGAGGTGCGCCCCGCCTGGTACTGGGCCATGCTCTCCGGGGCCAGCTTGTCCCAGCCCAGCAGGCCGTGGATGAGCAGGCCGGTGTCGCTGTTTTGCTGGAAGCCGCCCGCATCGTCCCGGCGCTGGTGGTCGAGCATGATGATGTGCGCCCGCTTGCATATTTCCTTCAAGTCGCGGAACGAGCGGCTCTGGCTGCTGACCGAGCCGCTGTTCATACCCGACCAGATGCAGTCCGGCCCGCCGGCCGCCTGGGTGGCGCGGTTATTCAGGTCCCAGATCTCCAGCCGCCGCTCGTAGTTCCACTTGATCCACTCGCGGTACGCCGGGTCGTCCCAGTCTTTCCGTCGCGGGACGGGCTTGCCGGTCCGGGCGCGGAACTTGCGCTCGCAGTTCGCGCAGTAGCAGATGCTGTCGCGGCCGAGGCCCGCCCAACTGTTGTCGGTGATGCCCTCCGGGTGCGTGCGCTCGATGATCTCGCGCAGAATGCCGGGCAGGTATTCGTCGTAGTAGGGGCTGTTCACGCAGGTGACGTAGCGGTCGGCGGCGCGGTAAGGGTTGCCGGCGGCGTCGCGCGCGAACCAGTCGGGATGGGCGCGGTAGAACGGCTCGGCCGCCCGGTTCGAGTCCATCCGCGCGAACACAAACAGGCCGTCTTCGTGGGCCGCCTTCGCCAGCTCGCCGTAAAGGTCGCGCTCGCCCAGGAACTCGGCCCGGTAGTGCAGCGGGTACTTGCTCGGGTAATAGGCGAAGATGCCGCCGGCGTTGATGATGACGCCCTGCACCTGGGTCCTCTTCCAGTACTCGCGCCACCAGCTGATGTCGTAGCGGATGGCGTCCTTCTCGGTTATGTTGGTCTGCCCCCAGCGACATGCGCGGCGGTACCAGGGGACAGCGGGCTTTGTCTGGGCTGCTAGCGCGGCGGCCGCCAGCGTGCCTTGGAGGAAATCGCGGCGTGTTTCCATCCGTTGCCTCCTACACCTTTCGTTTCCAGTATTCGAGCGCCGGCCCTTTGATTACGTCGAAGCGGTCGCTGGCCGCCCGCGTGCGCAGCGCGTCCATTTCTTCCTGGGAGAGCGGCTTGAAGCCCTGGGCGATGCGCACGTCGTCCTCGAGCTGGCCTGGGGTAGTGAAGCCGAGCGTGACGGCGGTCACCGGCAGGCTCAGCGTGTAACTCAGGCACTCCCGCACGCTGAAGGCGCGCAGCAGGAACGCGTTGCCGAAGATCTTCATCCCGAAAATGCCGATGCCGCGTTCCGCCGCCGCCGGCAGCGCGCCCTTCTCGAAGCTCAGGTATGCGGTGTCGGCCGCGTGCAGCGGCATCAGCATCGTGTCGAAGCGGTCGCAGCGGCGGAGCATTTCCAGGTTGAAGGCCGGGTCGGCGTGGCCGGTGAAGCCGATGAAGCGGCACTTGCCGGCCTTCTTCGCCGCCTCGAAGGCCTCCAGCGCGCCGCCCGGCGCCAGGATGCGCTCGATGTCCTCCTTCTGGTTGACGCCGTGCATCTGCCACAGGTCCACGTAGTCGGTCTTCATGAGCTTGAGCGAGAGGTCGAGGTCGGCTTCGGCCTCCTTGCGCGTCCGCCTGCCGGTCTTGGTGGTGAGGAAGATGTTCTTGCGGAACGGCGGGATCGCGGCGCCGTAGACCTCTTCGGCGCGC
>ERZ1292640.2669-Hain-H43-02um-R1-2669-length-14161-cov-8_pt1 | contig 14161 bp, 9 predicted proteins | sample MGYA00564404_ERZ1292640 | MGnify/ENA primary metagenome ERZ1292640 (study PRJEB36523, sample SAMEA6512636) | groundwater metagenome | collected 2019-01-08 | study: AquaDiva: Metagenomics assemblies of 32 groundwater samples
TGAAGGTGCTGGAAGCGTTCAAGAAGTCCGGCATCAAGCCCGAGTGGATGGTGCTCGAAGTGCTGCCCGTGCTGCCGCCGGATCTGCGTCCGCTGGTGCCGCTGGATGGTGGCCGCTTCGCGACTTCCGATCTGAACGACCTGTACCGTCGCGTCATCAACCGCAACAGCCGCCTGCGCCGTCTGCTCGAACTCAAGGCGCCCGAAATCATCGCGCGCAACGAGAAGCGCATGCTGCAGGAAGCGGTGGATTCGCTGCTGGACAACGGCCGCCGTGGCAAGGCCATGACGGGCGCCAACAAGCGCGCCCTCAAGTCCCTGGCCGACATGATCAAGGGCAAGAGCGGTCGCTTCCGCCAGAATCTGCTGGGCAAGCGCGTCGACTACTCCGGTCGTTCCGTCATCACCGTGGGCCCGACCCTCAAGCTGCACCAGTGCGGCCTGCCGAAGCTGATGGCGCTCGAGTTGTTCAAGCCCTTCATCTTCTCGCGCCTGGAAGCCATGGGCATCGCCACCACCATCAAGGCGGCGAAGAAGGAAGTCGAATCCGGTACACCGGTGGTGTGGGACATCCTGGAAGAGGTCATCAAAGAGCACCCCGTGATGCTCAATCGTGCGCCGACGCTGCACCGTCTGGGCATCCAGGCCTTCGAGCCGATCCTGATCGAAGGCAAGGCCATCCAGCTGCATCCGCTGGTCTGTGCCGCCTTCAACGCCGACTTCGACGGCGACCAGATGGCGGTGCACGTCCCGCTGTCGGTGGAAGCGCAGATGGAAGCCCGCACGCTGATGCTGGCCTCCAACAACGTCCTGTTCCCGGCCAACGGCGAACCGTCCATCGTGCCGTCGCAGGACGTGGTGCTGGGTCTGTATTACGCGACCCGCGAGCGCATCAACGGCAAGGGTGAAGGTCTGGTGTTTGCCGATACCGCCGAAGTCCAGCGTGCGCTGGATGCCGGCGAAGTCGATCTGACCTCCCGTATCAGCGTGCGTCTGACGGAGTACACCAAGGACAAGGAAACCGGCGCGTTCACCCCCGTGACCCAGTTGGTGGAAACCACAGCCGGTCGTGCGCTGCTGTCCGAGATCCTGCCCAAGGGCCTTCCGTTCTCAAACCTCAACAAGGCGCTGAAGAAGAAGGAAATTTCCAAGCTGATCAACGTGTCCTTCCGCAAATGCGGTCTGAAGGAGACGGTGGTGTTCGCCGACAAGCTGCTGCAGAACGGCTTCCGCCTGGCGACCAAGTCCGGCATCTCCATCTGCATCGACGACATGCTGGTGCCGAAGGAAAAGCACGAGATCATCGAAAGTGCCGAGAAGGAAGTCAAGGACATCGAGCAGCAGTACGTCTCCGGTCTGGTGACCGTGGGCGAGCGCTACAACAAGGTGGTGGACATCTGGGGCAAGGCCGGCGACAAGGTCTCCAAGGTCATGATGGACCAGCTGCGTCTGCAGAAGACCATCGACCGTCATGGCAAGGAAGTGGATCAGGAGTCGTTCAACGCGATTTACATGATGGCCGACTCCGGCGCCCGCGGCTCTGCGGCCCAGATTCGCCAGCTGGCCGGCATGCGCGGCCTGATGGCCAAGCCGGACGGCTCCATCATCGAGACGCCGATTACCGCGAACTTCCGCGAAGGCCTGAACGTGTTGCAGTACTTCATCTCCACCCACGGTGCCCGTAAGGGTCTCGCGGACACGGCGCTGAAGACGGCCAACTCCGGTTACCTGACGCGCCGTCTGGTGGACGTGACGCAGGACCTGGTGGTGACGCAAGACGATTGCGGCACGCACGAGGGTTCGCTGATGCGCGCCATCGTCGAGGGCGGTGAAGTGATCGAGTCGCTGCGCGACCGTATCCTGGGCCGTACCGCAGCGGAAGACGTCCTCCACCCGGAAAACCGCTCCGTGCTGGCCAAGGCTGGCACCATGCTGGATGAAGATGTCATCGACGAGCTCGAGGCAGCTGGTGTGGACGAAGTCAAGGTCCGTACGGCGCTGACTTGCGAAACCCGCTTTGGCCTGTGCGCCAAGTGCTACGGCCGCGATCTCGGCCGCGGCGGTCTGGTCAACATGGGCGAGGCCGTCGGCGTGATTGCCGCTCAGTCGATCGGCGAGCCGGGTACCCAGCTGACCATGCGTACCTTCCACATCGGTGGTGCCGCTTCGCGTGCGGCGATTGCCTCCAGCGTGGAAGCCAAGTCCAACGGCATCATCGGCTTCAACGCCACGATGCGCTACGTGACCAACAGCAAGGGCGAGCTGGTGGTGATTGCCCGTTCCGGCGAGATCATCATCCATGACGAGCATGGCCGTGAGCGTGAGCGTCACAAGGTGCCGTATGGCGCTGTGTTGACCGTCAAGGCTGACCAGGCCATCAAGGCCGGCGCGATCCTGGCCAACTGGGATCCGCTGACCCGCCCGATCATCACGGAATTCGCCGGTCAGGTGAAGTTCGAGAATGTCGAGGAAGGCCTGACCGTGGCCAAGCAGGTGGACGAGGTCACCGGCCTGTCCACGCTGGTCGTGATCGATCCGAAGCGCCGTGGTTCAACCAAGGTGGTGCGTCCGCAGGTCAAACTGATTGACGCCTCCGGCAGCGAAGTCAAGATTCCCGGCACCGATCACGCCGTGACGATCGGTTTCCAGGTCGGCGCCCTGATTCAGGTGCGCGATGGCCAGGATGTGGGCCCCGGCGAAGTGCTGGCCCGTATCCCGGTGGAAGGCCAGAAGACCCGAGACATTACCGGCGGTCTGCCGCGTGTCGCCGAGTTGTTCGAAGCCCGCTCACCCAAGGACAAGGGCATGCTGGCCGAGATGACCGGTACCGTGTCCTTCGGCAAGGAGACCAAGGGCAAGATCCGCCTGCAGATCACCGATCCGGAAGGCAAGGTCTGGGACGAGCTGGTGCCCAAGGAGAAAAACGTCCTGGTGCACGAAGGCCAGGTGGTCAACAAGGGCGAGAGCGTGGTCGACGGTCCGGCCGATCCGCAGGACATCCTGCGTCTGCTGGGCATGGAAGAACTGGCGCGCTACATCGTGGACGAAGTCCAGGACGTCTACCGTCTGCAGGGTGTGAAGATCAATGACAAGCACATCGAAGTGATCGTGCGTCAGATGCTGCGCCGTGTGGTGGTCGAGAACGCGGGCGATTCCAGCTACATCGCCGGTGAACAGGTCGAGCGCTCCGAGATGCTCAACACCAACGACGCCTTGCGCGCCGATGGCAAGATCCCCGCGACCTACACCAACCTGCTGCTGGGTATCACCAAGGCGTCGCTGTCCACCGACAGCTTCATCAGTGCGGCTTCCTTCCAGGAAACCACTCGCGTGCTGACCGAAGCGGCCATCATGGGCAAGCGCGACGAGCTGCGTGGTCTGAAAGAGAACGTCATCGTCGGCCGCCTGATCCCGGCGGGTACCGGCATGGCCTATCACCAGGCCCGCAAGGTGCGCGAGAGCATGGACGATGCCGAGCGTCGCGCCATTGCCGACGCCGAGGCCGCCGAATTGGCTGGCGAGGCCTCGGCCGATGCGGGGGCCGCCACCGAGTAAAGCCGGCGGCTGTCGCACAATCAAGCCCCAAGCCCTTTGCAGGCGCTTGGGGCTTTTTTCTGGACCGGTTTTTGTCAGCGGGCGGTGGCAGTCTCGGAGGACTCACGGGCATGAATATTTCGGTTGCGATCTGGATCGTCTGGGCGGTGGTGCTGTTTTGGGCTGTCGGAGCCTACAACCGGCTGGTGCGCCTGCGTTCGCAGGCGATTGCCGCCTTCACCCCGCTGGAGTTGCAGTTCTCCCAGTACGTGACCCTGGTCCAGGGCAGTTTCGCCCTGCCGGTCGAGGTCGAAGAGGCGGGTCTGCGGGCCGGCGTGCTGGCAGCGGCCCGGCAATTCGAGTCCTCGCTCAAGGCGGCACGTGGCCATCCGCTGGATGCCCTGGCCATGCGTGCGTTGCAGACGGCCCACGAGACGCTGTGCGTGTCATGGCAGCGCTTGCGTGACGAGCCGCCTGACCTGGCGGGTGAGCCGCTGCCGGCCGTGCTGCAGCAGCAGTGGGAGCATATCGCGCTGCAGGTAGGTAATGCCCGGGACGAATTCAATCGGCAGGTGCGGGCCTACAACGAGGCGATCGTGCAGTTCCCGGCCCATCTGCTGGCCTGGCTGTTCGGCTTCAAACCGGCACATACCATCACATGAGCGAGAGCGATTCCAGAATTCCCCTGTGGCGCCAGCTGCAGGCGGTTGCTGCCGTGCTGGCGGCCATCCGGCAGGGCGCTTCGGGCACGGCCGCGCTGGAGGGGGTCCAAGTCAGCTTGCGTCCAGGCGTGCAGGCACTGGTGTACCAGGTGCTGCGTTCGCTGGGGCGCGCCGAGGCCTTGCGCCGGCTGCTGGCGCCGCGCAAACCGCCGGTTGCTGTTGATGCCCTGCTGTGCACGGCGCTGGCGCTGATCTGGGACGAGGCGGCGGCACCGTATGAAAGCTTCACGCTGGTCAACCAGGCGGTGGAGGCGGCCAAGCGCACGGCGGCCATTCGCGTTCAAGCCGGGTTCGTGAACGGCTGCCTGCGCCGCTTCCTGCGCGAACGCCATGATTTGGTGGCACGCACCCAGACGGACCCGGTGGCATGCTGGAACCACCCGGCATGGTGGATTGAGCGCGTGCGCCGGGATCACCCACAAGCCTGGCAGGCGGTTCTGCAAGCCAACAACCGGCAGGCGCCGATGACCTTGCGCGTCAACGTTCAGAAGATGACGGTCGAGGCCTACCTGCGGCGCTTGCACGAGGCCGGCATCGATGCCTGGCGCAACGGGGATGCCGGCGTGACGCTGGCCGCCCCGCTGCCGGTGTCGGCGTTGCCCGGTTTTTCCGACGGCGGGGTGTCGGTGCAGGATGCGGCGGCGCAACTGGCCGCCCCCTTGTTGCTGCAGGGCTTGAGCGGGCGTTCCGACTTGCGTGTGCTCGACGCCTGTGCCGCGCCCGGCGGTAAAACGGCCCATCTGCTGGAACTGGCTGCCGGCGGGGTCACGGCGCTGGAAATCGACCCGGTGCGGGCCGAGCGCATCGGCCAGACGCTGCAACGCCTGGGTCTGCATGCCAGCGTGCTGGTGGCCGATGCCGGGCAGCCCGCCGCCTGGTGGGATGGCCAGCCGTTTGACGCCATTTTGCTGGACGCGCCCTGCACCGCCTCGGGTATCGTGCGGCGCCACCCGGACGTGCGCTGGCTGCGTCGTGAGAGCGATGTGGAGCAGTTGGCGGCCATCCAGGCACGCTTGCTGGCCACCCTGTGGCCGCTGCTCAAAGCGGGTGGGCGGCTGCTGTACTGCACCTGCTCGGTGTTCAAGGCCGAGGGCGAGCAGCAGATTCAAACGTTTCTTGCACACAACACCCAGGCCCGTTTGCTGCCCTCGCCGGGCCATTTATTGCCGCATTTTGCCGCCAGGGATGGTGCCGTCCCGGACAATCAGGACAGTGACCATGACGGCTTTTATTACGCATTGCTGGAAAAACGCGCGGCTTGACCTGGCTGCGCTGCTGGCCTGCGCCGTGCTGGCCAGTGTCTGGCCCTGCCAGGTGCGGGCCGAACCGGCGGCCGAGGTGACGCAGTTGCGGCTGGAGGGCGGTCAAGACAGTGTTCTGCTGAGCGCTGGACTCAAGCTCGACTTGCCGATGGCGGTGGAGGATGCGCTGCTCAAGGGCGTGGCAGTGTTTTTCGTGGCCGAGGCGGAGATCTACCGCGAGCGCTGGTACTGGGCCGACAAGAAAGTGGCGGGCGTGGAGCGCCACATGCGGCTGGTGTTCCATCCGCTGACGCGGCGTTGGCGTCTGGCGGTGTCGCCGAGTGTCATTGCCAACAACGGTCTGGGCGTGATCCTGAACCAGACGTTCGATTCGCTGGAAGATGCGATGGCTGCCGTACGCCGCATCTCGGGTTGGCGTATCGCCGATCTGAGCGATATTGATCCGGGCGCGCGGCATCGGGTGGAGTTCCGCTTCCGGCTCGACGTGTCGCAGCTGCCGCGTCCCTTGCAGATCGGCGCGCTGGGCCAGAGCGACTGGGCCCTGTCGACGGCAGCCAGCCAGCGGCTGGTGCTGGAGAACCTCAAGTGAGCGATGCCGACACCGGAACCCGCGTGCAGCAGGGCTTGCAGACGTCGCGTGCCCTGCGCTGGACGCTGGGTACCGGGATGGCCGCCATGGTGGCCATCGGCCTGGTGCTGCTGTTCCTGTTGACCCAGGCGACCAATAACCGCGAACTGTATGAGCGCAACTATGCGCGCCTGTTTGCGGTGAATATGGTGGTGGCGGCCATGTTGCTGCTGGTGATCGGCTGGATTGCCTTTCGCCTGGCCCGTCGTCTGCGCCAGGGGCGCTTTGGCAGCCGGCTGCTGGTCAAGCTGGCGGCCGTCTTTGCCCTGGCGGGGTTCGCCCCCGGCATGTTGATCTATGTGGTGTCTTACCAGTTCGTCTCGCGCTCGATCGAGAGCTGGTTCGACGTCAAGGTGGAAGGGGCGCTCGAAGCCGGCCTGAACTTGGGCCGTACCACCCTGGAAACCCTGTCGACCGACCTGGCCAGCAAGACCCGCAGCGCTGCCCAGCAGTTGCAGGACACGCCGGATGTGACCGCCGGCCTCATGCTCGAGCGCGTGCACGAACAGCTGGGCGGGCGCGATGTCATGCTCTGGGGCTCAGCCGGGCAATTGATCGCCAGCGTCGGCGAGTCGCAACTGCAACTCACGCCCGAGCGGCCGGGGGCGCAGCAATTCCGGGCTGCGCGCAGCCAGCGGGCCGTGACCTGGATCGAGGGGTTGGATGATGTCCCTGTGCCTGGCGCCGCGGAAACCGCACGCCAGGCGCGTCTCAAGGCCCTGGTCCTGGTGCCCACATCTGGCCTGGGCATGCTGGGTGAAAACCGCTTCCTCATGGTGACGCAGGCCTTGCCGGAAGCGCTGGTGGCCAATGCGCTGGCGGTGACCGAGGCCTACCGTGAATACCAGGAGCGGGCGCTGGCGCGCGAGGGCCTGCGTCGCATGTACATCGGCACCCTGACCCTGAGCCTGTTCCTGGCCGTCTTCGGCGCGGTGCTGCTGGCGGTGTTGCTGGGCAACCAGATCACACGTCCGCTGCTGCTGCTGGCCGACGGTGTGCGTCAGGTGGCCGCTGGCGACCTGACGCCGAAAGCCGTCTTGCAGGGCAAGGACGAACTCGGTGGCTTGACGCGTTCCTTTGCCGACATGACCCAGCAGCTGGCCGATGCCCGCCGTGCGGTGGAGGTCAGCATGGAGCAGGTCAATGCAGCGCGCGCCAACCTGCAGACCATCCTGGACAACCTGACGGCCGGCGTGATGGTGCTCGATGCACAAGGCGTGATCCAGTCGGCCAATCCCGGCGCCACGCGCATCCTGCGGGTGCCGCTGGCGGCCTGCGAAGGGCAGCGGCTGGCCGATATCGAAGGCTTGCAGGAGTTCGGCAGCCGTGTGCAGACCCAGTTCGATGCTTTTCTGGGGGAACGCGGCGAGCATGGCCTCGATCACTGGCAGCAGTCCTTCGAATTGGGGGGCGTGCCATCCGGCCTGGCAGGTCAGACGGCCGACGGGACCCTGACCCTGGTGGCGCGCGGCGCCGAGCTGCCGGGCCATGCGCGGCTGCTGGTGTTCGACGACATCTCCGAAATCGTCTCCGCCCAGCGCGCCCAGGCCTGGGGCGAGGTGGCGCGGCGCTTGGCGCACGAGATCAAGAACCCGCTGACCCCCATCCAGCTGTCAGCCGAGCGGCTGGAAATGAAGCTCTCCGGCAAGGTGGACGCGCCCGAGCAGGCCATCCTGTCCAAGTCGGTCAAGACCATCGTCGATCAGGTTGATGCCATGAAGCGGCTGGTCAATGAGTTCCGCGACTACGCGCGCCTGCCGGCCGCTGAGCTCAAACCGCTGGATCTTAATGCACTGGTCAGCGAAGTGCTGCATCTCTACGGCGGGGAAAATATCCATGTGCCGGTGCACGCCGAACTCGATGCGCGCTGCCCGCGCATCATGGGCGATGCGCAGCAGCTGCGCCAGGTGCTGCACAACCTGCTGCAAAATGCGCAGGATGCGACCGAAACGGCCGCGCGTAGCGGGACCGACAACAGCGTGACGCTGCGCACCCAGTGGGTGGAATCCAGCAGCCGGGTGCGCCTGAGCGTGCTCGACCACGGCACCGGTTTTCCCGAAAACATCCTCAAGCGTGCCTTCGAACCGTATGTCACCACCAAGGCCCGGGGCACCGGGCTCGGGCTGGCTGTGGTCAAGAAGATTGCCGATGAACACAGCTCGCGCATCGACCTGGCCAACCGCGTCGTGGACGACCAGGTGGTGGGGGCGCAAGTGTCGTTATCATTCGCTGTGGAGCCCGTGGCCTCAGCCTGAGCACGGGGCGCAATTTTCCGAGGGCACAGCGCTTACAAATCATGGCAAACATACTGGTGGTTGATGACGAACTCGGCATTCGTGATTTGCTGTGGGAAATCCTGAACGATGAGGGTCACACCGTTGAGGTGGCCGAAAACGCAGCCCAGGCCCGTGCCGCCCGCCAGCGTGAGCGGCCCGACCTGGTGCTGCTCGACATCTGGATGCCCGACACCGACGGCGTCACCCTGCTCAAGGAGTGGTCCACCACCGGCCTGCTGAGCATGCCGGTCATCATGATGAGCGGCCACGCCACCATCGACACGGCGGTCGAGGCGACCAAGATCGGAGCCCTGGCCTTTCTGGAAAAACCGATCACCTTGCAAAAGCTGCTCAAGGCGGTCGAGCAGGGCCTGGTCAAAGGTAGCCAGCGCAAGGCACCGTCCGCCCTCGGCCAGCCGCTGGAGATCGTGACCGACATGACGGCGCACACCATGCAGCTGTCGGTGTCTGGCACCGTCGATCTGGGGCCGCAGGCGCAACAGAACTTCATGCTGGACAAGCCGCTGCGCGAGGCGCGCGACGAGTTCGAGAAAGCCTATTTCGAATACCACCTGGCGCGCGAAAGCGGCTCCATGACCCGCGTGGCCGAAAAGACCGGCCTGGAGCGCACCCACCTCTACCGCAAACTCAAGCAGCTTGGGGTGGACCTGTCTCGCGGCAAGCGCAGCGTGTCTTGAGTCGAGCCTTCTGGAAGGACGGCAAAGTCCTGCTATAATTCCATCTCTTGGCCCGGTAGCTCAGTTGGTAGAGCAGCGGATTGAAAATCCGCGTGTCGGTGGTTCGATTCCGCCCCAGGCCACCAAGATCTCTCAGAAAGCCATCCTCAGGGGTGGCTTTTTTGTTTTCTCCATCGATCATTGCGACCCCGTGAGGTTCGGTCGGGTTCGATGCCCATCTTCCCGTCCCATTCGACGCTGAGCACGCTGCTCAGTGATGGGGGCGATTCACTGTGAGGCCGGTATGGCTTCCCAGCGTACCCAAGCCGGTTCGTTTGCTCATCAGCCGACAACCGATCACATCCATCCGGGCTCGCGCCCGCCATTCAACAAGGATGCCGAAATGACCACTGACACGACCGTGCATGAACATGCTGACCTGGTAGCCCAGGTCATGAACGGGATCTGCACCCGCACGCTGAATCACTTCGCCGAAGAAGCCAAGCAGAACGCAGAAAGCCTGAAGGACGCCTTCGAACGTTATGAGATTGACTATGCCTGGCATGTCCTGGGTTCCGACCGGATGCGGGAAGAAACCGTCTCGCTGCTGGAGGCGCGGTTCAAGCACGCAGCAACCGATGATCAGAAAGCCCGTGTGGCCGGCATCTTGCAATCAGCCGCCGCCGCCCAGGCGCCTGAACTGCTGATGAGCTTTGACAATGACGTGCCCGTGGCGCTGGCCGACCTGCTGTGCGCATCGTGGCTGGCACACTAGGCCAGCCGGCGGCCGCAGAGGCGGGTTGACCTGGAAGGTCCCGACGAGGGGCTTTTTGCTGGCGATGACCTTGCACGTTGTGCCGGGCTCGCTATGATGCGTCTACAACCCGACGTACCAACTCCCACATGAGCGGCAGCGCACTTTTCATCGGCGATCACCTGGCCCGCAGCTGCCGCGGTCGTCCGGGTGCGCCCCCGGCATGGCGATGACTCCTTGCTTCCAAGTCATCCACGCCATTCCGGAGAAATTCCATGTCTGATCTGTTCGAGAACCCCATGGGCCTCATGGGGTTCGAATTCGTCGAGTTCGCCTCGCCCGTACCCAACGTGCTGGAACCCCTGTTCGAAAAAATGGGCTTCAGCCTGGTGGCCCGCCACCGTTCCAAGGATGTGCTGCTGTACCGCCAGGGCGAGATCAACTTCATCGTCAACCGCGAGCCACGCAGCCTGGCGTCTTACTTCGCAGCCGAGCATGGTCCCTCGGCCTGCGGGCTGGCGTTCCGTGTGCGCGATGCGCACAAAGCCTATGCGCGGGCGCTGGAGCTCGGTGCGCAGCCGGTCGAGATCCCGACCGGGCCGATGGAGCTGCGCCTGCCGGCGATCCGCGGTATTGGCGGCGCGCCGCTGTACCTGATTGACCGCTTCGAGGACGGCAAGTCGATCTACGACATCGACTTCGAATGGGTCGAGGGTGTGCCACGCCGTCCGCACGGCCACGGTCTGCGCCTGATCGACCACCTGACGCACAACGTCTACCGCGGCCGCATGGCCTATTGGGGCCAGTTCTACGAACGCCTGTTCAACTTCCGCGAGATTCGCTACTTCGACATCCAGGGCGAGTACACCGGCCTGACGTCCAAGGCAATGACGGCGCCGGACGGCAAGATCCGCATTCCGCTCAATGAAGAGTCCTCGCGCGGCGCCGGTCAGATCGAAGAGTTCCTGATGCAGTTCAACGGCGAGGGCATCCAGCACGTGGCGCTGCTCACCGACGACCTGCAGGCCAGCGTCGATGCGCTGCAACTGGCCGGCATTCCACTGATGACGGCGCCCAACGACGTCTACTACGAGATGCTGGGCGAGCGCCTGCCGGGTCACGGCCAACCGGTGCCCGAGCTGCAGGCGCGTGGCATCCTGCTTGACGGCAGCACTGCCGGCGGCAAACCGCGCCTGCTGCTGCAGATCTTTTCGCAGACCCTGCTCGGGCCGGTGTTCTTCGAGTTCATCCAGCGCCAGGGCGACGAGGGTTTCGGCGAGGGCAACTTCAAGGCCCTGTTCGAGTCGCTGGAACGCGACCAGATCCGCCGCGGTGCCCTGCACGTGGGTGATTGAGGTAGCGGCCTGAGGACTCCAGTCCATCAGGCCGCGGGGCCGCGCTCCACCGCAAAGTAGGAGACCAGGCTGAACGGCTCACGGTTTCCCAAATTGCGCCTTGGCCTGATTCAGGCAATTTTCTTTGGCGTTGCCCGAGTAGGTGTCGCATTTTTCCTTGACCACATCGTACTGGGCATCCCGCTTGTCGCTGGCGGCATCTTTGCGGGCATCGGAAGCTTTGCGATTGGCTTCGTTGCGTGCGGAGGTGGATTTTTCTTTAGCTGAATCTTTGGCGTCGGTTGTTTTCATCTGAGTCTTGGCATCAGCTTTGGCGGCGATCTCTGCTGCTTTTGCTTCCTTGCGGCAGACATCTTTTGCGTTCCCTGCCATGTCATCGCAGCGCTCATTCGCCACTGCGTAGTCCGCCTGCGCTTTGGCGATACGTGCCTGATAGTGGCGTTTCGTCGTGGGTTTGTTATTGGCTTCGAGTTCGGCTTTGGCGACTTTTTCCTTGCCTTTGGCTTCGACCACGCAGATATCCTTTGTGTTGCCAGACAAGGCGTCGCAGGCATCCTTGGCCGATTTGTAATCGGACTCGATTTTTTGGTTGGCAGCTTTATAGCTGTCTTCTGTCATGGTTTGTGCCATAGCGGTGCTGCCAAAAATGAGGCCGATTGCAAGCGCAATCATGGTGGCATTGAGATTTTTCACGGTGTTCCTTGGTGTGTTGATCTGAGTTAATGTGGGCGAGAGCATGCGTTGGGCATGCATTTATCTTTGCCATGGCCACATTGCCTTTAGCCATCTCACGTGGCCATGGATTGAGCACTGCCAGCCGTTGGGCTCAGATGTTCTGAGACTATGCGGTGTTCTGCTCTTCGTCTGTACGCTGGCGAACAAAGACGTGCTCGCCCGGGCGGCAGTGCCGCATGATGGCGGGAATTCGATGCGGGGTGCTGGTCGCTTACCAGTCCACCAGGCTCAGGCCGATGCTCAGCACGGTGCGGTGGTAGTTGTAATCCAGCAGCGAATCGCCGTAGCCGCTGAAGAGCTGGGTGTGGAAGCGCAGGCCGCTGGCATTTTTGCCCCGGTTACCGTTGCCCAGGGCTCGCATCCATTCGAGGCGGTACGAACCATTGGCGGTGGCCAGCATTGAATGGCGCACGGTCAAAGCCAGCGTGTTGTTCTTGTCCACGTTCCAGGTACCGGTGACTTCGGCGCGCCCCACGTAGTCGCTGATGCCCGGGTTGTCGTCGCTGTCGGCATCTTCCGGCATGCGCTGCCAGAGGCGGCCGGTCAGGGTGTAGCGTTCGCCTTTTTCTGCGCCGGCCATCAGGATCACGCGGTTCCAGCTGCGCGACAAGGGCAGGGCCTGGCCGTTGGATTGGTGGTTGATGCTGACGCCGCTGTAGCGCAGGCGCCAGCCGCCGGGCAGGTCGGCATCGGTCGGCACGATGTACATCAGCTCCGGTTCGTGGTCGGTGATGCGGAAGGGGCGCGAGATCGAGGGCGCGAAGATCTGCCAGTAGGACTGCTGCGTGTAGCCGAACCACAGCGAGTCGCGCTTGACCGGGTCATCGTGCGTCAGAAAGCCGGAGGCGATCTTGGTGCGCACCGAGAGCTGGATGCGCCCTTCCCCTGTGAGGTAGGGCTGCTCGCTGGCGGCGGTGTGGCCGGCCGTCGGTGAGCTGGGGGCCCGGTTGACACTGTCGGAGGTGGTGGCTGACAGGCTGATCGGACGGTAGCCGCGGATGTTGAAGCGACCGCAATCACTGCCGTCCTCCAGTTCCCAGAAACGCGATATCACGGACTGCTGGTCGCTGTGGCAGTCGGTCTGGGCCAGGCCAGCGGTCTGTCGGGGGTGTTCGGTTGCGGTGGCGGATGCCGGCGCTGCTGTTGCGTCGCGGGCCGTTGGCGGCAGATGTTCCGAGGCCAGGGCCGGTGGCGCGGGGCGGGGCGTGACGGCCAGGGCCGGCGCCTGCTGCCCGGCCCAGCGGTCGAAACAGGCCAGCCGCGCCGGCGCGTCGTTCAGGCGGGTGCACGTCTGCCAGCCGGCGTCCTGTGCCGGAGCTTCAGTGCCATTCTGGGCTCTGGCGCCCGTCGATATTGCGCAAGCAGCTATTAAAAATATAGCAAATTGTTTCATGCCGAACCGGCCAGCGCCTGCGCGGCCGCCGTTTCCTGTGCCTTCTTGGCGAATTCGGCGCGCAGGGCGCGCAGCTTCTCGCGCGGATCTTCCTTTACCGTAGCCTGGTCCAGCGCCATCTCGGCGATGAAGCGGCTGGGCTGGGCGGCCACCATCTCGCGGCCCTTTTTCTTGCGGCGCGGCCAACTGACGGCCAGCGTGCGCTGGGCACGCGTGATGCCCACGTACATCAGGCGGCGTTCTTCCTGCAGGCGCTGCGCAATGCTTTCATTGGCGGCCTCGTGCTCGCGCGAGGAGCCGCCCAGCGAGTCGGCACCCTCGTCGAGCTTGAAGGGCAGCATGCCTTCGCTCACACCCACCAGCATCACATGCGGCCACTCCAGGCCCTTGGCGGCGTGCAGGGTGGAGAGCGTCACCACGTTCTGGTCCTGCTCGCGCTCGCTGATGGTGGACAGCAGCGAGACCGTCTGAGCGACTTCGAGCAGCGACTTCTTCTCGCTGGCCAGCGTCACGCCGGCGGTGTCGTCGATCTGGCCACCGCAACGCTGCGCCATCCAGTCGCAGAACTCCATCACGTTGGTCCAGCGCGTGGCGGCCACCTTTTCGTTGTCCTCGCTGTCGTACAGATGTTTTTCGTAGCCGATCTCTTTCAGCCAGTCGGTCAGGAAGGCGCGCGAATCCTCGGCGCCCTGCGTGTGGCGGGCGCGGTATTCCAGGTCGTTCAGGTAACGACCGAACTCGTGCAGGCTGCCGACGGCGCGGGCGTTCAGCACCGAGCCGAGCGAGGACGAGAACAGCGCTTCGAACAGGCTGAGCTTGTACTTGC
>ERZ1292640.2670-Hain-H43-02um-R1-2670-length-14156-cov-45_pt1 | contig 14156 bp, 8 predicted proteins | sample MGYA00564404_ERZ1292640 | MGnify/ENA primary metagenome ERZ1292640 (study PRJEB36523, sample SAMEA6512636) | groundwater metagenome | collected 2019-01-08 | study: AquaDiva: Metagenomics assemblies of 32 groundwater samples
GGCGCGCCCGGCTGCGAACCGCCGGGCGGGCGGCCCGCGCGAAGGTCGGGACCTCGCTGGCCATCCGCAAGATCCCCTTCCCGCCCCACAAGTGGAAGGAGTTCGGCAAGGAAATCGAACGGGCGGTCGAAGGGCTCAGCCACCTGGAGAGCGAGTTCAAGCGCCTCCAGGAGCGCAACGGCCAGTCGGTCCAGAGCAAGGCGAAGGAGTTGCGGCGCGAGATCCGCAGGCGTGAAGCGCTGGCCGGCGCTTCGCTCTCCGACCTGCGCCACACGTTGCAAGTCATCCGCCACGGAGAGATCGAGGCCGAGAAGGCCAAGAAGGACCTGGTGGAGGCCAACCTCCGGCTCGTGGTCTCGGTCGCCAAGAAGTACGTCAACCGCGGCCTGCACCTGCTGGATCTGATCCAGGAAGGCAACATCGGGCTGATGCGCGCCGCCGACAAGTTCGAGTACCGGCGCGGCTACAAGTTCTCCACTTACGCCACCTGGTGGATCCGCCAGGCGATCACCCGCGCCATCGCCGACCAGTCGCGCACCATCCGCATCCCGGTGCACATGAACGAGAGCATGAACAAGTTCCTGCGGGCCAACCGCGAGCTGGAGAAGGAACTGGGGCGGAACCCGACCAACGACGAGATCGGCCGCCGCATGGACATCACGGTCGAGAAGGTCCAGAAGCTGAAGACCATCTCGCGCGACCCGGTGTCGCTGGAGACCCCGGTCGGCCGCGACGGCGAGTCGGCCCTCGGCGACCTGATCGAAGACCGCTGGGTGGGTTCGCCGGTCGAGGCCGTCATCGAGGCCAACGTGCGCGACGAGACGGCCAACATCCTTAAGACCCTCTCCCCCAAGGAGGAGAAGGTCATCCGGCTTCGCTTCGGCATCGGCTGCGAGCGCGAGCACACGCTGGAGGAGATCGGCCAGGAGTTCGACGTAACGCGCGAGCGCATCCGCCAGATCGAAGCCAAGGCGCTGCGCCAGCTCCGCTCGCCGGAGCGGGCGCGCCACCTGCGCGCGCTGCTGGCGGCGCGTTAGAGCGGGGACAGCCTGCGTGTTTCCTCTTTTCGCTCCACAAGGGAAACACGCAGGCTGTCCCCTCAGAACTCGTACCGCACGCCGAGCATCACCTCGCGCCGGCCGCCGAAATCGCGGCTCTGGATGCTCCGGATGCGGCCCACCGCGGCCGGCACCGAAATGTCCAGATTCGGGCTGCCGAAGTTGGGATGGTTCAGCGCATTAGTGGCGGTGCCCTGCACGCGCACGGCACTGTGCTCGGCAATGCGGAAACTCTTAAAGAGCCCGAGACTCAACGACTGCCGTCCCGGACCGATCAGGATTCCCCGCCCGGCGTTGCCGAAGCGCCCGTTGGGAGGTGCGGCGAACGCCGATGCATCAAACCAGCGGTCGATCGAACGCTCGCTTCCGGACAGGTTTCCGTCTCGGAGGCGATCGGCCACGCCTCCGAAGGTGTTGGTGTTGGAGGGATCCGCGCCCGAGAAGACCGGGGTAAAGTACTCGCCCGTTTGCGCGACATAGGTGCCGCTTATCTGCCAGCGGCCCAGGATCCAGTCGAGCGGTCCACGGCGGTTCAGCAGCCGTCTTCCCATTCCCAGGGGGAGCTCCCAGATGACGTTGCTGAAGAAACGATGCCGCGGCACGTACCTGGAATCGCCACGCCAGCCCGAGCGGTTATAAGCGTTCTCAAGCGTTGGTCCACCCTCGCTCGCGTCTTCGGTATCGGTCAGGTTCTTGGCCAGGGTGTAGGCGCCCTGGAAGTACAGTCCGCCCTGCATTTTGCGTTCGAGATTCATCGACAGAGCGTGGTAGATCTGGTTGCCGGCGCTCTCGCAAAACAGGATCTGGCGGTAGAGCGGGTACGGCCGGCGGCTCTGCGAAAAAGGCTGAACACTGGGCCAGGGCTGGTTGATGTCGCGCCGGTACGTGACGCGGGTGCTCTTGGTGCCTATATAGGAGAGGCGCAAGCCGGCATGCAAGGGAAGCTGTCGCTCGACGGTGAAGTTCCACTGCTGGACGTACGGATTGCGCAGGTTGCGTTCCATGCCGCGGACGTCGAGCGTGCCCAGCCGGGCGCCCATGGCCAGGAACGGGCGCTCGAACGTGAGCAGTGGCACACCGGCCTGGATGGCGTTGGTGAAGCCCTCGTTGAAGTTGAACGGCCCATGGCGGACGAGGAACGCGGCGAAGAGGTCGGCGGTCAGCTCGTCGATGAAAACTCCGTAGCCGCCGCGAATGACGGTGCGGGTGTTCGCCCAAGGGCGAAAGGCGAAACCCACGCGCGGATTGAAGTTGTTGCGGTCGGGGTCGCGGAGCGCGCGAGGATATCCCACTTCGGTCCCAATGAGGATGGGCACTTCCTTCGGGAACAGCGGGTGGATGTAGTTCAAAGCCGGCCTGGCGGGCACGACCAGGCTCCCCGTGGCCCGATCGAAAGTGGAGATGATGTCGAACTTGTCCACCTGCGGGCTGTTGTAGTCGTACCGGAGACCGAGGTTCAAGGTCAGGCGAGGAGACACCTTGAAGTCGTCTTGCAGAAAGGCGCTGGCGTCATGGAAGCGCGAGTAGAGCAGCGGCCGCTCCTGCTCCCGCTGGGTGGTGGTCGGCAGGCCCAGGACGAAATCCGCGTAGGCATGGCCGGTGTGCCGGCTGGTGAAGTCGTAGCGGCCGAAGCCCGGACGAGCTGGCCCGTTGTATTGCAGGGGACGGTACTCGAAGCCCGCCTTCACGGCGTGGCGGCCCTTGAGCCAGGTGAGTTGGTCGATGAGGTGATAGGTGTTCGCCACCCGCCGGTTGTCGCCGCCCCAGGAGATCGACTGGAAACCGGAGATGCGAATGTCGGGCGCGGCGCGCTCCTCCGGCGGTTGTCGCTTCAGTCCCTGTATCCCGATGAGATCGACCAGCTCCTGACCGGGGACCGGCCCGCCGGTGGAGACGCGGGTGCGGGCGATTCCCGCCTTGGCCTCGTTGATCAGGTTCGGGGCCAGGGTGTAGGTGCTGGAGATCGTTCCCTGGGGAGCGCGGTTTAGCGTCCGGGCGTGTCCCCCGATGAAGCCGGCAGGGAGAAAGCCTCCGGCCAGCTCGTTGGCCAGGCTGCGGGTGTAGCCGAAGCGGGCATACACGGTGTGCCTCTCGGAGAAAAGGTAGTCCACCCGGCTGTTGATCTTGTCCACCCGGCGGTCGCGGGGAAAGCCGCCGCGGAAGTTGGCGACGGTGAGTTCCGGCGGACCGAAGTTCGGCAGTGGATACAGGCGCTCCTGAGCGTTGCGAGAAGCAGCGCTGCGCAGCTCGGCCGGAACGCGGTTTCCAGGGAGCGGTTGTCCGGTAAACGGGTTTCGGATGGTGATGGGCCGGGCCAGCGCCAGCAGTTCCGAGAAATCGCCCTCGCGCATTTTGCGGGTCGGCGCATTCACCGATACGGCGGCTGGCGTAGGGTCGTAGTTATTCTCGTAGGCGACGAAAAAGAAGGCCTTGTCCCGCTTGATGCGCCCGCCCAGGGAGCCGCCGAGGATGTTCTGCTGGCTGTGCAGCTCTTTCCCGGTGACAGGATCCACCGCGCCGCGGGTGGGAGCAAAGAACTCCCGGGCCGCCAGGGCGCTGTCGTAGTGATACCAAAACGCCGAGCCGTGAAACTCGTTCTGACCGGACCTGGTGAGCACCGTCAGGTTGCCCGGATCGGCGAACTCCGCCCTGTTGTTGACGAACTCGATCTTGACTTCCTGCATCGACTCCACCGGCGGCTGTAGCGTCGATTCCTGGTTGCCGAACACGATCGAGTTGGAGCTGATGCCATCGACGTTGAAGAAGGTCTGGGTGCCTCGCCCGCCGGCAAAAGACCGGAGCGAACCACCTCCCTCGTTGGCGGTCGGCGTGAGCACGGTGTACTGATACAGCGGAGCGACATTGCCGATGATGTTGACCGGCAGATCCAGCAACTGGCGGTTGGACCTGACTTGCGAGAGCGTCGAGGTCTCCGATTCCACGACCGGCGCGCCTTCCGTCACGGTGACCTCGCTGGCTACTTCGCCGACCTCAAGACGGACATCAATGCGCACCCTGCCGAGCGTCTCAAGCAAAATCTCGCGATGCACGGACTTCTTGAATCCGGCGGCCTCGGCGGCGACCGTATACAGCCCTGGGTTCAGGTGCGTGGCCTCGTAGTTTCCGAGCGCGTCGCTGGAAAGGGCCCGGCTGATATTGGTGGCCTGGTTGGTCACCCTGATTCGAGCGCCGGGGATGACGGCGCCGGTGGCGTCAGTCACTCTGCCGGCAATTACGCCGAAGGTTGCCTGGCTGCGGGCGATGCCGCATAGTGCGAACAGGCAGACGACGGCGCGAAGGTAAGCTGGACTTCCGGCCTGCATGGTCGTCCTCCGGCTGCTATTTGTCCGGGTTTCCCGCTGTTTTCAGCCCCGGCCACGAGTATACACCCGGCTCACGTTGGCCCTTAGCCGCGTGGCGGCGCCGCGCCCCAGCAGGCTACACTATACAGTTATGATTCGGCGTGTGTTTTCCCTGCTCGTTTGCTTCCTGGCCGCGACCCTGCCGGCGTGGGCCCAATCCGAGATCGGCGGCGCCAGCCTCAGCGGCACGGTCACCGACCCCAGCGCCGCCGCGGTGGCCGACGCCAAGGTCAGCGTCGTCAACAAGGCGACCGGCCTCACCCGGGTCACCGAGACCAACGAAGCCGGCCTGTACAACTTGGTCCGCCTGCCGGTCGGCAGCTACGAGCTGAGCGTCGAGAAGCAGGGGTTCAAGCTGGTCAAGCGGACTGACGTCAATCTTTCGGTCGGCGCCGTGGCCACCCTCGACATCCGGCTCGAGATCGGCGCCACCCAGGAGGTGATCACCGTGACCGAGGAGGCGCCGCTGATCGAAAGCTCGCGCTCGCAGACCTCGACGGTGGTCAACGCGGGCCTGGTGGACGCCTTGCCGGTCAACGGGCGCAACTTCCTCGACATCGCGCTGATGACGCCCGGCGTGGTGCGCGACCCGCGCGGCGGCGACCTCTCTTTCGGGGGCCAGCGCGGCACGGCCAACAGCCTGCTGGTGGACGGCGGCGACTCCAACAACATCTTCTTCGGCCAGTCCTCCGGCCGCGCCGGCACGCGCAATCCTTACAGCTTCAGCCAGGACGCCGTGCAGGAGTTTCAAGTCAACGCCAGCGGGTACAACGCCGAGGTGGGCCGGGCCGGCGCCGGCGTCATTAATGTCATCACCAAGTCCGGCACCAATGACCTCCACGGTACTGCCTTCTGGTTCTTCCGCGACCGGGCGATGAACGCCAACACCTTCATCAACAACTCGCGCAACATTCGCAAGCCGCCCTACCATTACAATCAGTTCGGCGGCAACGCCGGCGGCCCCATCGCCCGCGACAAGCTGTTCTTCTTCTTCGATTACGAGGGCCAGCGGAACAAGAACCCCAACACCGTCTTCCTCTCCCCGGCGCCGCCATCCGATCCGCTTTCCCAGCAGGCGGGCCAGGAGTTGCAGAAATACCTCACAACCTACACGCGCAACTTCGACAACGACATCTACCTGACCAAGATCGACTGGAACATCGACGCCAGCCGGCGGCTGAGCGTGCGCTACAACGCCCACCGCTTCCACGGCGCCAATCTGGAGAACAGCGGCACGAACAGCGCCCTCGATCACACCGGCAACAGCAACGTCGTCACCGACAACATCGCCGCCGGCTACACCAACGTGATGGGCGGCAGCACCGTCTGGGACACCCGCTTCGTCTTCCTGCGCGATGACGAGCCCGGCACGGCCAACTCGACCGCCCCCGAGGCGGTGATCCGCCAGGCCGGCGCCACCGCCATTCAGATCGGCCGCAACAACTTCAGCCCGCGCTACACCAACGCAAAACGCTACCAGATCATCCAGACCCTTTCGCAGGCGCGCGGCCGCCACTCGCTCAAGTTCGGCGGCGACCTGAACTTCGAGCGCATCGACAACTTCTTTCCCGGCCTGTTCGGCGGAGCGTATTCGTTCAACAGCTACGCCGATTTTGCCGCTCGCCGGCCTTTCAGTTACACGCAGGCCTTCGCCGGCGCCGGCACCGACGGCCCGCTCACGCGGCCGAACATCAGGGAGTTCGCGCTGTTCGCCCAGGACGCCTGGCGGGCGAGCCGCAAGCTGACGCTGAACTACGGGGTCCGCTATGACCTGATGGATTCGGCCGATCCCAAGGTCAACAACCCGGATCCGGGCCTGGCGGCGAGGCGGTTGAGCACGTCGCGGATGAACCTCGACACCAACAACCTGGGCGCGCGCTTCGGCTTCGCCCGCGAATTGCTCGGCGAGCGGCTGCTGCTGCGCGGGGGCTACGGGATTTACTACGCGCGCACACCCGCCATCATGACCGGCACCGCCCACTCGCAGAACGGCATTCAGGTGCGCACCTTTGAGCTGCGCGCGAACATGCCCGCTTATCCGCAGGTTCTTTCCGCCCCGCCGGCCGCCGGCGTCACTCCCAACCTCTACCTCTTCGCGCCCGACTACGTGCAGCCGCAAACGCACCAGTGGAGCCTCAACCTGGAAACCGCGCTGGGCCGCGACTACGCGCTCACCCTCGGCTACCTGGGTGTGCGCGGCGCTCACCTCTCCCGCACCCGCGACGTGAACCTGTACCCCGCCGAGCCGGTAGACGGGCGCTTCGCCGACGGCGCCGCGGTGCGCTTCTTCCGCCATCCGGGCGCCGCCGCCCCTGCCCGGCCCAACCCCGCCTTCGGCCGCATCAGCGTCTTCGACAGCGGCGCCGACTCCATCTACCACGGCGGCTTCATCCAGTTGACCAAGCGCTACTCACGGAATTTCCAGCTTCAGACCTCTCACACGTGGTCGAAGGTCATCGACTCGGCGCCGAACCAGGTTTCGGTGGTGGTGCCCTTCGATGACGGCCTCAACACCCAGGACACGCTGCTGCCGGGCCTGGACCGCGGCCCGGGCGACGCCGATGTCCGCCATCGCTTCATCTTTGCCGGCGTCTGGGACCTGTCCTATGCGCGCTCGCTCTCAAACCCGGCGCTGAAGGCCCTGCTGCGGGACTACCAAGTCTCGATCATCTCCAACGTGCAGTCCGGCCGCTGGTACTCCGCCCAGGCGAGCGGCGACCCCAACAATAACAGCCAGACGGCCACCGACCGCCCGCCCGGGGCAGGCCGCAACACCATCGAAGGCCCCGGCTTCGCCGCCGTGGACGCCCGCGTCTCCCGCGACATCGCGTTCTCGGAGCGTGCCAAGCTGCGCCTGATCTTCGAGGCCTTCAACCTGACCAACCGCTCCAACTTCAGCGGCTTCCTCCGCGGCCAGTACACTTATAACGCGGCCACACGGGTGTTCACCCCGGTGGCCAGCTTCCTGCAACGCAACGCCAGCGCCGACCCGCGCATTCTGCAACTGGCGGCCAAGATCATCTGGTAGCGGCACATGCCGGCGCGCAGGATCCTGGAGCTGGGCGACCCGAGGCTGCGCGCCGTCTCGCAGCCGGTCGCCTCGCCGGCCGAGGCGAAGCTGATTCTGCGCGACCTGCGCGCGACGCTCGATGAGTTCCGGCGCACGCACGGCTTTGGGCGCGGCATCAGCGCCGTTCAGATTGGCGAGACCAGGCGGATCTTCTACATCGAATTCGAGGGCACGCCCTATTCCCTGATCAACCCCGTCTTCGAGCGGCAGAGCGAGCAGAAGATCCGGCTTTGGGACGACTGCTTCTCGTTTCCCGACCTGCTGGTCCATCTGGAACGCTCGGAGAGCGTGGCCGTGCGCTATCGGGACCAGGCTGGCGAAACAAGGCTGCTGGAGGCCGCCGGCGCGCTGTCGGAGCTGCTCCAGCACGAGATGGATCACCTGGACGGCATCCTGGCGATCGACCGCGCCCTCGACCGCCACAGCTTCGCCACACGGGCGGAGTACGAGCGGTGGTACGCGCCGCGGCCCAGGCTGTAGAATGAATACACGCGGCCGCCTGGGGAGTGAAACTGCTCCGGGCTAAGCAAGAGTCCCGAGCGCGGGCTAAATGGTTCATTCTGTTAAAGAACGGCGGCGGACTGCCGATCAGAGATATGTATGACGGACAGGCGTCTTGAGCCGCGGTTATTGTGTGCCGATCTGGTCGAGGTCCAGTGGAGCGACGAAGCGGGCCGGCCGCGTGAGCTTCTCGCCAACCTGGAGGACATCTCGCTTACCGGCGCTTGCCTGCAACTGGACAGGCCGGTCCCGCCGGACACAGTAGTGCGCCTCAACCACCCGAAGATCGAGGTGGAGGGCAGGGTGCGCTATTGCGTGTTTCGCGATACCGGCTATTTCCTGGGCGTGCAGTTTACGCCCGGCTTCAAGTGGTCGCGGCGCCAGTTCCGCCCCAAGCACCTGTTCGACCCGCGCAGCCTCATCGAGCTGAACGACAAACGCGCGTTGAAGAGGGCCGGCGGCGGCGGTCAGTAGCGGCACAAGGCCCGCGCCTTTTCGATGACGCGGGCGGCGTTGGGCAAGAAGGCTTCTTCCAGCGGCGGGCTGTAGGGCACCGGTGTGTCGGCCGCCGCGATGCGCACCACCGGAGCGTCGAGGTGGTCGAAAGCCTTCTCGGCGATCCGGGCCGCGATCTCCCCGCCCACGCCTCCGGTGAGCGAGGCCTCGTGCAGCACGATCGCCCTTGAGGTCTTCCGCACGCTGGCCAGGATCGTCTCCTCATCCAGCGGCAGAAGCGTGCGCAGGTCCACGATCTCGGCCGAAATTCCCTCCTTCTCCAGGGTGCCGGCAGCCTCCTCGGCCACGTAGACCATGGCGCCGAAGGTCACGATGGTCAGGTCCGCGCCGTCGCGAAAGATGCGCGCCTGGCCGAGGGGCACGGTATAGTCGCCGGCCGGGATCTCCTCCTTGATCCGCCGGTAGAGCGCCTTGTGCTCGAGGAATATCACCGGGTCATTGTCGCGGATGGCCGATTTGATCAGCCCCTTGGCGTCGTAGGCGGTTGCCGGCATCACCACCTTGAGGCCGGGCGTGTGGACAAACCAGGCTTCGGGACTCTGCGAGTGGAAGGGCCCTCCGTGGATGCCTGCGCCCGACGGAGCTCGGATCACCATCGGCACGGCCGCGCCCCAGCGGTAGCGGCACTTGGCGGCGAAGTTCACGATCTGGTCGAAGCCGCAGGTGATGAAGTCGGAGAACTGCATCTCCGCCACCGGTCGCAGTCCCATCAGCCCGGCGCCGATGGCCGCGCCGACGACGGCCGCTTCCGACAGCGGCGTGTCGATCACCCGCCGCCCGCCGAAACGATCCAGCATGCCGGCGGTGATCTTGAAGGCGCCGCCGTAAACGCCTATGTCCTCGCCGATCAGGAACACGGACGGGTCCCGCTCCATCTCTTCCCAAATGCCCTGGCGGATTGCTTCCAGATACGTGGTCGGCACGGCTCACCGCCTCTCGTACACGTCGTCGAGCAGGCTCGAAGGATCCGGATACGGGCTCTTCTCGGCCCAGTCGATGGCCTCGTCGATCTCGCGGCGCAACCGGGCGTACAGCTCGTCGATTTCGGCCGGCCCGGCCCAACCGCGCTCCCGCATGAGCTGTTCGAGCCGCAGGATGGGGTCTTTCGCGGCCCACTCCGCCCAGAGGTGCTTGGGGACGTAGTCGCCGGGATCGTGGGCCGAGTGCCCGGTCATGCGGAAGGTCTTGCACTCGATCAGGTAAGGTCCCAGGCCCTCGCGGGCGTGGGCAGCGGCTCGCCTGGCCGCCTCGTGCACCGCGAAGACGTCGTTGCCGTCCACTATCTCGGCCGGCATGGCGTAGGCCGGGCCGCGGTCGGCCACGTTGGCGCAGGCCATCTGCAACTCCAGCGGGGTCGAGTAGGCGTACTGGTTGTTGTTGCACATCAGCACCAGCGGCAGCTTCTGCACGGTGGCGAAGTTCACGCCCTCGTGCCAGTCGCCGCGGCTGGTCGCCCCGTCGCCGAAGAAGACCCAGGCGACATGGCGCGAGCCTTGGTATTTCAGCGCCAGCGCCGCCCCGGCGGCCACCGGCACCGAAGCGCCGATGGCGCTGACGATCGAGACCAGCTTCAGCCGCAGGTCGCCCATGTGCATGTTGGCGTCCCGGCCGCGGGTCAGACCGCCGACGCGCCCCATGTACTGGGCGAAAACCTGGCGCGGCTGGACGCCGCGGATGAAATACAGCGCCATGTCGCGGTGGCAGGGAAACAGCACGTCCTCGGGATGGGTGGCCAGCCCGGCGCCCACCGAGATCGCCTCCTGCCCCCGGCCCGAATAGACGCCGCCGACGATCTTGCCCTGCCGGTAAAGCTTCCGCTCGATGCGCTCCTCGACCTCGCGCATCAGGAACATGTAATGGAGAAAGCGCCAGGCAAGCGCGGCGTCGGGATCAGGCCCGTCCGCCACTGCCAGTTTCATGGTGTCTGCCGCTGCCATGCGATGAGCCTCGGGGGATAAGTCCAAAGCCTGTAGTATACGCCATTTTCGGCGCGGCGTCGCTGCTGGACAATGGGGACAAATCCGGACCGCTCGCTACGCTCGCGGCTCAGTACCGAGCCGCGACCGAAGGGAGCGGTTATGCCGCGTCCTGCAAGCGGGGGAGGGAGTCGCGAGCGGCCAGCGCCGTCAGCTCGCTGCCGTCTGCCTCTACCTGGCAGCGGATGCAGAGCGAGGCCCACGGCAAAGCGGCCAGCCGTTTCGGACTGATCTCCTCCTCGCAGTGCAGGCAGATTCCGAAGCTGCCAGCGGAGATGCGGCGCAGCGCGGCCCTAACGTCGCGGATCAGGCGGGCCTCGCGGTCGAGGTTGCGCACGGCCAGCTCGCGCTCGGCCGCCCGCTGGACCTCGTCCAGCTCGTCGGCGCTCTTCTCGATCACGATGTCATCGCGCTTGGGCAGCCAGCTCAGCAGCTCGGCCAGCTTCTGCTCGAGAATCGCCCGGTATCTGACGATCTCTGCGTGCCGTTTCATCACGTCAAACCTTCTTATCGGCGACCCAATATATGGCCGATATTAAATATAATTAATTCCGGCCCCGCCGTCTACAGTTTTAATAGTGCAAAAACGCGAGGAAAGTCTCAACGGATTGCGTCACTGGCCGGCGCGCCACTCCAGGAGACCGGCGGTGGAGCGCTCCCGCAACTCGACGATCAACCGTAACTTGTTGGTTTCTATGGGGTTGAAGCGCACCCGGCTGAATCCATCCCTGCGGACCTCATAAGCGGAGGTGGGGCTGACCGGCTGCCAGCGGTCCCGATCCCACCATAGTACTAGCCAGGACTGGGGTAACCGGCAGTTACTCCGGGGGCCTCCGTCTTCCGCCCAATAGGCCTCGGTCCAGGAAAAATGCCGTGGTTCCGGGAAGTGGTACTCGACCCACTCCCGCGTGCCCCGCTGCTCGGGCCAACCAAGGCGTGGAATCTTGCGGTCCGCCGAGTTCTCGGGCAGGATCTCGTCGCTGACCGCGGCGGGCGGCTCGAAGTGTGACGCATGCGAGGCGACCACCACCGGCACATTCCCCTGCCAGGTGCGCGCATCCGGGCCGTCGCCGATTTGGGGGAAGGCGGAGATCCGCAGGCGCGCGCAGCCCATCGGGATCAGCGCGATCTCTTCCACCGGCTCGTCCGAGCGCACCGGGCCCGGCTGCACTTCGCCGGTCATGCCGCTGGCCTCCAGCTTCCACTGGGGTATCCGCTTGCCCTTCGCCCGCAGCGTGATGGGCGCATGGTCGAGAGTGAACGGCTGCGCGGCCAGCGGCTCCTTGCGTTGGGCCATCTCGAAAGAGGCCGCGGGATTCTTCAGGTCCACGACCAGCCCGTAGTTCCACGGCGTAGTGGGATACACCTCGAAGCCGGGCCACTTGGCAGTGCCGCCCTTCTGCTCCCAGCGCTCGCCGATCCGCAGCGAGTAAGTGAGGGGACCGCGGTGTACCGACACCGTGTTGCGGTTCTTCGTCCACTCGGTGACCGAGATGCGCGCCGGCAACTCGAGCCGGACCTGGTCTCCGTCCCGCCAGGTGCGCTCAACCAAGATCCAGCCGCGCGCCGGCTGGGCCAACCGGAGCGCCTCCCCGTTCACGCTCACCTTCGGTTGTTCGCACCAGCCGGGGATGCGCAGCGTCAGCGGGAACCGCACCGGCTTGGGCGTGGACACACTGAAGGTGACCGTTTCCTCAAATGGGTAGGCGGTGGTTTCGGTGATGCTTACGAGGGCGCCATCACCAACCTTGGCACGCACGCGGCTGGGCGCGTAGAGCACCGCGGCCAGGCCGTTGCCCGGCGTGGCCATCCACAGGTGTTCGGTGAAGTACGGCCAGGCGAAGGCGACGTTATGCTGGCAGCAGCGGTACTGGTGGGGATTGTAGGAGAACATGTCGCCGCTGTTGTCGATGAGGGGCGTCTTGTCCTGGCGGTCGAGCTGGACCTGGTTTGGGGCGGTCAGGTAATGCAGCCCTTTCAGATCGGGTGTCATCGAGGCGGGCAGGGAATTGAAGGCCACCTCCTCGGCGCGGTCGGCCCAGACGGCCTCCCCGGTGATCCTCGCCAGCAGGGCGTGGCTGTAAATGATCTCGGCCATGGCGCAGGTTTCGGTCCCCTGGCGCGGGCCGGTGAAGCCGGGGCGGGCGTTTTCGTCGGCGCCGTAGAGGCCGCCGGGGACCTGGCCGTAGATGCCGCGCACGGTGTCGTACGCCCGCTCGGTCGCCTTCAGGTAGCGCTGGTCGCGCGTCTGCTGGTAGTACTGCGCCGGCTCGCGGAAGCATTGGGCGATGTTGACCACGTGCCAGGTGGGGATGCCGCCCACCCAGTCGGCCGTGCGCTCGTGATTGACGCGGCCCAGCTCGAGCAACCACTTCTCCCCGGTGCGGTTATAGAGCCAGTGGATGGAGTCGAGGTTATCGCCGGCGCGCCAATGCTGCCAGCTAAAAGGCACGAACTTATCGAGCGGTATCGTCATCTGCCAGCGGAAGTAGCGGAGCATGAAGGGCAGCACGCGCTTGTCGCCGGTGGCTTCGTGGAGCGAACGCAGCGGAAACAGCATCACCATGTTCGGCCACAAATCGGGCGTCCTGGCTTGCGGCGGAAACCGGTCGCCTTCGAGGTTACCCTGGCCGCCGAAGTAACCGTCCGGGCGCTGGGTGGCGAGCGCGGCGTCCAGCCAGCGCTGCGCCTCCGCCAGTATCCGCTTGTCGTCGAGCAGGCAACCGAGGTCCCAGTATCCGCGGAGCCAGTAAGGAACTTCTTCCCAGCCGAACTCTCCCTGGCCCTTGGGGTGGGTCCAGCCGTTGCCTTCGAAGCGGCAAAAGCGGCTGAGCTCGGGGAGCCGGCCGGTGAAGCCCTCGGCCATCAGTTCGAGCTGATGGCGCAGCCAGCCTTCCGGCCGGACGGCGCCGACGGGCAACTTGATCAGCGGGCTCGGCAGAAGCGGCGGCCGGTTGCCCGCATAGAAATCGTTCCTGCCGGCGGTCGAGGGCGTCGATACAACCCTGGCGGCGGATTCGGCCTGCGGTACGGAAGCCGGTAGCGGCAGCGCCAGGAAAAGCGAAAGCACCGCCGCGTTCATGTGGCCGGCCCGCGGGAACGCGGCCGAGTTGTTGAGCGTCGTCATCTGCACCTCCTGCCTGTCCAGGATATCGCTGAGCTGGTTGGGGGCGTCGGCGTTCCCAGTCCGGGGAGGGAAAGCGTAACCGAAGGGTCCAAGGCGCCGGCGAAGTTCTGGGCGCGGTTGGGCCGTTTGAACGCCTCGGAGACGGTCTCCTCGGCCCGCTTCCGGAAACAGTGGCTCGATCGGCCGCTCTGCAGTGTCGATATGATCGGACGGGTTTACGCCAACTTCAGTTGCGACGGGCTGAGGACCGGAATCCACCGCCTCCGCGAGCGCTTGAAACGAAACAAAGCGCTCCCCCTCAATCTGGGGCGCGACGTGGCCGTGCTGGACGGCCACGAGAGTCACGCCAGCTACCGCCGCCATTGCACCGGCTCCTGGGGCCGGTGGTGGGACTTCGCCGATCTGCTTTCCTGGCCCCAGGGAAAGACCCGGCTGCGCGACTTCACTTGGGAGCCCTATGTGGCTCGGGTCCCGCCCCGGCCGGCAGAAACGGCGATCCCTAAACCACCCCGCGTGGAAAAACGCGAAGCCAGGCGCCAGCAGACG